>SDBV01004057.1_pt1 | contig 21235 bp, 22 predicted proteins | sample 2277081 | NCBI WGS metagenome assembly SDBV01 (sample SAMN10402039, study PRJNA504765) | marine sediment metagenome | isolation source: marine sediment core GS10_PC15, 223 cmbsf | place: Arctic Ocean: Southern Knipovich Ridge | collected 2010 | reverse complement strand
CGGGCTGCTGCGCCTTCGAGGCCCCGAACCCGCCGTCTCCGGTTCGGATGCGCGAGAGCCCGACCGCCAAAACCCCGCGGAATCGCGGGAATTTCCCGGGCTGTACCTAGATGCGTGCGGGAAGTCGCTGCAACAGCAGACTGGGTGGCGGAGAGGGTGGGATTCGAACCCACGGTACCCTTGCGAGTACACCTGATTTCGAGTCAGGCACGTTCAACCGGACTCCGCCACCTCTCCGCGGCCGTCAAGGCTATCGCAGGCGAGCGCCAACGGGCCAGCCGCGGTGCGCGGCGCGCTAGGAGAGGCTAACCTGCGTGCCGCTCGCAATTTTCTGAAGTGGAGGACGCTGTTTGGCTCGTGACGACCTGATTCAGGCGACCGGAACCGTGGATAAGATCCTCGGCGGCGGCCGCTACCAGATCACCCTTGAAAGCGGCCAGATCGTGACCGCGCAACTATCGGGCCGCATGCGCCGCTTTCGGATTCGCGTGATTCCCGGGGATCGGGTCCAGGTCGGCGTGTCGCCCTACGATCCGACCCACGGCTTTGTCACCTTCCGGCTCCGCGAAGGCCAGAACGCGCCGCGTTAGCTCCGTGCCCCGGTGGGCCGTCCGTCTACAGCTCAAAACCCTCCAGGCCTACGACCGGTTTCGGCTGCGGCGTCTGATGGCGCGGCATCGCGGCCTCGAGATCCACCCGACTGCATCCAGCAACCTCGCCGCGGCGCGCTACGACCTCGCCGAAGGTGCGCGGCTGCGGATCGGCGCCGGTGTCGTCACCGAGCGCCTCGCCGGAGCGCTGCACTTCTCGCTCGGGCGCGGGGCCGAGATCTCGGTCGGCGAGGGCAGCTGGCTGCGGACCGAAATCGACCCGGTGCACATCGTCGCTTTCGAGGGTGCGCGGATCGAGTTGGGTGCCCAGGGTTTCTTGAACGGCTGCCACCTGAGCGCAAAGCGCGAGTTGCGCACCGGGCGGCGTGCGTGGATCGGGCTGGGTAGCCGGGTCTTCGATTCCGACCAGCACGACCTCGACTCTGAACACCCCGAAATTACGCAAGCCGTGACGATCGGCGACAACGTCTGGGTGGCGTCGGACGTGACCATTCTGCGCGGCGTGACGATCGGCGAGCACAGCGTGATCGGCACGCATTCACTGGTCACCCGCGACATCCCCCCCCACACCCTCGCCTTCGGCCAGCCCGCAACACCGAAAGGCGTGATCGGCGATCGCTCCACAACGCGCTGATCACCGCGCCAAACACCGTCGCTCGGGTGTCTTTGGGCATTGGAGTGGAGATGCGGGGCCGGCAGAGGTCGCTCCGCGAATGGCTCGCCCGCCAAGCTGGCGGGTGGTTTGCGACTCCGGTCAACTCGATTGGTGGCGAATCTGGAGCCGGGGGCTCGAGGGCGGGCTGCGCTGAATTTCGCTGCGCGACCTCTGCCGCCCCCACATCTCCGCGACCGCTGTCGCAACAACGTGAACTCCCGCGAGCCGGATCGTCGGGCCGTCCAATCTATGAAAAGCGGAGTCGAGAAGCGGGACGGGGGGAGGTCGCGCAGCGAAATTCAGCGCAGCCCGCCTCTGATCCAGGCTCTCCCAAAACGCCACTGCCTGCCAAAACCGTCTCATACCACCCGTCCCCTTGGCGGGCGAGCCATTCGCGGAGGGACCTCCCCCCGTCCCGCTTCTCGACGGGTCGGCGAGCCCAAACCGATCGCCGCAGCCGACTTGACGTTTCCCCCCGGATGGCTCAGCTTCCCGCCCCTTCGGGCCGAAGGGTGCGCGCTAGAGTCCCGCTCGGCCATGCGGACCGACCAGGACGGCCCTGGCCAGAAGGACTCGCCCTCTCAATCAGAGCGACTGGAGGACCGGCGCAGCTTCCGGTCGAACCCCCCGGAGTCCCCGTGGGGTGTCGACTGGGATTTCCGACACGAATGGCGGCGGGTGGCCACTCATCCCCAATCCACCCAGCCGTATGGCGCGAAACCACTCCTGGCGCGCCAGCGACTGCCGAGGCTGAAATGATCCACGACCTATCGACGATCCGAAACATCGGAATCAGCGCGCACATCGATTCGGGCAAGACGACGCTTACCGAGCGCATCCTGTTCTACACCGGACGGATTCACGCGATCCACGAGGTGAAGGGCAAAGATGACGTCGGCGCGACCATGGACTCGATGGAACTCGAGCGAGAGCGCGGCATCACCATCCAGAGCGCGGCGACCCACACCACTTGGGACGGTAGTCATATCAACATCATCGACACCCCGGGCCACGTCGACTTCACGATCGAAGTGGAGCGCGCTCTGCGCGTCCTCGACGGCGCCATACTGGTACTCTGTGGGGTGGCGGGCGTGCAGTCCCAATCGCTGACCGTGGATCGCCAGATGCGCCGCTACAAGGTTCCGCGCATGGCGTTCATCAACAAGCTCGACCGCTCGGGCGCGAACCCGCTGTGGGTGACCGAGCAGCTGCGGGAGAAGCTCAATCACAACGCGGTCTTGATGCAGCTCCCGATTGGCCTCGAAGCCAAGTTCGAGGGTGTGATCGATTTGGTCACGATGATGGCCACGTATTTCGAGGGCGACAACGGCGAGCACGTCGTCACCAATGAGATTCCAGAGGAGCTGCGCGACGAGGCCGAGGTTGCGCGCGAGTCCATGCTCGACGCAGTTTCGATGTTTTCGGACGAACTGACGGAGGCGATTCTCGAAGAGGTGGTGACCGAAAAATTGATTCACGATGCCGTGCGCAAGGGAACACTCTCCATGGAACTCACGCCGGTCTTTCTCGGTTCGGCGTACAAGAACAAGGGCGTTCAGAAGCTCCTCGACGCCGTCAACCGCTATCTGCCCAGCCCCCTCGATGGCGAGAACACCGGCGTCGATCTCTCCAACGACGAGGCTCCGCTGACGCTCGCGAGCGATCCCAACAAACCGCTCGTGGCCCTCGCCTTCAAGCTCGAGGACGGTCGTTACGGACAACTCACCTACGTTCGCGTCTATCAGGGTTCGCTCAAGAAGGGCTCGACGATCATCAACAGCCGCACCAGGATGAAACACAAGGTTGGCCGGCTGGTCCGGATGCACGCCGACTCGATGGAAGATATCGGCAATTCTTCGGCCGGTGACATCGTGGCGCTCTTCGGGATCGATTGTGCGTCCGGCGATACCTTTACCGACCAATCGGTGCAGATCTCGATGACGTCGATGCACGTGCCCGACCCGGTGATCTCGATCGCCATCAAGCCCATCGACAACAAGACCGTCGACAACATGGGCAAAGCGCTCGGTCGCTTCGTGCGAGAAGACCCGACCTTCCGCTCGCGGGTGGATCGGGAGAGCAACGAAACCGTGATTTCGGGCATGGGAGAGCTCCACCTCGAAGTCTATGTCGAGCGGATGAAGCGCGAGTACGGCTGCGAGGTCGAGACGGGTGCGCCCCAGGTCGCCTATCGCGAGACGATCTCCCGCCGGGCCGATTTCAACTACACCCACAAGAAGCAGACGGGCGGTTCCGGTCAGTACGGCCGAGTCGCGGGTCGGATCGAGCCCGCGGAAGACGGCGCCGAAGATTTCGAGTTTGTGAGCGAGATCAAGGGCGCTTCGATTCCGACAGAGTACATACCCGCCGTAGAGAAGGGCTTCGTGCAGTGCATGGAGAAGGGGCGGCTGATCGGCTTTCCGGTGATCGGCATCAAGGTGGTCGTCGACGACGGCAAGTCGCACAGCGTCGACTCCTCAGAGATGGCCTTCCAGGCCGCGGGCCGCGGCGCATTTCGCGAGGCGTACCCGAGGGCCAAGCCGATCGTGCTCGAGCCCGTGATGAAGCTCGAGGTCGAAGGTCCCATCGAGCACCAGGGGGTGATCCTCAAGACGATCATGCAACGTCGCGGTACCGTGATCGGGACCACCGAGTCCGCGGGGACATCCCGCATCGAGTCCGAGGTGCCCCTCTCTGAGATGTTCGGGTACGCGACCGACCTGCGCTCGATGACCCAGGGCACGGCAGAGTTCTCGATGGAATTCGCGCGCTATCTGCCTGCACCTGCCGAAGTTCAAAAGGAACTCAAAGAAAAGTTCAGTTCGAAAATTGTCGACGACAACGAGTAGATCGAGGAGTTCAGCGTGTACAAAAAGTTTCTAAATGCGCGCAGCCCCCTGCGCTTGCTCGAAAAGGGTCTCCACGGTGGGTTGGGGCCCGGCAATCTGGGTATCGTCATCGCGGGTCCCGGCGTCGGAAAGGCGTCTTTCCTCGTCGGTGTGGCACTCGACGAACTGCTGCGGTCGGGTCGTGTGCTCCATATCTCGATGGCCCACACGGTCTCCCACATTCGCGATCACTACGACACCGTGTTCGAAGAACTCGCGACGACCGCGCACCTTGAAAACGAAACTCAGGTGCACGTCGACATCGATCGAAATCGAAGCATCCGCGTCTACCCGCCACACGCGCTCACGATCGCCAAGCTGCGCGAAGCCTTGAAGGTCGAATCCGCAGCCGCGGGCCAGCCGTCGTTGGTCGTGATCGAAGGGCTCGACTTCGAAACAACCTCGCGCCAGGATTTCGCCGACCTCAAGGAAATCGCGGGCGAGCTCGCCGCGGAAATCTGGCTGTCGATCGCCTCCAACGACGAGCAGGTGGCGCAGCTGCCGCCGCCCGTCGAGCGCGTCGAAGATCTGGTGAGCGTGGTTCTGGCACTCGAGCCGGGCGACGACGCGATGCTGCTGCGCGCGCTCAAGGACCACGACAACCCGGATCTCACCGAACTCCACGTCGCTCTCGACCCGAGGACAATGCTGCTGACGCGGCATTGATCCGGCTGCACAGCCACCTGGGTTCCGATCCGGGCCGCGCGGGCGGTCTAATTTCCGGTCTGGAATACGGAGAGCTTTGCTCGGTATTGGCTTCTCAGGGCGTTGGCTTCCCTCCGTGTAAACCCGAGTTCTTCTGCGATACCGACGATTTCTGAACTCTCGATGCTGGAGATCGTTCCGTCGGCGGCGGCAACCGCGTAGAGGCACTGCAGCAATTGCCCTCGTTGTTCGAGCGTGGAGTTCTCGCGGAATTCGCGGGTCACCACGTAATTCTCCGTTCCGCCGAGCAAACGCGCCTGGGATTTCGCGATTTCGACGACGAGTGTGATTTCGCCTTCCGACAGGTCGGAGATCGCCGCCAGCGAGCGCTCGATTTCTGCGGTTTCGGTTGCGTCGATTTCGAGGTCGGCATTTGCAACGCGCGCCAGAACATACGCGAAAGCGGCCAGGTATTTTGCCCGATGCGGATCGAGCCGCTCGAGCTTGGCGGCAATTCGGCGGACAGACTCGGTGTCGCCCGCGTCGTTGTTTTTCTCGGAAGTCTCCCCCAATCCGAGGAAGCGAAATAGTGACACGATGATCTCCCCTGAACTCAGTCGCCCGAGAAAAAAGCGTACGTCCCGTGCGACTCTATCCCTTCCGCGATGTGCCGCAGCGCCTCGATGACCTCGAGGGTGACACCCGCCGCGGTTCCGATCCGCTCGATCCGCGCGACCGCGTCGTCGAAGACGTTCAAACCGGCCATGCCGCGCTCCTCGCGTCGATCTCTCGTGAAAGATTCTGGAACTCGGCCACCCAGTCTACCCGGATTCGGCGACGAGGGGCGAGCCCCATCGCAGCCGCGACGAGCTTCAGCAGGGGCCTCCCGGGCTCAGCTGGGTTCACGCCCGGTCTCCTTTCGAACCACTTCGCTGCCGCGAGCACGCGCTGGTTTCGCGTTCAGCAAGGTTCCGCCGCAGCTCGACCCCGCGCCCGCCGTACAGCCGAAGCAATGCCGGGCCGTCTCGATGGGATCCCCCTCGAGCCCGGTGAGATCGGCGGCTTCCCAGATCGTTCGCGCCTTGCCTCCCAGCGGAAGATCGAGCATCTGGTTGAAGTCGCAGTCGTGGAGGCGTCCGTCGTAACCGACGGAGACGAGGCTCCGACACATCAGTCCGGAGACCGTTTCGGGGTTGAAGTGGGCGATCAAGAGTGAGCTGTAGGCGTCTGCTTTTCCCTCTCGCTCCAACGCGCGGGCGAATCGCCGGATCGGCATGTTGGTGATGGTCAGCAAACGGTGAAATTCGATTCCGAAGTGCTCCTTCAATTCCTGTCGATAGATTGCCTCGAGTTTCGCCTGGGGCGGTGGGAGGGTTGCGCCGGGCGGGTTGTAGACGAGGTCGAGCGTCAGCGGCGAGCCCGGCCGACCGTAACCGAGACGAGCGAGTTTGTGGAGGGCCTCGATGCTCCTCTCGAAGACGCGGCGGCCTCGCTGCGCGTCCACCGTTTCTTCGGTGGTGCACGGAAGCGATGCCACCACCCTGACGAGGTGCTCGGCCAGGAACGCAGCGGTGTCTTCCTGGCCCGGCTCGAGCAGAACCGTGAGGTTGCATCGGTCGATCACCTGAAGTCCGAGCGCTCGCGCCCCCACCACGAGGTGGCGAAATTGGGCATTCAGTTCGGGGGCGCCGCCCGTCAGATCGACCGTCGTGACGCTCGAGCTGCCGCGCAGGACCGTCAAGATCCTGTCCGCGGTCTTCCGGTCCATCATTTCGGTGCGTTTCGGGCCCGCTTCTACGTGGCAGTGCGTGCACGCGAGATCGCAGCGCCAGCCCACGTTGATCTGCAGGGTCGTGACGGGATGGCGGGTCAGCGGGGCGAGCCCGCGGCGAGCGAGCGCCTCGCCGAAGCCGCGCTGTTCGAGCGGCGGTGCGACCCTGAGATCATTCGGCATCTTGCGCGTCCAACTCGGGGGAATTCAGGAATTTGAAATCTGCAAAGCGAGCCTCGGTGCGCTGACACGAATTGTCGGAATCGCTCATGATCGCGAGCCCGAGCAGTGGCGGGGGCGGCGAGCGAAAGAGTTCGCGGTATCGAGCGGCCACGTCGACGGTTTCCGTTCGCCAGCCCTGATTCGCTCCCTGCGCGAGAGCGATCATCTTCGCGTTCGATTCGAATGGGTTGTCCCACACCGTGCCGGCTGGAAGTCGGCTCGTCCAGACGAAGTTGAGGGCACTGCCCGGAATCTCTTCGCCGTAGATGAGTTTTGCAAGGCGGTGACGGAGCCTCTGAAAAATCGACAGGCGCGATTTGTCGAACTCGAACATGATGTAGACCCGCGCCGCAAAATCGTCCACCGCTTTTGTTTGCTCTTGCAGCAGGTCGAGCCCCCGATCGACGCGCCAGCGCCAGCTCAGAAGCGGGGTCTGGTCGAGACGGATCGCGTCAAGACGCAGTAGGAGGCCCGAAGCCCCGCAGTTACTCTCCGCCTTGGCGACTTCCATCCCCTCGAAGGACTCGAGGGTGTAGCGGGTCTGGTTGGCGATGCCGCGAAAGACGAGCGGCCGCCAGTCGTCGGAACCGGGTGTCGAGAGCGGAAATTCGTCGGCCCCTGCGGGTCGCGGGGCGAGCGGTGCGCCCAGCGCCATCGCCGCGATTGTGAACACACAGCCCAACAGACGGAGGGCCATCGGGCGCTCGTTTCAGCTCACTCGACGCTGATCGAGGCGCTCTCGATCACGAGTTTCTCTTTCGTCTTGCCACCTCGGCTGCCGAGCTTTTCGAGTTCCTTGACGGTGTCCATGCCTCCGACGACCCGGCCGAAGATCGTGTGCTTTCCGTCGAGATGAGGCGTCTTGACGAAGGTGAGGAAGAACTGGCTACCGTCGGTCCCCGGTCCCGAATTGGCCATGCTGAGCACGCCGGGTTTGTCGTGTTTGGCCGAGGAATCGAACTCGCCGTCGTACTTGTAGCCGGGGCTGCCACGCCCGGTGCCCGTCGGGTCGCCACCCTGGGCCATGAATCCCGGAATCACGCGGTGAAAGACCGTCCCGTCGTAGAACCCGAGACGCGTCAGGTAGATCGTGCTGGACACGTGCATCGGTGCAACATCCGGCATCAACTGGACTTTGATGGCTCCCTTGTTGGTTTCGAGGTTCCAGAAGTAGCTCTTGCCGGCCGTGAACGAGACCTTCGGCGGCTTCTCGAGTGTCGACTTCCACCTGCGTCGGGCCTTGTCGACATTTTGCTCGGCGATGAACGCATCGATGGCCGCGACCGCAGCGTCTTCTGGTTTTGCCTCGGCCGAGGCGGCTTCCGCTTTCTCCGTGCTTTGCGCGTTGGCAGCCAGCGGAGCGAGGCAGAGCGCCAGAGTGAGGCAGAGCGGGATTCCAAAATGTGAAAAGTTCAGGCCGTTTCGGATCGGGACCATGGGCGTCTCTTCTCCTTCCAATCAATTGCGGGGTGCGGGCGGGCAATCAGGCTAGCCGCTGCTCGCTCGAGCGCCAAGGGTCGAGGCGGCCCCTCGTGTGGACTGCCGCTCCGGTGCTGGTCTGCGCGCTGCTGCGGTTTCTCTGCACGCCGTTCAGCGCCGCGCGAGAACGCGCCGGATTTGCGGCTTCAGCTTTCGAGAAGGATCTCCAGATCGGGCCAATCGATCGCGCTCTGGGCGGCGAATGCGTTCAACAGCAGCGAACGGTCGTCGTCGTCGTCGACCCCACAGAAGCTGTCGCGCGCTTTCTGGAGTTCGGCCTTTGCCGGGGCGGCGGGTGAATCCGCCTCGAGGATTCCATCCTCGTGTTTGATTCCGAGCAGATCGAGCCACTCGACCAACAGCTCCTTGCGGCACTCGAGGAAATAGACGGCCAGGATCTCTTCGGCGACGCCATCGGACGCGACGCGGGAGAGCGCGCGGCGCACGGCCGCCACCTGTTTCTCGAACGGCTGCCTCTGAAGATAGGTGGGACGGGCGTTCATCGACGCGCTCGCTATGAGCAGCGCTTGCTTGAACATCGGCGCAGCGTTTTCGGAAAGTCTGCTCATGACGGCGACTGCGCGATCTGGGGGCATCGCCGCAAAAATCTGGTACGACCGCATATTCACTCCAATGCTGTTCGCGGCCTTTGTAGCATTCCGCTCGAACGCCCGACAGCCTGGGCGGTGCCGGGCCTCAGCGCGTTGCCGAGAGAGATTCGGGTTTGCCAAGCGTCGACCACGCCTCCTGCAACGCAAAGACCACCGTCAGTACGAGAGCGGCGGCGAGCGCTGTGTGCAGTCCGGTGAGCTCTATCGGGATGCCGTTGCTGACGCTCGCGACTCCGATGGCTCCCTGCAGAATTCCGAGCGCGAACGCGAGCGCTGTCGCGCCGCGCAGGCGCCCGTCGCGCCTGCAGCTGAAAGCCGCTACGCCCAGGCAAACGATCAACGCATAGGCGGTCATCCGATGCAAGAGGTGGAGCCCGACGCCTCCCACCCAGGTCGGAAACCAGACGCCGCCGCTGCAGGTCGGCCACTCGGGGCAGGCCATGCCCGCGTATCGAGACGACACGAACCCGCCGATCCCAAGTTGTATCAGCAACAGCCCACCAATGGCCGTGATCCAGAGTCTGTTTCGCTTGGACACGATAAAGTGTATCGTGTGAATGCGCTTCTTCGCGTGGAACGCCAGGGCGAGCAGGAAAGTCGTGGACGCAAACGCGTTGCCGGTGATCAGGTGAGCGGTGACGGTCCAGGGTGCCAACTTGAGCCAGACCGTGAGCGCGCCAAGGGCGATCTGGACCGCGATCAAGGCCGCTGCAATGGCCAGCAGGGCGGTCACGTATCGGGACCGGGCCGAACTCCGCCATGCGGACCAGCTGAGAAACGCGAAGATCGCGGTCACGCCGCCCGCGAGGAGTCGGTGGGACCACTCGAATCCCACCCGGACATCGATCTTGGGGATCAGGCTTCCGAAACAGAGCGGCCAATCGGGGCAGGCGAGTCCGGCGCCGTTCGCGCGCACCAGGGCGCCGAGCACGATGAGGCAAAACGTCAAAACGACGAGCAAGTGGAAACCGAGCGCCAGCCGCGCATCGCTTGGCGGGCCGGCGCTCGCCTGCTCGGGCTCGATCTGGGGAGATTCGTGCATGGGCTCCCTCGGTGCGGGGTGTCAACCGTAGGCGATGGACACCGGCCCAACAACGCGTGCGACCGCGATGCCATGCTTCAGGTCGGATCGCGTTTCGTCGATATTCCAGGCATCATGGCGGCAATGCCCTTCAATGAGCCTCAAAACGATGACCCGCGCAAACTGCGGGCTCTGTTGGACAAGGTCGTGAACCTTGCCGATGAACATAGCCTCACATCGGTGCTGGTCGGAATGTCGGGCCCCGATGGGGACCTGATCTTTCCCGAGGTGGTCGACTTCGTGGCGAGCGCGCTTCGCATCGATGACGACATCTTTCGGATGACCCGAAACCGAACGGTTCTCTTCCTCGCAGATGCCGATCGGGAACGCGCCCAGGAGATCATGGTGCGCGTCATAGAAGACTTCAACGAGCGGTTCACGACCTCGGAAAGCCCTGCTGTCGGGATCTCCTATTTCGAAGTTGCGCCCGGGATGCAAGGCATGACCCTCAAGGCCATTCTCCCGCGCCTGTTCGCCCACCCCCAGGGTTGCCACTAGAAGAGGGAGAGCGGAGAGCGGGGACGTTGGTGAATATTCACCCCCCCGCGCCAGCGCTACTCTCATTATCAAGAATTCTGTGGGGGTGAATATTCACCAACGTCCCCGCGCCCCGCGCCTGCGCTTGCGCCCTAACTCGACTGAGAGAGCGGATTCGATTTTGGTGTGGGCGAATTTGAATCCGACGTCGAGCATGCGCTGGGGGATGCAGCGGCGACTACCGAGCAATTCGTCGCTGAGGCCGCCGAGCGCAGCCCGCAGCGCGAACGCGGGCACCGGCAGCAGACTCGGTCGGTGCAGCGTTCGGGCGATCTCGCTGGTGAGTTCCGCGTTGCGAACGGGGTGAGGGGCGACGGCGTTGACGGCGCCGTGCAAGGCGTCGTCCTGCAAGGCGCGACGGATCAAGCCCACCGCGTCGTCGATCTGGATCCACGGCACCCACTGCCTTCCGCTGCCCATGCGGCCCCCGAAGCCAAAACGGAAGGGCAGGGCCATCATCGGAAGCGCTCCAGCATCGCGCGCGATCACGATCCCGGTTCGCAGCGACACGACCCGCAGCGCATCCGCGGCCGTCGCCGCGGCCGCCTCCCACTGCCGACAGACCTCCGAGAGGAAGCCCGACCCCGGGCCCGCGGACTCGTCGAGCACTTCTTCTCCACGCGATCCGTAGAAACCCACGGCGGATCCACACACGAAAGATGCTGGGCGATCGGCGGAGTGCGTCGCGCGGAGTGCCTCGGCAATCGATCGGGTCGATTCGATGCGGCTGCTCGCAATCTTGCGCCGGCGGGCCGCCGTGAGTGGGCCGCCAAAGACCGGTTCGCCAGCGAGGTGCACCACCGACGAGCAGCCGCGGAGCGCAGCGTCGGGCAGGTGTATGCCGTCCCACCGGAGTCTCTCGACGTCCGAATCGGGGCTGCGCTGGCCGGCGTCCGCGTTGCGCGTGAGGATCCGAACCGGGACGCGCGACTCGCGCAGCGATTCGACGAGGCGGCCTCCGATTAGTCCGGTGCCGCCCGAGATGAGGACGCGGTCACTCATCCGCCGCCAGGGCCTCCGCGAGTCGCGCACTCCAGGGGCCAGGTCGCCCCTCTCCGACTTTTCGATCGTTTAGCCGGGTGATCGGACGCGCTCCGCGCACGGCGTTGACGGCGATGAGCTCTTGCGCCGCGAGCAGTTCTGGCTTCGCGACGTCGCGCTCCTCGATCTCGGGGATTCGCTCGAGTGCGAGGGTTCGCGCGATGCCCGCGACCGCACCGCTGGGGATCGGCGGGGTCCAGAGTCCACCCTCTCGCGATGCGACGAATAGGTTGCTGCTCGCGCCCTCGATCAGGTACTCGTTTGCGTCCAGCAATACGGCCTCATCGACTCCCGCAGTTCGCGCATCTTCTGCGGCGAGCGACAGTGTCAGCCGGCTCGTGACCTTCATGCCATCGATGAGCGAGGCGCCGTCGTGTGGCAGCGCGACGATGATTGCGGACCACTCGCTCGGATCGTCCCCCAGCCTGCGCGCGGTGCCAATCAGGTGGGTCGCCCCATCACCGTCGCGGCTGACCTGCAGTCGAATGACACCTTCGCCGTCGGAAAGCGCCGCCTCACCGAGTTCGGCCAGGGCTCGCCGAATCGTCGCTTCGGCGACTTCTCCGAGGCGCAGTGCCTTCGCGCCGTCCTGAAGTCGCTCGACGTGTCGATCCACGAATCGCGGTCGCCCCGCGGCGATGTGCAGGGTGGTCAGGCAGCCGCGCCCCTCGCGAAACGCGCTGTCATCCGCTCGGACGACAGCGCGTTTGCCGGGCAACAATTCGCCGTCGACCCAGCAGAGATCGATCGAGTCGGACGGCATTCGGCAATGGGAACCGATCAGCGGTCTTTGATCGGCGTGTAGGGGGTCTCCGTTGGTCCCGTGTAGATCTGGCGCGGTCGACCAATCTTGAATTCCGGATCGTCGTGGAGTTCCTTCCACTGGGCGATCCACCCCGGCAGGCGGCCGAGCGCGAAAAGCGCAGTGAAGAGATTGGAAGGGGTTCCGATTGCGTTGTAGATCACGCCAGAGTAGAAGTCGACGTTCGGGTAGAGCTTGCGTGAAACGAAGTAGTCGTCCTTCAACGCGATCTCTTCCAGTTCCATGGCAATTTCGAGCAGCTTTGTGCGAGTACCGAGTTTGTTCAGAACGTCGGAGCAGGCCTTCTTGATGATCGTCATGCGCGGGTCGAAGTTCTTGTAGACGCGATGCCCGAATCCCATCAGTCGCGCCGAACCGTCACCGCGCTTGGCTTTTTCGACGAACTGCTTGGCGCTGAGACCCTCGTCTCGGATCGAGGAGAGCATCTCGATCACCGCCTGGTTGGCGCCGCCGTGGCTCGGTCCCCAGAGGGCCTGAAGTCCCGCCGAAATTGCGCTGAAGAGGTTCACCATCGACGAGCCGACGATTCGAACCGTGCTGGTCGAGCAGTTCTGCTCGTGATCGGCGTGGAGGATCAACAGCAGGTGGATCGCCTTTCTGATGACCGGATCGACTTCATATTCCTCGCAGGGTGTTCCGAAGAGCATGTAGAGAAAATTGGCCACGTAACCGAGGTCGTTGCGCGGATACATGAAGGGTTGGCCGATCGAATGCTTGTACGAGTAGGCGGCCATCGTCGGAAACTTCGCGATCAGTCGATGAACGGAGACGTTGACCTGGTGCGGATCGCGCGGGTCGAGGGAGTCTGGATAGAAGGTGGCGAGCGCACTGATCGCCGCCGAGCACGCGGCCATCGGGTGCGCGTCCTTGGGCATCGCACCGAAGAAGCGTTTGAAGTCCTCGTGGATCATTGTATGGAAGGTGATCGAATCGGTAAATGCATCGAGTTCGGCCTTGGTCGGGAGGTTGCCGTAGATCAGCAGATAGGCGACCTCGAGAAAGGTGTTGCTGTTTGCGGCCAGCTCTTCGATTGGGATTCCCCGGTAGCGCAGGATCCCCCGATCACCGTCGATGAAGGTGATCGCGCTCTGGCAGGAACCGGTATTCGCATAGCCAGGGTCGAGGGTGATGACCCCCGTTTCTTTGCGCAGGTTTGAAATATCGATCGCTCGCTCGCCTTCGCTCCCCACGACGATGGGCAGTTCGATGGTCTTGTCGCCGATTCGAAGCTGAGCGGTTTCTGCCATGGGGGGGGGCTCCCTGTTGGATGGCCGGAATGGCTGCTGTTGGGCACGCATCGGCATTTTTCGAAGCGAGCGCGCGACCGACGGAGACTAGCGAAAACCACCCAAAGCCGATAGACCATCAGCGCGCAAGAGAGGCTGCACGAGGCTACGAGCCCTGCGCGTGCGGATCACCCATGCGGGCGATTCCACACGTGGAATCCGTCGCATCCGAACAGGCGCGGTGAATCCGGTGTGGCGCCTTGCTACGGGTGCCACACCGAGACCTGTGTGGCGCGTTGCTACGGGCACGACACCGAAACCTGTGTGGCGCGGCTACGGGTACCACACAGAACCCGGCGAAGGGATTGGAGGCGGTCGATGCAGTCCGCGAAGAGCGCAGATCTCGCCGAGAACCTCCGATTTCTGATCCGCGATCGCCCGATCGAGCCCGAGCGCATCCGGCGTTTTCTCGACGAACTGAGCCAGCCAGCGCGCGTCGCCGCAATTCGCTCGCTCGGCAGCGGAGAGCTGCGCAGTCTCTACGCGGGCGTCGATGGATTCAAACCCGTGACGCTCGAAGATCTGGTTCCGGCGACAGTCGGAGATTTTGCGACCGTGCGACACCACGGAAAGAACAGCCTGCCGGTTTTCACGCATTTCGAGAAACGCTTCTGCCGACCCAGAAGCGCCGATCGCGAGCCGGTGACGGAACTCTACGGATTCAACTTCCAGACGCTGGCCGCGATCACGGGTCCCGGCTATTTCATTGCTCGAGAATCAAAAGATCGCCCCGAAGTCGTGATCGATTATCGCGGTCTGCCCCCCGAACACCCGCAGGGTTGGCCGCCCATTCGCTCTAACGAGAGCGGTCTCTCTCAGCTGGTCTATGGCTTGCTGCTAGACACGCTTCGCGGAGTCTCTGACCACGTGACGATCGGCTCGGCGGCCCGCAAGGGAAGGGATCTCGGCAGCTGGTTCGCGCTCTGCCGCGAGGACTAGGGGCCCCGCCCCCTGCCGGAGTCGTGCTCCTTGTCGAGTTCCTCTGCGAGGGCTGGGTGCCGGATCAGCCACCCGCGAGCTTGACCGTGTAGCCCTGCTCTCGAAGCAGCTGGGCAAGCGTGTCACGCTGATCTCCCTGGATTTCGATGACGCCATTCTTCGCGGATCCACCGGTCCCGCAGCGCCGCTTGAGGTCGCCGGCGAGCGCGCGCAGCTCGTCCTCGGGAAGCGGAATCCCCGAGATCGCGGTGACCGTTTTGCCGCGCCGCCCCTTCACTTCGCGCCGGATCCGCACGATTCCATCGCCGCGGTCCGCGTGGGGGTTCTTCCGACACACGCAGTCCGCGATCGCGCGATCGCAGTGGGGGCAGGTTCGGCCACGTTCGCTCGAATAGACCAAGCCATCGCTGCGCCGTGTGGGCATTGCTCATTGCTCCTGCATCATCGGTCGACACCTCCACTCCCTGCGGATACTGTACCCCGCCATGCGCGTCCACAGCGATTTTGTTTTGTCAACGATCGCGTTCGTCGCTCTTCTCTGCGCGGCCGAGGCGCTCGCGAATCCGGCGATCGATGACTCGGCGCTCCGAACGCGGCAGACGAAGCTCGACAACGGCCTGACGGTCCTCACGCTCGAAGATCACACCACCCCCGTCGTTGCGGTGCAGATGTGGGTGCGGGTGGGGTCGAGTGACGAAGCTCGGGTCACGGGTCTCGCCCATCTCTTCGAGCACATGATGTTCAAGGGTTCGAAGAACATCCCCCCCCAGAAGCACGGCCAGATCATTCAGTCGCGCGGTGGGCGAACCAACGCCTATACGACCGCGGATGTGACGGTCTACACGACGGAAGTCCCATCCGAGGCGCTTCCGCTCGTGATCGCGCTCGAAGCCGAGCGCCTCGCAAATCTCGACATCTCGACAAAAACCCTGGTGAGCGAGCGCGAAGTCGTGCTCGAAGAGCGGCGTATGCGAACCGAAGATCAACCCGCTGGCCGCGCCCGAGAGGCTCTGTACGCCCTGACCTTCCAGGCGCTTCCGTACCGCTGGCCCGTCATCGGCTGGCGCAGCGACATCGAGAGCACCACGGTCGAGGATTGCCGCAATTTCTTCCGGACCTTCTACGTCCCCAACAACATCGTGATCGCGGTCGTCGGAGATTTCGATGGCGACGCGGCGCTCGAGCAGATCCGCGAGCGTTTTGGCGACCTCGTGCCCGCGGCCGAGATCCCACGCCGCCGAACCCGCGAGCCGCGCCAGAGCGGTGTTCGGCGCGCCCAGGTTCACTTCGATGTGCGCGCGCCGGTACTCGCGACGGCGTGGAAGACGCCGCCCGCCGGTCACCCCGACGCCGAGGCGCTCGACGTGGTCAGCAAAATCCTCTCCGGGGGCCGCTCGAGCCGGGTGTATCGCAGGTTGATCCACGACGAGCAGATCGCTTTGTCGGCGCACGGCGTGAATTCAGAATTCGCCGGCGCGGGCCTCTTTGGCGCCTACGCGAGCGTGCGCCCCGGCGAGAGCATCGATCGCGTCGAAGCGTCGTTTCTGGAAGAGATCGCCCGACTTCGCGAGGAACCCGTCACGGCCGAGGAACTCGACAAGGCCAAGCGGCAGCTCGAAGTCTCGATGGTGCACGAGCTGATGACCAACGCGGCCATCGCGAACCGGATCGGCTACGACGTGACGATCTTCGGAGCGATTCGCCCGCTCGAGGATCGGCTCGCGGCCATCCAGGCGGTCGACGCGGCCGACGTGCAGCGGGTCGCGCGGACCTACTTGACCGACGACGGCCGCAACGTCGTCCACGTCGTGTCGCCGCCGGATTCGAGCGAGCCAGAGCGGGGGGGGTCGTGAGCGGAATCGCCCGACTCGCGGGGCTGGCCGCCCTCGCGGCGCTGGCCGCGTGTGCGGGTTCCGTCGACGTGCCGATCTGGGACCAGCCGCCGCCGCCCGCGGCGGATACGCCGGTCGTCAAGCCCGGCAGCCTCCATCGGTTCGAGCTCGACAACGGCCTGATGCTGATCGTGCTCGAAGACCATCGCCTGCCCCGCGTTTCGCTGGGGGTTGGGTTTCGACGCGGAGCCGCCTCCGTGGAGCCGGATCGGGCCGGTCTCGCGGGCTTCACGGCCGAGTTGATGAAGCGCGGCGCGGGCGATCGCGACTCGCTCGAACTGGCCTCGGCGATCGATGCGCTCGGATCCGCCCTCAGCGTGCGCGCCCATTGGGATTCCATCTCGGCTCAGGTCTGGGGCCTGACCCGGGACCTCGACAGCCTGCTCGAGATTCTTGCCGACGTGGTGCTCCGTCCGCGCTTTGACGACGACGAAGCGCTGAGAGCCCGTGGAGAGCTACTCGCGGCGCTCGAGCGTGCGACCGACGACCCCCACTATCTCGAGCGCCGCTTCGCGTTGGCCGCGCTGTACGCGGGCCTTCGAGCGGGGCTGCCTCTCTCTGGAAGTCCCGAGACGCTGGCGGCGTTTGACGCGGCGGCCGCGCGCGACTTCCACGAGCGGATCTTCGTTCCCAACAATGCAATCTTCTTTGCTTCCGGCGATCTCGATGCGGCCGCATTGCTCGAGCGCGTGGCCGCCGCGTTTGGCGCCTGGCCGGCCGGGGAGATCCCCGCCGCCGGCCCGCCGCTTCCCGCGCCCACCCCGACCGCGCGGCGCATCCTGGTCGTGGATCGGCCGGATCTCAGCCAGACCCGGATCACCCTCGCCCACGAGGGGATTTCGCGCACGAACCCCGACCGGATTGCCGCCAGTCTGCTCAACGCGGCGATTGGGGGCAGCGGCTTTTCATCCCGCTTGATGAAGCGGGTGCGCGCCGACGCCGGCCTGACCTATGGGGTCAGCTCTCGATTCAGTCTACGCCGCGGTGGCGGAGTCTTCGCAGTCTCGACGTTTACCCGTGTGGCGGAAGTTCGAAGGGTGGTCGATCTGCTCCTGGTCGAGCTCGAGCGCGCGCGCCGCGAACCCCCGATGGGGTTGGAACTCGAAGAGATGCGCGCGCTCGCGGTCGGCCAATTTGCGCTCGGGATCGAAACGTCTGACGCGGTACTCGACAGCCTCGTCAATCTGGGCATCTACGGTCTTCCCGAAGATTCGCTAGACACCTATCGCTCCAGAATCCGCGCCGTCACGGCTGCGGACGTGGAGCGTCTGGCCTCGAGGCTGCTGCATCCCGATCGTGCGGCGATCATCCTGGTGGGGCCGGCGGAGGACCTCACGCCGCAATTGAAAGATCTTGGACCGATCGAGGTCGTCCACCCGTAAGCGCGCGCGGTCTCTGGCGAGGGATGGATTCGCGGACGAATTGAGCGCGCGTTAGTTGCGCGACGCTACCGGACGCCTCCAGAAACGTTCGAACTGCAGCCACTCGTCTGGGTCCGTCACCCAGTTTGCGTAAATGGAGACGCCTCGAAAACATTCGGGCTTTTCCGGAAATGGCTCGAGGGCAGACCGCACGCCGAGAGCCGCATTGCCGATGTTCTCGACGCTCGGATTGGAGTACTCGGGAACATCGTGATACGCGGGAATGCCGATCAGGACTTCGTGCTTCTCGGCTGCGCACGACCACTTTACGATGCGGCGGGTCTGGTCTCGGACGAACGCCACGTACGCGATGCGCAGCGGGAGGTTCGTGTCGTAGGCCATCAATACGGTCTGGTCCGCGATGTCCATCGTGGCCCGGTAGAACGCACTCGACCAGAAAGTTTTTCGCAGCGGGCCGACGGAGATGCCAATTGGCGAGGAGCGAGGTGTGGCCTGGCTGATCGTCCAGGCGTCGCCCATTTCGGCGCGCACTTGCGAGAGCAGTTCGAGGTATCCCGGGTGGCCGTCGCGAATCGGTTCCAGATTGAAGTGGACGCCGTCGAAGCCCTCCTCGGCGAGACGCCCGGTGACGCCGGCCACCGCGCTCCGCCACTTCTCTTCTCCGAGTCGAACCTTCTCGACCCGCGCACCGAGCCACGCGAGAAAGACGCCTTCTGGATACGCGCCGCGCAGCGCCGAGAAGAACGGGTCCGCCGAATCCGCGATGGATCCGTCTGCGAGCAGTGGTCCGGCGTGGACGTAGAGGTAGCGGATTCCGGCGCTTCGCAGACGGCTGACCAGCGAATCGATCTCGGATTCGGGCACCCGATCCCCGCTGCGAACCTCGCGACCCGTGTACCAACGGTGCCCGACCCAGATGCCATTGGCGGCCGTATCGAAGCTGCGTTGGCTCTTCGGATAGCTGTGAAACACCGCGGCGAAGAGAGCGGTCGCCATCGCCAGTATCGCGAACGTCCAAATTGGCCAGGTTTTCCCGATCTTCAAAGCGAGATCTCGCGATTCGGAGGAGTCCGAACACAGTAACAAAGTGGACGTTCGACGCCGTGAAGGCATGGCTCCCCGAGGCCGGCTGCGAGTCTACGAGCGGCCGCCGCGCTCCGGGCGGCGCGTTGGCCTTCGGCCGAAGCTCATGCGGCGTCATCTGGGTGTCGTCGAACTCGACGTTCGCCTGAGGCGGCTTCGCCCTTTTGGGATTACCGTGGCAAACTCCGCGCCGATGCTGCCGCGGCGGATCTCGGACATCGATTGGGCGAACTGGAAGGCGACGGATATCGCGACGCTCGTCTTCGTCCACCGGGATGAGCGCCTGCTGCTGATCCACAAGAAGCGCGGCCTCGGTGCGGGCAAGATCAACGGCCCCGGCGGCCGCGTCGAGCCCGGCGAGACGCTGGAGGCCTGCGCGGTTCGCGAGGTCCAGGAAGAGCTGCGGATCACGCCGAAGAATCTCGAGAAGTCAGGCGAGCTGCGCTTCCAGTTCGTCGACGGCTACGCGATCCACGTGCACGTCTTTCGCGCGACGGACTTCGAGGGAACGCCCAGCGAGACTCCCGAGGCGATTCCGATCTGGGTCGACGAGGATCGCATCCCCTACGAAGAGATGTGGGGGGACGATCGGATCTGGTTGCCCCTACTCATCGCCGGCACGCCGTTTGCGGGTCGATTCATCTTCGATTCCGACGTGATGCTTGATCACGAGCTCGTGTAATCGAGTTTCAGGGCACGGATATGTAGCGGACGCGCGCCTCTTCGAGTTCGCGCGCGACTTCCGCGCGCAATTCCTCGGGCTCCAGGACCTCGGCTCCCGAACCGAAGGAGAGAATCCAGCTTCGCAGATCCGGCGTGCTGCCCACGTCCATGCTGATTTCGATCTTCCCGCCGGGAGCCTTCGCGAAGCTCTGGCTCTCGTGCCAGTTGCGCTCTTCGACGTAGGTCGCCCAGCGAGGTTCGAAGACGATCCGGACCCGCACGGCCTGATCGGCGATGACGCCGAACGAAGAGCCGATGTAGCTGTCGAAATCGAAACTTTCGAGCACCTCGAAACGCTCATCGCCAATTTCGAGCCGGCGAATCCGATCGACCGCGAAGGTGCGAATTTCTCCGGACATGTGGTCGAGGCCCACCACGTACAGCCCTCCGCTGCGATACCACACCCGGTAGGGATCCAGATCTCGGGTCGCCACGGATCCGGTCCGTGCGGTTCGGTAGCGCATCTGGAGCGTGCGCCGATTGAGCACGGCATCGTTCAGGGTCTGGATCGTGTCTCGATACTGCGCGTAGTTCTTGTGCGGTCCCGGTAGCACGCGGAACGAATCTGCGAGCTGTGCGAGGTATTTGGCGAGTTCAGGTCCCAAGCCGGCGCGGATCTTGCGCAGCGCAGAGCAGATCGAATCGTGAAAGACCGTGCCCTCGAGGGTGCGGAGGAGGTCTTCGCTGAAGGCGAGGGCGAGAATTTCGTCGGAAGTGAAGGGCACATCACCCAGTTGAAAGGTGTCGAGGAAGCGGTAGTAGACGCGGCCCTCCCGGCGCTCGCTGATCACCGGGAAGCCCGCAAACATCAGGGCGTCGAGATCGCGGTAGACGGTGCGGCGCACGCAGCCGAGTTCCTCGGCCAGATCGTCCAGCGCCGCCCCGGATCGACTCTTGGCCAGTCGTTGGATCAACTGCCATTGGCGCGCGAGTTGGTCGCCACGCATGCCGTTTAGAGATCCGGCTCGATCGGTTCATCGGAGAAGAACGCCGCAAACTCATTTTCGTGGCTGCGCGCGTCGTTGTAACCGAGTTCGGCGAGCGGCCCGAGAAACTCGCCGTCAAAAAGGAGGTAGGAGAGCAGGTCCGCTTCGGCGGAGTGCTGTTTGCCATCGAGGTTGCGCATCGCGAGCCGCAACAGCGGAGAGCGGGCGGAGTCTCCGGGCATCGTCGACAAGACCTCGCCCGCGAGTATGCCGAGGTCCTGGGAAGGGCGAATCACGAGGTCGTGGATCTTGCGAAACCGCTGGCCCCGCTCCCGAACCGCAACCTCGTTGATCCGCTCGGCGAAGTCCGGGCCGAACGCGGCGGTGCCGTCGGCCAGGATTTCGTTCATCACGTGCATGCGCGCCAGGTCTGCATCGAGGTGGTCGAGCAGGAGTGCGTTCAACATCTTGCCAAACAGAAAGGTCGGGCTGGCGTAGTCTTCGATGTGGCTTTCCTCGGTGGCGATCTGATGGGCCTTTCCGATGTTCTGGCGCAGGGCCACCACCAACACCCGGTCCGCGCCAAACCGGATCGCGGGCGCCAGTGGCGTGTTGAGGCGAAGTCCGCCGTCCGCGTAGT
>SDBV01004056.1_pt1 | contig 21236 bp, 22 predicted proteins | sample 2277081 | NCBI WGS metagenome assembly SDBV01 (sample SAMN10402039, study PRJNA504765) | marine sediment metagenome | isolation source: marine sediment core GS10_PC15, 223 cmbsf | place: Arctic Ocean: Southern Knipovich Ridge | collected 2010 | reverse complement strand
GGCGGCCCTGGACGATGAGAACGGCCGGCTGGTGGTAATCCGCACAGGGGGCGGAGCGGTGCTGTCGCTGCTGGCTGATAAAGTTTGCCGGGTCACTCTGCACCGTGGGGAGCACGATCCGACTCGTGGGTGGTACAGTCCGGGATTCGGCGCTGTGGAGCCGTGCTGGCAGATTGTGTGCGCTGCGCGAATCGATGGAAACAGTTGGATAAATACGGAAATTGTCGAAATTGACCCCAAGGAGCAATAAAAGGCGAGTAATTATTGACATTTTCGCTTTTTACGTGATATTCTAAATTTAACGAACCGCCACGTTCAGCTCGCGACGGAGAATACGATGGACACGACAGCTGATAATCGCAATTTCCAACGTCTGGAACTCGATTTCGAGGTCGAGTACTCGGTGCTTTCCGGCTTCGACAAGCTCAACCTGATCCAGTCGCGGACGCTCGATTTCAGCCTGAGCGGAGCCAGAATAGACACTTCCGAGCAACTGGGCAAGGGAGACCATATCTCGGTTAGGATAGAGGTCCCAGACCTGCAATCGTTCTGGCTGGATGACGGTGGCAATAAGTGCTATAACAAAACCGTGATCATGTGTTTCGGCACGGTCCGTTGGATAAAGGATGCCGAGGACGGCAGGTTCGAGGCCGGAGTACAGTTCTCGGGAATGACTACCCGCGACAAGACCTATATCTCCCGCCTTTTCGAGCAATCATCAGCGAACGGCCGGGAGAGCGCTGAATGAGTCGTCCGGTTGACCTGAGTGTAATCCACGAGCAGTACATTTCCGCGGAAACGCTGGATAGTAAAACAGACTCCTATCTGGAACAACTTGCACCCTACAGTCAGCGCAAGCTGGATTTCGTGCCCCGCGAGGCCGCGCTGGTGCTGGTGGATTTCCAGCGCTGTTTCCTCAATCCCGGACACCAGCTCTACTCGTCCAACTGCCGCGCTGTTCTGCCCCGGGCGGCTGAACTGCTTGAATATTTCCGAGCCGCCGGGCGTCCCGTGCTGTATACCCTGCAGAAAAACAAGAGCCTTGAGCTTGACCGCGGGCCGGTGCTTTGCCACTGGTGGCCCTCGGTTCCGCTGGAAGACAGCCCGGAAACCGATGCCGTGGACGAGCTTAAACCCCTGCCAGGCGAAAAAGTGATCCCCAAGCGCCGTTACAGTGGGTTCTACTCCACGGACCTGGAGCTGTCTCTGCGCTCTTTGGGTGTAACCCAGCTGGTGGTGGCGGGCGTGTTTACCAACGTCTGTGTGGAAGCCACCGTGCGCGATGCGTTCATGCGTGATTTCCTGGTGTTTCTGCCCGCTGACACAACCGCCGCCCATAACGAGCAGTTGCATCTCGGCTCATTGCGTACGATGGCGATGTGGTTCGCCTCTGTCTGCCGCGTATCCAGCCTTATCCGCGGTTGATTCTTTGAGTTACCATCCCGGCTAAAGCCTTCGCTCCTGCTGTCGATATTATCCTTAGGGGCTTGTATTCTTGCGTCCGGATACTGTCGATCAACTATATTTATTTATGATAACAGAGGTGAGCGGATGGGTTGCCACGCCTGCGATACTGATTATAATAAATTGGAACAGGAAATAGACAGCGGCAGGTTGAATGACCGGGATGAACTGGAAAAACGTCTGGCGGGTGGAGATTTGTTTATCAGCGGACCGGCGGTGGTGTATTGCCCCGGCTGCGCGCAGACAATATCCAGACTGATGGACCGGGTGGCCAGCAGGCTGCGCAAGCAGACCCTGGCCGGGATTCACGACCTGCTGAGCAATGCCCGCAATGAGCGCAACGCCAGGGGCTAGCGCCATCGCTTAAAACAAATTAGGCAAACAAAAAACGCGCCAACGGCGCGTTTTTTTGCTATTAGAGCGATTCTTAAAAGAAATGTCCGCGAGATATTCTTTGAAGGACCGTTCTTTTCCGTGTAGGGGCGAGGCATGCCTCGCCCGCCAAGTATCCGCAAGATTTTCTTTGAAGGACCGCTCTTTTCCGCGTAGGGCGAGGCATGCCTCGCCCGCCAAGTATCCGCATGATTTTCTTTGAAGGACTGTTCTTTTCCGTGTAGGGGCGAGGTATGCCTCGCCCGCCAAGTATCCGCATGATTTTCTTTGCAGGACCGTTCTTTTCCGCGTAGGGGCGAGGCATGCCTCGCCCGCCAAGTATCCGCATGATTTTCTTTGCAGGACCGTTCTTTTCCGCGTAGGGGCGAGGCATGCCTCGCCCGCCAAGTATCCGCGAGATATTCTTTGAAGGACCGTTCTTTTCCGCGTAGGGGCGAGGCATGCCTCGCCCGCCAAGTATCCGCGTGATTTTCTTTGAAGGACCGTTCTTTTCCGCGTAGGGGCGAGGCATGCCTCGCCCGCAAAGTATCCCCAGAAGACCCACAGCTTAACGGGCGAACACAAGGTTCGCCCCTACGACTTCTGACGAACAACGGAAGTTATTCCGTACCATTCTCGGAATTTTCTTTCCTGCGGAAAAAAACAAAACTTTCGAGAAACATTATAGCTATTGTAATCGCCAAAAAGAATGCAGGAAAATAGCGTCGAACTTGGCTGGAGAAGCTATGGCAGCGGTGTGGACAGCACAGCCGGGCGGCCGTTCTTGACCACGTGGTAAATCCTGTTGCTCACGGGCATTCGCGGCGGCGGTGGCGGTTGCAGCGGCGGAGCTATTTGCTCATCGCGCTCGTAGCGGCGCATCAGCATTTTCACCTTGCGGATATAGGACTGTGTCTCGCGGTAGGGCGGTACCCCGCCGTAGCGCATCACCGTGCTCGCTCCGGCGTTGTAGGCGGCCAGGCTCAGGGAGATGTCGTTACGGAAACGGCGCAGCATCTGCTTAAGATAGCGCGTGCCTCCCTCCACGTTGTCCCGCGGATCGAATGGGTCGGCAACGCGCAGCTCACGGGCGGTGGACGGCATCAACTGCATAAGTCCCTGGGCCCCCTTGCTGCTCACTGCCCGCTGGTTGAAAGAACTCTCCGCATGGATAACCGCCTTGACCAGCTTGTAGTCCACCCCGTGGCGACGGGCCACATCACGGATCAGCTTGTCGTAGCGTCCGGTTGTTTGATCAACTCTTCCGCCCCTGCGGCTTCTGCCGGCAGTAACGTTACGCCGCCGCGGCGCCAGTACTTTTCGTCGTACTGGAGCTTTTGGAGCAGATTTACGGAAAACGGGCAGATCGGGTTGAGAGTAGTTGCTCAGGTGCACTGTGCCGTTGGAGTCGCGCCAGGAGTGGATATCAGCATGGGCGGGCGCCTGTGCCGCGAGCAGGGCGATTATTACAACGGGAAATGCAAAGTGAGTGAAAAACATGGAAATATGCCTTTATGGGGCGGCGGGGAGCCGGTTTATATATAGTTCAAATTTGTGCGCCATGCAATGGCGGCGCAACTCTCTGCTTTATTATCGGAAAATAGCGGATGGAACTTAAAGGGTGGGCCGGGAATGGAAATCAGCCGCCTTCGGCTTCCGCCAGTTTTTCCCTGCTTTTTTTAAGCGAGGTGTGGGCTGCGGTGAAGCCGAAATTCACGCCCAGTGTCCGCTCGAACATCCGCGCCGCCTGCTTGTATTTGCCCAGCGAATAGTAACAGTCGCCGCTCATGTAGAGCGCCATCATGTGTTTCGGATCAAGCTGGAGCACGCGGCTGTAAACTTCCAGGGCCTTGCCGCGTTGCTTGAGGCGGGTGAGGATGTTACCCATCGTGTACCAGGCGTCCACGAATCCGGGATTGATCTCCGTGGCCGCGCGGAACTCTTTGATAGATTCCTGGTAGTTTTTCATACTGCCGTGGGCCAGCCCCAGTTGGTAGTGGCTGTCGGCAAACCCGGGGTTGACAGAGAGTGCCTGGCGGAGATAATCCACGGCTGCCGGGTAGCTCTGGCGGTTAAGGTGCAGTTGGCCCAGACGGTAGAGGGCTCGCTCGTTGCGCGGCTCACGCACGAGCAATTTGCCGTACGTAATCTCGGCGTCGGCAAAATCCATCAGCTCTATCTGGCAGAAACCGATACCCAGGTGAGCATCGGTCAGCGATGAGTCCTGCTCCAGCGACTTGCGGTAACTGGCGATAGCGTTCTTGTACTCGTCGTTTTTACGGAACATGTCGCCCTCGCGCATCAGATTTACTCCCGGGGGCATGCTGCACGAGACCGCTGCTGTTACAACAAAGCACAGAGTAAGAAAATATCTCATCGTACCTTCCGTGGACGGTTGGTTCGTAAGGAAATCTGTTCTGTTTGTTTTGACTCCGAGGTATGACGGGAATTCAATCTTTATTACCCCGGTAGAGGGGTACTTTGTTCATTCCAGTTTGAGAGATGGCATCCAGCAGCACACTGGCGCCGAAGCGGGAGGGGTCCGTGGCGGGCAGGCCGGTGTCTTCGGTTATCCGCCGGATTGCCTCGTGGGCGTCGTGCTCCGGCAAGTTCATCGTATTGAGCGCCACAGCCACCACTCTGGCTGGTTTAACCAGCCGCATCGCTTCCTCGTAGAGCCTGATATGCTCGGTGAGCGGTGGCATGGGGGTGTCTACAATTTCCACCAGCTCCTGGCCGGCCAGATGACAGAGTATCATGGCGTCGGGCAAACTGCCGTGCATCAATGAGAGCGTTACCCCCGAATACACCGGCTGGGCCAGCGCACCCTGGCCCTCTACCATTATCAGTTCCACGTCCTTGCCGGCACCGGCTTCCACCACCAGCCGCTCCGCCGCTCCGGCTGTGAAATCGCTCAGCACATGGTCGATTGCGATCCCGCTCCCGGCAATAGCGATTCCACTCTGGCCGGTTGCGCAGAAGCGTGTGACCATTCCCCGGCTGCCGGCCTCGCGCACCACTTCCAGCGCTGCTGTCATCTTGCCCGTGTTGCAGTCCGTGCCCACCATCAGCACCACAAAAGCCTCCACCTGCTGGGCTTTGAGGCTGGCGCACTCCAGATCCTCCGGTTCGGCGCGCAGATCGACTATCCCGCCTCCGCTGCCGCGAGCAATTGCACAGAGTTCGGGGTCACTGGCCAGCATTTCGTGAAGGCCGTTGTGGACCTCCAGGCCTGCTCTCAGGGCCTGACGGACAATTGCTTTCAGCTCCGGAGAGAGCACTCCGCCCACTGTAGCCACACCGATAACCATCGTATCCGGCTTAAACTTCAGCGCCTCCTGAAAGCTACCCACCACCGGGATTCCCTTACCCAGGGAGGTTACCTCGCTGCAGTCCTTGCCGGCGTGGTTGCTGTCGATAACCGCCACAACATTCCCGGAGGCAAATCTGAGAATACCGTAGGCCGTTTTAGAATAGCCGAAATCGTGGAGATATCCCTCGCACAGCAAGATCGTTCCCGGCATGACTGGTTCCTGATAGTGATGTGAAATGATCGTAAGAGAGGGCTTAAAATAACACCGTTGCCAGCTTATGACAACATGGCTTATTGTGCTCTGAGAATTCTTTATTTGATTGATTTTTAATATCCTGCTGGCTATATTTAGCCCGATGGGACTGTTATCCGCTACAGTTTAATAATTTAGAGCATTTCCGGCCGGGCCGCGATGGCCGCCGGGCTTAATCAACGGTAACATCTGGAGGCATTATGTCGGGCCATTCCAAATGGTCGACTATCAAGCGCAAGAAAGGTAAGGAAGACGAGAAGCGCGGTAGGATATTTACCAAGCTGATCAAGGAAATTTCCGTTGCCGCGCGTGAGGGCGGAGGGAGTGTTGAAGGTAATCCACGGTTGCGCTCTGCTGTCGATGCGGCCAAAGCCGCGAACATGCCCAGCGACAATGTAGAGCGGGCGATCAAAAAAGGCACCGGTGAGCTGGAAGGTGTCAACTACGAGGAAGCTGTTTACGAGGGCTACGGACCGGCTGGTGTGGCGATGTTTATCGAGTGCCTGACAGATAACAAAAATCGCACGGTGGGCGAGGTGCGTCATACACTTACCAAGCACGGCGGCAGCATGGCCGAGGCCGGATCGGTGGCCTGGATGTTCACGGCCAAGGGACAGCTTTGTATCGACTCCGCCAAGTACGATGAGGAAACAGTGTTCATGGAAGCCAGCGAACTGGGCGCCGAGGACGTGGTGGCCGATGACAACTTCCATGTGGTCACAACGGCTGTCGAGGACATGCACAAGGTGAGCGAGGGGCTGAAAGCGGCGGGTATCGAGGTCCAGGAAGCCGAAATGGTCCATGTGCCGGGCAACACGATTCAGTTAAATGAAAACGATGCGGGCAAGGTGCTCCGTCTGCTGGATGCGCTGGAGGACAACGAGGATGTCCAGCGGGTCAGCGCCAATTTCGATATCAGCGACGAGGTGATGGCCAAGCTTGACCAGTAAGCTGGCAGAACGGCGCTCGCGTGATGCGCGGATAGTGCTGGGGATTGACCCCGGAGGCGAGGTGACCGGGTTTGGTGTGCTGCGCAAGCAGGGCCCAAGCTGCCAGATGGTGGCCTGCGGGATCAGCCGTGCCAAAAGGGGTGAATCGCTCACTGCCAAGCTGGCGCGGATTTTCCATTTCGTGCAGGATGTGATCGAGCAGTATCAGCCCGATGAGATGGCGGTGGAAGACATCTTTCTCGGCCGCAACGTACAGAGCATGAAAGCTATCGGCCAGGTGCGCGGGGTGATTATCCTCGCTGGTGCGCTGGCGGAGTTGCCCGTGTTCGAGTATGCTCCGCGTGAGGTGAAACTTGCGGTGGCCGGCAACGGCAACGCTTCCAAGGAGCAGGTGCAGCGAATGACCCAGGCGGTGCTGGAACTGGCCTCCGTGCCTGAGCCGCACGATGCCGCCGATGCGCTGGCTATCGCCCTGTGCCACACTCACCGTCACCCGCACTGAGTGTTGCGCACGCAAGCATTTCCCGCTAAGATTCCCCTGTGGTAAATTTTCGATAATCATCTCCTGAGGACTACTGACCCGATGATAGCACTGCTGGAAGGCACCCTGCTGGAAAAAGCACCCGGCACGGCCGTGATTCTGGCCGGGGGGGTAGGGTATGCGGTCAGTATCCCGCTCTCCACATTTGACGTTTTGCCCGCCACTGGTGAAACCGCCAGGGTTTTTACCTATCTTCACGTGCGCGAGGATGCGCTCCTGTTGTTCGGATTTGGCACGCGCGAGGAACGCTCCACGTTCGAGAAGATGATCGCTATCAGCGGAATAGGCCCCAAGCTGGCGCTCGCGATTCTTTCCAGCATGCCGCCCTCCGAGCTGGTGGTGGCTATTGAAACCGGCCAGACCGGCAGGCTCAACAAAATCTCCGGCGTGGGTAAGAAAACCGCCGAGCGTCTGGTGCTGGAGCTTAAGGGTAAGCTGGGTGAGGTGGACCTAGCCGCTCTGGCGGCAAACGGCGAGGTTGCTCCGCGCAATGAGGAAGCCGTGTCGGCACTGATCTCGCTGGGATTCAGTCGGACTCTGGCAGAGAAAGCCGTGGTTAAGGCGGCCGGGAAAACGGATGAAAAACTGAACACCAGTGAACTGGTGCGCCGCGCACTGGCATCGCTGTAACAGTTTATTTGAAATCTGTTGTCTTGCGGAGTTATGAGTTAAGTTGCGGTTTATTGGGCGGCCGAAGGCCGCCGCTGCTGCGCCGCATGTCCGAGCCGACTCTGTGCAGCGGGTATTTTACCGTAATGCCATTGCAGTATTTATACCCCTTGGGCGTTGGTGTACTTCGCGAGGTCTGTCCCGGTGTTATGGGACAGGGCGAGCGTAGGCTAACGGCATGGGAAGCGTATTTTTTGCCGTGCTTACAATTAGGTTTAGCCAACCCAATCAGGGTCGGCGAGTTCTGAGCCTATACGATAAAAAACTTCTTTTGATCAATTGCAAAAGAAGAAACAGTTTTCTTTTTGGAGGTTATTTAATTGCCTTCATAAATAACTTTTGCGGGAAACTATGACAGACAACCAGGGCAGACACATAGATATCACCAGTCCGGACGTGCTGGAGGACGATGCAACGTTCGAGGGCAGCCTTCGGCCCCAGAGCCTGGAAGAGTTCGTGGGCCAGCCCAAGCTCAAGGAGCAGCTCTCGGTGTTTATCGAGGCGGCCCGAACTCGCGGCGAAGCCCTGGACCATTGCCTGTTCTGTGGCCCTCCGGGATTGGGCAAAACAACGCTGGCGCACATTATCGCCCGCGAGATGGATGTGGAGATCAGGGTCACAAGCGGCCCCGTGCTGGAAAAAGCCGGCGACCTGGCCGGTTTGCTGACCAATCTGGAAGAGGGCGACGTGTTGTTTATCGACGAGATCCATCGCCTCAGGAGCACGGTGGAGGAGTACCTCTACCCGGCCATGGAGGATTTTACGCTCGATATCATGATCGATTCCGGAGCCAATGCCCGCAGCGTTAAAATCCCCCTCAAGCCTTTCACCCTGATCGGGGCCACCACCCGCAGCGGACTGCTCACCAGCCCCATGCGCTCAAGGTTTGGAGTGGTGGGCAGGCTCAATTTCTACAACGACGCAGAGTTGGACCGGATTGTCACCCGCAGCGCCGGGATTCTCGATGTCCAGATAGACAAGGATGGCTCAGGGGAAATCAGCCGTCGCAGCCGTGGCACTGCCCGGATAGCCAACCGTCTGCTGAGGCGTATCCGTGACTACACCCAGGTGCGCGCCGATGGCAGTATTAACGGTGATGTGGCCAGGGCTGGCCTTGAGATGCTGGAAGTGGACGACACCGGCCTGGACGAGATGGACCTGGCTCTGTTGCGCACACTGATAGAGAAGTACAACGGCGGGCCGGTGGGAGTGAGCACGCTGGCGGTTAGCGTGGGCGAGGAGCCCGACACGATTGAGGAAGTCTACGAGCCGTTCCTGATTCAGCGCGGGTTTATCCAGCGTACCTCACGAGGCCGCGAGGCCACCGCCGCCGCCTACCGTCACCTGGGCTACACACCTCCGCAGGGCAAAGGCGGCGCTCCCTCCCAGTCTGACTTATTTGGCGAGAGCTGATTTTCAGTACTCAGAATAACATCATACAGACGGTTTCATTCCTCATGGACGCTTACTTCAAACAACTCGATAACAGGCTGCGTTGTGCATAATTTATTGAATTCATCCATTTCTGCCTTGTAATAGCCGCTTTGCTCCGTGTTAACCGCGTCATCTTTGCTTTCCCACAAGCTCATGACAATGGTTTTGCCTGTCTTCCGGTTAGTGAGAAGATAGATTCCTTCGAATCCTTTCTGTATCCTGGCCGCCGGTACACCTTTCAACTCGAAAACTTTGATGGCGTCATCAAGTGTGTAGGTGTCATGCTGAGCTAATGACGTTAAGGCAAACATTTTACGGTCCTCCCACTTTAATTGCACTGCATCTTAAGCACACTTTGTACCTGATTTAATATTCCACTTTCAGGCCCGAAGCGCTTTTCTTTATTTTACGACTTTTCAGCCCTTTTAGCAAATTGATCCGCAAAATCACCGTTTCATTCAAGGGGAAACCGGTTATAGCGCTGGACTGGATTGCAGGGGGGGGAGGGCAGGTCACCGGGCAAGCTGACGGTGGACATTGTTATCCGCAAAGAGAGCTTTACTTGCTACTTTCCGCTGAGAATTTTCAATTGCCGGGGTAGTGCTCAAGTAATTCAAGACGATATTTTTCCTTATGCGTGTGGTTTTGAAATCTGTTAATGGATTGATCCATATGTGAAACTCCGATTCCATCTTTCATAAGCAAATCATGCGGATCCCAATTACCTTGTTTTTGACCAACAGAATAACACCCGATACCAACTGAATATAGCTGCAAGTTAATGATTGATCCAATCCTGACTTGGCGGGGGGCGATTGCAACACTGACCGTATCCTGATCCATGTACAGGGTGTCATTACTGTAAAAAAGGCGGATATCTTCGCTGTACTCATAGTCCGTTAGCAGGCTGTCCTGAAAAGCAAGTGTTCTTTTACCAAAATCTCCCCACCATTCAACATAATTAATATAAATATGCAACGTATCCAGGTGCACTGTTTTTCTCAGTTCTATTACATCGTTGTATCCATTGTGAATCAGTTTGGTGACTTCAAGAATTACTGAGCCAAAAATCTTTGAGAATCTTTTATTTGTTCGATTACCAAGATCAGTGTAGTGATCTCCGTGCACATGACTCGAATACACCCACTTGGTCCCCACAGCGGGATATTCTTTCCCCAGGGGATACCACCAGCGTTCGAACTCTGTTATTTTATCCCGCAGGATTTCACCGTTTTCATCCAACGGCGGGGCTTCCTTGCCATCGGTGATTGCCGCGGACAGCTTGAGGCCGCTGACTTCATCCGGGAATAAGGCCAGAGTTTCGTCACCGGCCACCCCCAGAATCATGCAGTTTTTTGCCAACTGGTACACAGCGGCTATTTTATAGTTGACTTCCTGCCAGGTAATGGAGTCTTCAGAAATGATCAGCTCACTGGCCCCCTCAGCCATCAGCCAGTTTCCATTATCTCCGGTCATCCAGTTTCCGAGAAGTTCCTCCGGTACGGATATAGAGGAATAGCCGGCATCAAATGGCAGGTCTGATTTGCTGGTGCAGGAACAAATGAATAAGATGATTATAGATAAGAATCTGACGTAATATGGTGACATTTTACCCACCGGATTTAGTTTATGCATGGCTTATGATCCAGCAGTGTATTCAAGCAACTCACACTTCAGCTCGTATCTATACCCAGAGTGAAAAGGTGTGCTTATTCTTAAGAAATCTAATTTGATGATGCCTTTCCCGGACTCTAGGCTCACACCACTTGTAACAATGCCATCTTGGGGTTCTACTGTCATTGGTTCGTAATCGAACAGCATTCCGTTTATTGATGTGCCGTCGCGAGCATATTTCGTTAGCAAAAAATCTTTTTCTGAATTCAGTTCAATCCAGTAAGCTTTGTCGTAGAGTGATAGCTCAATATTTTCTCGCCTCAGTTCAATACCGGTTGCCAGACTGTCAAGAATTACTGGAGGGCCTATGCCGCCATGGGTGTCAACTGAATAGATATGCAAAGTATCGAGATGAATTGTTCTTTGCAGGCTGAAATCTCCTGAGCCCGCCGAAATTACTTCCAGTTCCAGAGTGCCCCTGCGTGTATGTGTGCGTTCTGAATAGTCCTGGCTGTAACTATAGTTTTTGTAATAGTATGAATACAACCAGCGAGTGCCCGCAGAGGGAATTTCCCCGCCAAACGGATAAACCCAGTTGGTAAAAGTATCCAGGCTGTCAGCCAGCAACTTTCCACGCCTGTCCAGTGGCGCGACAGATCCAGCGCGGACAGCCGCTGCCATTTCGTTGCTGAGTATCTGCGCAGGATATACAGCCAGCGTGTCGATGCCTCGAACACCTATCAACCTTCTTGTAATGCCGGGTATCCATTGAACGCAGGCCAAGCGCCACTGCTCGCTGCCCCAGATGATCGAATCTTCCCGGATAATAAGTTCGCTTGTGCTGTCTGATGCCAGCCAGTTGCCCTGGATACCCTCGGGCATGTTCTGTGTTTCGTGCCAGCCCACAGTGGAAGTAAGGGTCGATATGTAATGTGTCTTTAACTCCCTGGCTGTTGACGCCGAGAATTCAGAGGATGAGGAGCAGCCAAAGAGCATCGTATCTGGATGGACAAGGGTGAATTCGGCAAGACGGTACTGCTGATTGGCTGAAAGAATCAAGCGGTAGTGGTTACCTTCGGACTCTTCAACGGAGGAGATTCGATATTTCAAATAACGGTAATTGTCCCACGAATGCAGGCTGTCCCCAGCGATAACCACTTCCTCGGCCCCGCCCTCGTACCATGTTCCCACTGCGGCCTGGGGAAGTTCGCTCCGGGTCCATTGCGGAAGGACTTCATCAGTGGTGGGGGCTGTGGACGATGTGTCTTTGTTCGAGCAGGCGCAAAAAATCAAGACAACTAATAGGAACAATACGGTGGATGTTTTCATAAGTCCTGGCCTCTGCGTAATGGAAGGCATTGCATTTGCCAGGCATTATGCACTTATTGTGCCATTTATGATCAATGTATGTCGTTAGCATTGTAACGTGTTGATCAAGTGGTGGTTACAGATGTGCTGCGTGGCTGGATTCCTGCAACGATTTATTGGCTAAGCTGGGAGTGTTACTATTGGAGTAACAGTCTGTGCAGTCGAAGGAACAGTAAAATTGCCAGCGGATGACAAAGCTCCGGTTGAAGACTGCCGGAAAGGATTTTGAGGGGTGTGGATGCTTTAAGGCGAACTTTTCAGCCGCACCCGCCGTCCACCACGGGCGCTGCTCTCGTACACGGCCAGGGTCAGCCCACCAGCGCGGTGGTCAGTGTAGTTTTAAGTGGTATTGTTCAGTCTTCGGCGGGAGAATCGACAGGTGCAATGTCTGCGGGCGTAAGCGCCTCGCCTTCGGCAATATCGCGCTCGTAAACCTTGCCCCTGAGTTTGGCCATATCGAACGGCCCAAGGGAAGTCCAGGGTTTGAGCGCGCTCAGGTGGTCAAGGCGCACCCGCTGGCCTTTGGCCACATCCTGGGCAAGGTAGAACCCTCTGCGGCCAACAGTGCGCTCCTGACGCTCGACAGCCGCCGGTTTCTTGCGGCCATCGCCGCGCATCTGCTCTGCAAGGCGTATCTGATGAACCATCTGGGCGAACTGCTCCGGGCCGATACTCAGCGCGTGGTCGGGGCCATCGGCAGCCGGGTTGTAGGTAAAGTGCTTTTCCACCATCACCGCGCCCAGGGCGGCGGCAAGCGACGGGGCCAGGATTCCCTCGCTATGGTCCGAGAATCCGACAGGCAGACTGAGTTTGTTGCTCATGGGGCTCATCGCCCCAAGGTTGAGCGAATCCGGCGGAGCGGGGTAGCGGCTGGTGCAATGCAGCAGCACAGGTGTTTTGCAACCCGCGCGCTTGAGCGTGCGCACACTGCGGCGCACCTCGGCTATATCGGCCAGGCCGGTTGAGAGAATAACAGGCAGCTTCCAGGAAGCCAGTGCTTTGAGCAGGGGAAGGTGGGTCATGTCGCAGGAGGCCACCTTGAACGCGGCCACACCCAGTTCGGCCATCCGCGCCGCACCCTCGGAGTTAAACACGGTGCAGACAAAAGGGACTTTCCGATTTTGGCAGCGTTCCGCTATTGCCCGGAAATCATCAAGGGTCAGTGCGTAGCGGCTGTAGATCTCAAACAACTCGGGCATCAGGCCGCGATGGACCATGGCGGGAGGATCAATATACTGGAACTTGACCAGATCGGCCCCGGCATCGGCGGCCAGATCGACCAGCTCCAGTGCGCGCTCCACGCTGCCGTCATGGTTAATCCCCACCTCGGCCATCACCGCCACCGGGCGGCGCGGGCCAACCCTGACAAACCCACAATTATTATCGCCTATGCGAACTTCATTCATGCTTATGCGCTCTTTACTCTTGCCGCTGCCGGCTCTGCTTGCAGCTCGTCCGGCTGCGTGGTGTGGACCCTTACCGTGGTCAGTGCACGTGCGCAGAGTTTTTGCAGCTCGCGACGGTTGTCTGCCACAGCGATCAGGTTGCCGAATTTTCCCATGTTGCAGGTGGGCGGACGGAACGTGTCTCCCACCTCGTACATGGTAAAGATTTTATCCACACCTGGCAAGGAACGTGCTGCCTCCAGGCCCTCGATAGCGGTTATCACTCCCGCGCGAGGGATGATTCCGCGCTCGGCCGCCACCCGGTTCCATTTTGGTGTTAAGTCTCCGGGGGCCTGGCCCATCGAGATCCGCAGGATGGCGCTCATCAGGTCAACGCCCGTGGCCAGCGGGTAAGTGAAGCCGCTCATGTAACCGCCCGAGAGCCGGGCCGCGATTTCGCCGATCTTGGGGCCTTCGGGAGTGAGCTTGATATCAGCCTTTGCCGCGCCCACATCGATACCCAGCGCCCTGATACCCTGTTTCATCACGGCAACTGCCCGGGCCACTACCGCGTCATCGAGAGCGGTGGGCATGGTGTGGCCCAGCTCGATAAAGTACGGTGCGCCGCTGATAATCCTGTCGCCCACGCCCACGATCTCGATATTCCCATCCCAGACCAGCGCGTCGATTGAAAGCTCCGGACCTTCCATGTATTCTTCCACTACAATCATCCCGCTCACACTGGCCCTGCGCGCCTCGGTGAACCCGTCCTCCACCTGCGAGTGCTCGGAAAGCAGTTTCACTCCGCGCGCACCCATGTTGTCGGCGGGTTTGATAACGCAGGGCAGGCCCAGGCGTTTTACGGCGTCATGGGCTTCCTGGCGGGTCCAGACATACTCGAAATCCGGTGAGGGCACGCCGTTGTCCCAGAAGCACTGGCGCATTTTAACCTTGTTGGTGGCCCGTTCGGCCACATCGTAGCGGATACCCGGCAATTCCAGGGTGGCAGCCATTGCGCTTACAGTCCTGCTGGCGTCGGTGCCCACTGTCAGCACCCCGTCGATAGGGATGTGTTCTGCTATCCGGCGTGCGTTGAGCACGGAGAAATCTATATTGCGGGTCGAAACCTCCAGACCCACATCAGCCATCGCGAAACCCGGCGCGTTACAGTTATAGTCCGTCACCACCGTGCGAAGGCCCATTTTTTTTGCCGCCTCTATTACCGGAATCTGCATGATCCCGGCTCCAACGATAATTACGCCGCGTCTGTCGTCCAAGCTGGGCCTCCTCTCCCTATCTCGTTTAAACCGCGTTAGCGGCTATCGATCCATGTCTGTTCCGGCTGAGCAGGTCCTGTAACTTGTTCCGCAGCCGCTTCACCCCTTGCCCATCCACCAGCGCCGCGCCGGAAGCGGCCAGTTTACCACGCAGTGATTCGTTCTCGATAACCTCTCTGGCTGTCAATTCAAGACCCAGCAAAGAGTTCTCCTCCGCTGGCGGAGGAACCACCAGCAGGGCATCACGATGAGCCAGCCGGGAGGCGTTTGTATACTGCTCCTCGTGCTGGGGTACCACCACGGTGGCCGCACCCATGCTCAACGCTTCAAACATAGTGATACCGCCGGACACAAACGCCACGGAGCAGCAGGCCAGCAATTCCGCCAGACTGCTCAAACCGTGGTGAACCCTGAGGCTATGCCTGCCCTTGTCCGGCAGCGTGGCAGCGTCCATGGCCGGTCCCAATACTACTTCGATCTCAAGTTCCCTGTCCACTTTAGACAGCACTTTCAGTACATGACCCGTAAGTCCCGATGGATCGCTGCCGCCCAGGCTGACCACTACCCTGAGCGGGTCTGTATTGTCTGTTGGCCCGCTCTGCGCTGGCTGGACACGCAGGGCTGCAAAACCCGGGTCAAGCAACGCCCAGACAGGACCGAAACAACAGGCTGCCCGTCCACTGTAGGCGGCCTCCAGGCTGCCGGGCTGGATATTGGGGTCAACCAGAATATCCGCCTCCAGCCGTCCCGGACCCATGTCGTCCAGATCGACCACCAGCAGACCCTGCCGCCTTAGCGCCAGCACCAGTTCCCGCGCGTTGTCCTTACTGTCCAGCAACACGGCCCGCGCATTTATTTCACCCGCAATCCGCGCCAGCTCCAGTCCCAGACCGCCGCCGGCAAGCCGGGGGGAGATTTCCCGCCAGGGCAACTCCGACGAGTCCAGAAAGCCACGGGCGGCGCTGTCCGGAGTTACCGCCAGCAGGCTGCCCGGTCCGGCCAGATTGCCGTACAACATCCGGCAGCGAAACAGATGCCCCATGCCGCGCACGCGGTCGGCGTCGCAGTAAAACAGAATTATTTGCTTCGTTTCTTTCAACTCTCTAACACCTTTACCGGGTTAAGCCACGTATGCGGCCATGCTTTCCTTGCGCCAGTCGCGTTGACGGACGTGGCTGTTGATCTCTGCCAGTTCCGGTTCCTGCCGCAGCAGGCTGATTGCAGCAGCCAGGTCCACGATCTGTCCCGGCACGTGGAGCCTGTCGTATATCCGGCGCATCAACTCAAGGTCTTCCTCTGTATCCACGGTAAGGCGGAACTCGGGAGCCCGCAGTTTACGCGGCGGACTAAGGCGGCTGACCAGGAACTCGTCCTCGTGCTCATAGAGCAGAGTGGTTACGTGCTCGCGATGATGTTTACGCCGTCCAAAGTGGTGCAGGTAGTCCAGCAGGCCGGCCGGGAATACCTCGGCCCCCGTGCCCAGCGGCATGTCGCGTACCCCCACCATGTCCCAGCAGCCGGTGAGGCATTCCTCGATACAGCGGCCCAGCATGGTTGTGTCGATCAGGGGATTATCTCCGGTGGCGCGGATCATAAACGGGGCCGGATAGCGCCTGGCCGCCTGGTAGTAACGTCCCAGCACATCCTTGCATGCCCCGCCGATCATTTCCACTCCAGTGCGCTCGGTCAGTGTTGCCAGATAAGCCATTTCCGAGCGGGGCACCGCCAGCACCACTCTGTCAACTCCCGGCGTGGCTTTAAGGCGCTCGATAACGTGCTCGATCATAGGTTTGCCGGCCAGATCGGCCAGAATTTTGCCCGGCAGGCGCTTACTGTGCATCCGTGCCTGGAGAACAGCAATAACCTTATCCATGGTTATTTCTCCGCGTTGAAGTAAATACTCATCGGAACTTTACGGCTCTCGTAATTGGAGGTCACGTCCCGAACGTTTTTATATCCTGAAGTTTCCAGAGCTTTTTGCATCGACTTGGTGTCGTACATGTTGTAGTGATAATTGCCCTCGTAATCCTGCCCGCCGAACATGCGGTTACGGGCCTCGGTGTGGTCCATCCAGCCATCGCTGTAGCCGTGGGCCACGTAGCCGAAATTGGGGGTGATGATCAGGATATCCCCGCCCGGTTTAAGCGCCCTGTACCACTCGTCAAGCACTTTGTCCACCGTGAGGTAGGAGAAATGCTCGATAATGTGGCTGGCCAGTATCGCTTCCACCGAATCGGTTGCAAACGGCAGGCACTCCACCCGGCAAACCATCCCGGTGGCCGGCAGTAACCGCTCATCACAGTGAAAGTAACCGTCGTACGGACGTTCTCCGCTGGCCAGCTCAATCCTCACCGGCTTCCTCCCACGGCGGCTATTTTTTTCGGTGCGCCGATAGTGGCCAGATAAGCGGCGAACATCTGATCGACCGTAATCAGCTCCACACACTCCCTTATTTTCCGGCAGCGGTTGAGCAGGCAGTTGCCCGCGCAATCCATCTCGGCTGTGGCCAGTACCACCTCATCCGCCCAGGGCCGCCAGACTTTTTCATTGCGGGGAGCCCATGCCAGCAGGGTGGGAGTGCCCGCCAGTGTGGCCGCCAGATGCGCCGGGCCACTGTTGTTGCCCACGAACAGGCTGCAACGCCCAAGCAGGGCTACCAGCTCCGCCGTGCCCAGTTTGCCAGCGAGGTCGGCAGCAGGTGAGCGCATCAGAATTTGCACCCGGCTGGTTAGAGCTGTCTCATCGCTCCCGTCATAGGTAACTTCCCTGCCCCCGAGTAGCAGCACCGGGCGGCCTGTATGAGCGCCGAGGCGGTCGGCCAGGGCGGCGAACCGCTGGGCAGGCCAGTTGCGCACGCTGTTGCCGCTGCCGGGGTGGAATGCCAGTGGATGCTCGCGGGGGCCGATACCGTGGGATTCGAGAAGCGAAGATACCCGCCGCTCAGTGCCCACGGGAAGTTTGACACGGAAGTCCGGGCGTTGGGGACGGGTCAGGCCGAGTTGTTCCGCCAGGCGAAGGTTGCGCTCGATACGCGGCTGATCCGCAACATCAGGGAATATATCCGTGTACCAGGGGTAGCGTTTGTGCTCCAATGAAAAACCCACCGTGCGCTTTCCGCGCGCCTCACGGGTTAGTACGCCCGCCCGGGGCATGAAGGCGAAATCCAGCACCAGGTCAAAGCCGAACTTGCCGGCCAGTGCACGGCCAAACAGGCTCAATTCGGGGTCGTTCTCCCATTCTCTGGGTAGCGGCACAACTCTGTCCACCGCTGGAACCAGGCGGGCCAGCTCTTCCTGCGCGGGCCAGACAACAGAAGTTATCTTGCTGCCGGATGACTTGAGCGCCGCCAGAACCGGCATGGTTGTAATCAGGTCGCCGATTCCGCCCAGATTAAGTACCAGTACGTTGTCATATGAGTTTTTATTCATTTGACGCCAGCCTTGAGCCAGAAATGAGCGGACTTGTAGACCCAGTAGCAGTTGCCCGCGGCAACAGCGGCGGCCAGGCCTATTTCCGGACGTCCCGCCAGCAGACCCAGCGCCGAGAGGCCGAGTACGATCTCCCGCTCCGCGCCCCAGATGCCGCCGGTTTCCAGGAATGCATGGTCCAACTCCACAACAGAGCGGGCACTGGCAGTGCGCACGGATGCGGGAATGGACTTGAGAAAGGCTATCCCGCTGTAATAGGCCAGGTAGTTAGTCATCGCCGCGGCCACTGCCAGGGCCATCACCACTTTCGGCAGGCCCCAGACCAGATGGCAGAACAGGCCAGCACCCACCAGTAACACCGCGTCCAGGGCATGTGTGGCCACCAGCGATGAGCACTGGACGGCTTCGGTGGCCGAGTCCCGTTGATATTCCATCCTGCCGGATGACCAGCAGAGCCAGCCCGCCAGCACAACCGCCATAACCACCTGCACCGGCACCAGGCCCAATGTATAAAGAAACATCGCGCCCACCGGGACCACTATCCCGGCAGTGGCAAAACGCGCCACAAGAGAGCGTACGCCCCTGCGGCGGCGAAGAATGCCGATCATCTCAGTGAGCAGCGAGCTGTGCAATCTGTTTTCGTGATTCATTGAACTTCTCCAGTTTACGGGCCTGAAGGTACTCGGTGTAGGTGGTGCTGGGCAGCGCACGCCCAGCCTGGACTGACTTTGCCAGCCACCAGCTTGTTTCCAGTATAATCAGCAGCACCAGAGTGGCCAGCGGGAATCCGGCCGCCACGCCCAGGGCCAGCACAAAGAGGTACACATCGTGTGTGATACCGAACACCATTTCCCGTTGACGGAACCATTCTTCCACATGGCTGAGCATACCATCGCCTGTTCCGAAGTTGCGCAAAGACCCTGAGATCAGCAGGGAGTCCATGCCCGAGCGATAGGCGATATTACTTATCAACGCTAAACTTAGCAGAATCCATGCCACCGGCGAGGAGCCGCCGCCAGCCGAGATGCTCAGGGCGGCGCCGGCAATGATCAGCCAGTCGCAGAGGCGGTCGGTAAGATTATCCAGCCAGGCCCCGAACCAGCTCCCCTGCAACTTGAGCCGGGCCAGCTCACCGTCAACGCCATCGATTATCGAGTACAACTGGGCTGCCACGGCACCAGCGATCAGGTGCCCGTCAGCCATCAACGCACCGGCGCAGCCCGCCAGCAGCAGGTTGAAAATAGTAACGTGGTTGGGGCGCACGGGCAGCGGGGCAACAAGGCGGGTGAGCGCACCGCTGACCTTACGGTTCAGCAGGCGGCTGACCACACCATCGCGGGGTTTGGCAACCCTTTGCCACAGACGGCGCTGGGCCTCGGCCATCGACTCCAGGTCATCAACATCCTGCCAGAGGCAGCCGGTAACATCGCGGGCGGCCATGGTTCCCCGCTGGCACAGCACGCTGATTCCGGCCGAGAGGCTCTCTCCGCCGCGCGAGACTGCAACAGCCAGAGCGTCGAACAGGGCGGGGGTGCAGAAAAACACGCCCGTATCGGCGGCGTCGAAACGCTCCAGGCTCTTGCCGATCCTGGTAATCATACCTTCGGAGGCAAGCTCCACCTTGGTGGCGTCATCAAGATCAAACACACCGGTCAGGTTACGGTCCACCGCCAGCAGACAGCCTCCGGGCGGGGGCGGGGAGACAGTCAGTTTCTGCACCAGTCCACTATCGAAAATGTGGTCGCTCATGCTGAGCAGGAACGAGTCCTCGCCGTGGAGCGCCTCGCGGGCGGCCAGCACACTGAGGCCGTTGCCGCGCCCCCAGTGCCGGTTGTGGACAAACTTGAGCGGCACCCGGTTTTTGAGCTTGCGGGTGAGCGCTTTCTCAAGTTTTTGATGTTCGTAGCCGGTAACAACCACCAGTTCCTCCAACGGAGGAAAAGCGGCCAGGATGCGCTCGATAACGCTGACACCCCAGAGGGGGTTGAGCGTTTTGTGGCTCCTGGGAGCGCGGCCTCCAAAGCCGGAACCGCTTCCCGCGGCTATCACGAGTGCTTTCATCCTTTATGCTCCACTTGTGTTTCAGTCAGTCTCAGACACCTGCTTTCCAGCCATGCATCTCCCGCGATTGTGCGGGCCTGAGTCAGCAGCTCAAGGCAGTCCTCGCCGGGCCGCTGGTAATTGGACAGCAAAGAGGCTTTAATGGCGAACAGGTTGCGTTGACGTTCCAATACGCGTCCGAACTGGCCGCCGGAATTACCTCCGTCTTGGACTTTAGCCAGATAGGAAACCATGTATTCCACCAGAACTTTTGTTTTAGCGCAAATCCCGTCTTCAAATAGCTCGTTGTCCGGCAGCGGATTGACAGCAGGCTCCCCAGCGGGCACATCGCCGGCTAGATCAGCAATAAATTTCCTGCATTCCAGGCCGGTTGCAGTGCCTGCGAGAGCTGCAAGTTGGGCCCGGCGGCCATTGTTTAGCAGCTCCGGAAACTGATGGGCCAGACAGGAAAACTCACCGGCCAGTACCATGGCCGCACTGTCGAGAGCTGAGATGCTGAGCATGGCGGCGTGTGCCGCCTGGATTTCCTTGCTCGACACTCGCTGGGGATCGCGCTCGTACTGCAATCCCGCCGCCGCCGCCGCCACGATGCTTACACGTTTATCGAGATTGGTCTTCAGTTCATCAAGCAGCTCGCCGGCAATCCCGGCAGGCCAGCCGGAGTTGTGACGGGGGGCCAGCAGGCCGTGCAGTTTGCGAAGTTGCCAGCCCAGCTTTCGGATGGACGGTTTCAGCTCGCGAACCTGCTCAAGGTGGTCGTCCCGGGTCAGTTCCGCGGTTGACTTGCGGCCACGGCTCTGGAATAGTTCCATATCCACTTCGGTGTGGGCGTCCGACCAGCGCTCGATCTCACCGGGCGAGGGCCGTGAGAGCCGCAGAAGCTCTTTCAGAGTGATCCTGCCAAAGTCATCCAGCCGGGAAAGCAAAGCCTGTTCAAGGGCCGAAGCATCACTGTCCAGGTTGTTTTGGCGCAGAGACTCCGCCAACTCATCCAGGTGCTTGATTATCAGCAAAAACTCATCACTCAAAATATCGCAGCCAGCCAGCAGGCCCTGTACCAGGGCGTTGTGGTCCAGCGCGGGGGAAATCTCGTGCCATGCTCCGCCA
>SDBV01004055.1_pt1 | contig 21242 bp, 19 predicted proteins | sample 2277081 | NCBI WGS metagenome assembly SDBV01 (sample SAMN10402039, study PRJNA504765) | marine sediment metagenome | isolation source: marine sediment core GS10_PC15, 223 cmbsf | place: Arctic Ocean: Southern Knipovich Ridge | collected 2010 | reverse complement strand
CAAGAGAAGTAGAAAATGCAAACTGAAAAAGGTCAATCAATTGAAGAGGAGAGCATGCAAATTATTGAAAATGAAATCGGTTCTCATGATTATAATCAACTAGAGTGGCCGATAGTTCGACGGGTAATTCATGCTACTGCTGATTTTGATTTTGCAAAAAAAAATAAAATAATTTTTCACAAAGATGCAATTTCTAATGGAATGACTGCTCTAAAAAATGGATGCAACATAATTGTTGATGTTAATGGAGTTATTGGCGGTTTAAACAAACAAAATCTTAAAGAATTTGGAAATGAAGTGATATGTAATATTTCAAAACCAGATATTGCAAATGAAGCAAAAAAATACAACAAAACTAGGGCTCAAACCTCGATGAGAATGGCTGCTTCGCAAATGAATGGTGGAGTTGTGGTAATTGGGAATGCGCCTACTGCACTTTTGGAGGTAATTCAAATGATTAAAGAAGGAATAGCAAATCCAGCTCTTCTAGTTGGAATTCCAGTAGGATTTGTTTCTGCCCCAGAATCTAAGGAGGAATTGCTGAACTTAGATGTACCATTTATCACAAATAGTGGTAGAAAGGGAGGAAGTGCTTGTGCTTCGGCAATTGTTAATGCACTTTTCAAGCTGTTAAGAGAAAATTCATCTTCTTGAAAATTTCGAACAATTTTCAACAAATCTTTTAGCATAATTCGAGCTGTCAAAATAAAGATGACCATACGAAGCAAGAGTTTCATACAGGATTAATCCATCTTTTTTATTCTTAATTCCTTTACCAATTTCCAGATTGTAAGCAAATTTGGAGTCATTTGACACAGAATTTACCTCAGAAAAGTGAAATTCATGCCCTCTAATGTTGTTAGAAGGATTAGAAATGACACACATAACACTAACAGATCCTTTGGTATAGTTGAGAGTCATTTTTTTTGTCATGTTAGTATCAGCATCAATTAATCCAACCATACGATGTTTTTTTCCATTAGAAATTGATCTTGTGAGGTACATTAGACCACCACATTCGGCATACACTGGCATACACATTTCAGCATATTTTTTGATGAGTTTTCGCATCTTTTGGTTTTTTTCTAATGAACTAGCAAGAACTTCAGGAAATCCTCCTCCAATATACAGTCCATCACAGTTTGGTATTTTAGAATCTGAAATTGGGCTGAAAAATTTTATTTTTGCACCTTCTCTTCTTAGTGCTTCAAGATTATCTTGATAGTAGAAATTAAAAGAATTATCAAGTGCAACGGCAATTGTAGTTTTGGTTTTTTTTGGTAAGTCTTGTTTGATTTTAAGAATAGGAGAAGTATTTTTACTGATTTTAATTATTTTTTCAATGTCAAGAAAATCCGAAATTTCCCTCGCAATTTTTTTTATTTTTTCCTTAAGTTGTTTTTGTTCTGTTACTGGAATCAATCCTAGATGCCTTGAATCCATTCGTAGGTCTGAATTTTGGGGAATTGAACCTAATAGAGGGATGTTAAGGGGAACAAGGGCTTGTCTACAAAGTTCTACATGCTTTTTACTCCCTATTTTATTTAGAATGAAGCCACATATTCGAGAATTTTTATGAAATTTTGTGTATCCTAGAGCAATTGCTGCAATGGAACGCGCAGTTTTACTTGCATCTAATACTAAAACCACTGGAGTCTTTAGTATGGAAGCTACATGGTGTGTGCTAGAATAATTAGAATCCCCTGAAAATCCGTCATAGTATCCCATGACTCCTTCTATAACTGATATGTTAGAGTTTGAATTATTTACAAAACTTTTGTACAGTTCAGTTTTTCCCATTAACCACACATCCAAATTTCTAGTGTTGTTACCAGAAATTGATGACAGATAGCTCGGGTCAATATAATCTGGCCCAACTTTGAAGGGTTGTACTGAATATCCTCGTTTTTTCATTCCATAAATTATTGCTGAGGCAATCGATGTTTTTCCAACACCGCTTGTTGTTCCAGCCAAAACTATTCTGGGTATTTTCAATTCCATCAATTGATCAGATTTTAATTTAAATGAAGGGAAATTTGTGAGAACGATTCCTTTCCACCAATGTTTTTAGTTAGTTAGCACAGAATCCAATCAAATGGAAAAAGGTTTGGTTATAGTATATACTGGTGGTGGCAAGGGTAAAACTACAGCTGCCTTAGGAATGGCTTTACGAGCAGTGGGCCATAATCAAAAAATTTGCATAATTCAGTTCATCAAAGGTTCTTGGCATTATGGAGAGTTAAATTCATTGAAGCGGTTAGAGCCTGAAGTGGAGCTGGTTAGAATGGGAAAAGGATTTGTTGGAATAATTGATGACAAAAGCCCACGGGAGGAACATGAGAAAATCGCCAAAGAAGGAATCAAAGTAAGTAAAGAAAAAATTCAATCAAAAAAATATGACATAATAATCCTTGATGAAGTAAATTATGCAGTAAATCTTGGCTTGATAGAACTAAATGATGTTTTAGATTTAATCAAAACTAAACCATCTGAGCTTAATCTTGTTCTCACAGGAAATCATGTAAAGTCTGAGATAATTGAAGAAGCTGACCTTGTAACAGAAATGAGAGAAATAAAACATCCCTTCAAATCAGGAATAAAAGCCAAAAAAGGAATTGATTTCTAACCATCAACATTAAATTACACAAGAAAAAAATTTTAGCCATGGCAACAGAAATGCAAGAACTTCCTGAGGTAGGAGAAATTGTTCTTGCTACAATAACCAAAGTTACTGATCATGGAGCCTATGTTACCCTTGATGAATATGATAACATCCAGGGTTTTTTGCACATATCAGAGATTGCTCCAGGTTGGGTAAGAACCATTGGAAGGTATGTAAAATTAGGAGAAAAAAAGGTCCTTTTAGTAAAAAAGATAATTCGGGATAGATCAGAAATTGATCTATCGTTAAAACAGATTTCAAAGGATCAAAAAAAGAAAAAACTCTTAGAAGTTAAAAGATATGAAAAAGGTAGAACTTTAATTCAAAACGTTAAAGATGCAGCAAAGCTTTCTGTAAAAGACGCAGAAAAATTAGAAGAAGATCTTTTTTCAAAATATGATTCTGTTTATGATGCGTTCATTGATGTTGCAAGAAAAGATATCACCGTATTAGCTGATCTAAAATTATCAAAAAAGATTCTTTCTGCTATAGAAACAATTGGTTCTACAATCAAATTACCATCTGTACAAATCCGAGGAATGTTAGAGCTAACTAGTAATAAACCAGATGGCGTTGAAATTATCAAAAATGTTCTTCTTGATGCAACAAAAAAAGATCATGGAACTGATGCAGAAATTACTTACATAGGAGCACCAAAGTATAGAATAAGTATTACATCACAGGATTTCAAATCTGCAGAAAAAAAACTAAAACCAATTATTTCTAAGATTCAAGATTCCATTGAAAAGCAAAAAGGTACCTTCAAATTCATCAGAGAAGAGTCAAAGAAAACACGAGTGATGTAAAATGCGCTTTCAGCTTAGAAAATGTATTAAATGCAATCAATACACCTTAAAAGATGAGTGTCCAAAATGCAAACATAAAACAAAAGGCGCTCATCCTGCAAAGTTTTCACCTGATGACAAGTATATGAAGTACCGTCTTGCAGAAAGTTATCAATAGTAAACTAAATTTTTGTAAAAATTATGGTTTGGTGATTATTACCTTTTCCATAATTGCATCAAGTGATACTACTGGCTGATTTTGGGAATTAGTTTCAAGTGCTGCAATTTTATCAACTACATCTTTGCCTGAAATTACTTCACCAAATACGGTATACTTTCCATCAAGCCAAGGCGAATCATCAAGTACAATAAAGAACTGAGAGCCTGCACTGTTAATGTCTGAACCCCTTGCCATAGATACTATGTATTTTTGATGTTTTATGTTGCTAAATTCTGCATCAATAGAATAACCTGGATCTCCCTTTCCCCATGTATCACGAGTTCCTGTTTTTGTATTAGAATCCCCGCTTTGAATTACAAATCCAGGAATGATTCTATGGAAAATGGTTCCATCGTAGAATCCAGATTGGGCTAATTTTTTGAAGTTTTCAACAGTTTTTGGTGCAACATCATCTCTAAACCGTATTGTAATATCACCAAAAGCAGTTGTGATAACTGCTACCTCCGCATCTTCTTTAATTATTTTTGGAGTTTCTACAGGTTTGGGTTCTACCTTACCAGGTTTGTAATCCTTATTGATCTCATAAATGAATACGCCGCTAATTGGACCAGGATCTTCTCTGTCAAAACTAGGAGAAGAATAAACTAGCTTAAGAGGACCATTACCATTTGATGGAAATTTTATATCCTTTAGAAAAACTGGAACAAAACCAGGTTGGTAAGTTTCAGATTGCAAATTCTTTGCAAAATTTGCATAAACTAATTGTGAAAATGGGAACATTTTTCCCAACATGGTATTATCCCAAAAGTAATCTGTACCACTAAGACCATCTGGATGAATATATTTTGAAGTAGGTTCTCCTGCGATTCTCATAAACCACTGTTTTTTGCTCTCATCTGCACCACCTTGAAGAAGATAGATTATAGGCTCTTCTCCTGGATTTGATATTCTTTGTGCTGCTACATATACCAAAACATAATCAGCGTCCAATTCTTGTAATAATTTCCAAGCTTCATCAGGTGAGCTTAAAAACATCTTTGCAATTTTTTGAATTTGTATTGTGCTTAGAGTTGCATTGTCAGCTAAGGAGATTCTACCTCCTAACGTAGTTATCCAGTAACCATAGTCCCACCATGAAGCAACAACTGCATCTTGAGGAGTATTATTTCTTAACCATTCCATTGCATGAGGCCAATCATTTGTTGCAATGTTAAAGTTAGTACCACCATTAAGAAGGGTAGGTGGAGCTTTTATTCCTTCAACCCAGTTAGCTTGTGCTGGTAATGAAATTGGAACCATAAGAAAAATAATTATTACAACAATGAAGGAAATCTTTGTAACAGTTCTGGGAGTATAAGTTGCTTTTTTTCCTTCAACTTTCCTTCTTTTAAAAATTTCACAAACAAGTATGGATAAACCTAATGATGATAATATTATTACAGAAATTGATGCGAAAAGTTCTAACCTGACAAATGCAGAGCTGATATAAACGCCTATTAGACCAATTATTAATGCAAACGCTATCATGTCACTAGAAATTTTTGCTGTTAAATCATGAATTTGCTCTTTACTTCTAAAAATTAACCATACTCCAATTCCGGCAAAAATCATTAAAATAGAAAGAAAGAAGAATGATTGAGCAATAGTAGTGGTTGCATGTTCTGCAACAGAGTCCACTAGCGGATCTGTTGTTGTAAGGAATGGATTAATTGCATTTAGATAACGAAAACTAGGCGATAAAATCACGCCTGATGATATAATGGCTATTCCTGAAATTACAGTCACAGCTAAAAAAGCAAGTCCATTACGGATTCTTTTTTCTTCTTTACTCATTTTTTGAATTATCAAACAAACCACAAGAAATGCAGTAGGTCCAATTAAAGCAAAACCCCCAAGACCAACAACGAAACTAATTCCAGGTCGCTCAAATACAATCGAAGTGAGTATTAGTGCAACTGTAAAAAGCGGTACGGCCCAAATAATAAAACTATGATCCTTTCGTAGAAAGGGTAATGCTAAGAAAAAAAATCCTAAAGGTAAAATGAAGAATTGAATTCCTCCCCATGATGAAAGTCCAAAACCTAGGAATATACCAGCTCCAATTAACTTTACAATTGCAACTTTGCGATTAGCAGATTTTATTCCACTAAGAAATAGATAAAGGCCAAGTAAACCATAAAAAAGACCTAATGGTTCTGATTTGAACCAACCTATAGTACCTCTAATTATTACGGGTGCAGAAACTGAAAAAAACAGAGCGGCAAAAAGTCCTGCAGTTGTACCACCAATAACTCGTACTAGTGCAAAAATAATAATTGTAGTTAAGGAACCTATTACAACTGGAAAAATTATTGTAAAACCATAAAGGTCGCCTCCACCACCAAAAATTTGATAGAGTGTTGCAGCAGTTAAATGCAACATTACTTGCGATGTTGCAGAAACATTCCTTCCCTCTGGATGCCAGCTCATATAATCATGCCAGTCAAAGTAGGCACTTAATCCATTATCAACAATAAACTGAGTTGCTCTATAATTAAAAAAAGGATCAAATTCATTTAATTCAAAACCATAATCTGCTGCCTGCGACCTTACAAGAAATGAAATTGAAAATGCTATCATTAAAATTCCAATTATCAGAAGGTGCTGTAAGCGAAATTCAAAATTTCGAACAGTGAATAGAGGAAGATTTGTCAGCAATTAAAAAGAATGGAAATTGTTTAGCTTATTACTCTTTTGTAAAATTTTATCTCACAAGAGCTTATCAAAATTTTAGAATAGAATCATCATAGGATTAGTTTTATGGGACGTAGGTTCCTTTAAGGATCGTTTCATCTAAAATGTGATCTTTCATGGCCTCTTCCACATCTGCTTTAGTGGAAGCATCCGATAATTCTAGTGTTGTATTCAAAGCATATAGTTTGAAAAGGTATGTATGCCTTTTATCAGGAGGAGCTGGTCCACCATAACCAATTTCTCCAAAATCCGTTTTTCCCTGTTTTGATTCAGTTGGTACTGAACTTTCACTAATTTCATTTGTGTTGGGATCAATATTCCATATTACCCAATGAACCCATACTTTACCAACAGCAGCTTGTGCATCTGGATCATCCATTATTATAACAAATGATTTCGTATCTGCAGGTTTACCACTAATACTCAAAGGAGGACTAACATTACCGTTTTTGTATCCATGTTTTTTAGGAATTTCGCCGCCCTCTAAAAACGCAGAACTTTTGAGTATTAAACTTCCCATTTGCTTAATCTCTTGCTTTTAGTTTAAGTTAAATTTTACTAGGTTTCTAAAACGATCCTGTCGTTTGCAAATGAAATCACAGAACCACCTGAGCTTTTTACCTTATTTTTTAATTCCTTATCCATCGTAGCTATGATTCCCCCATGTTCTTTTATATAATCAATAATTGCTTGATCAGCAAAATCTCCTTTAATTGGAATTTTTTTCAAAGTTTTAATGAAATCTATTGTTGCTAAAACATTTTGCTTTTTTTTGGGATCTTCTTTGAGGTGATGAAGTTCTTTTTCTACAACATCTGGCACTACAAATTGAATTTGTCCTATTTCGGTTTCAAATGTTGAAATATTTTTTATTCTTTTTGTAGCAAAGTGTATTAAAAAACTGGTATCACAAACGACTTCAACCAACTACACCTGCTCCAATTAATCTCCATCTATCAGCAATTCGTCTACTTATTGCAACATTACTGCCTTTGAAAATACATACTGGTCTCCTAAATTCTATCTCTATATTTTCTGATTTTGCCTTTGTAACTTTGGAAAGAATTGGAGCAGTGCCTATGTTTACTCTTAAAGATTCCCCATTTTGTATAGGTAACACCTTAGTTTCACCAGTAGTTCCAACAGCAGATTCAAATAAACTAATTTCCATTTTTGTATTTAAGGAATTTTCAGGAAGCGTTCCTGGTTTTCCAATTACAGAACCGATAAAAGAATCACTCCTAGTCAAAGTAGGATCTAATTTTGTTCCTATAGCAACAAGACCTCCAGGTTTAACACTCTCTACAATTCCTGCAGATGTACCGAGTGAAACTATTTCTGTTTGAATGGCTTCATAGGATTTTTTTTTCTCGTTAAGGATTCCTGGTTTGATTTCAATTTCATCACCGGTCTTAAGAACACCTTGGGTTAGACTACCGCCGATAACTCCACCTTTAATATTTTTTATTTTTGCACCAGGTTTGTTAACATCAAAAGACCTTAGGACATGCATTACAGCATTTTTTGATGCATCTCTTTCTGGGGTATCGATTGTTTCTTCTATAGCTCCAATTAATGCATCAATATTAAGTCCAGATTGTGCAGAAATAGGAATTATAGGAGATGTTGCAGCTTTTGTTCCTTTTACAAATTTTGTAATATCAGAATAGTTTGACATCGCTTCTTTGTATGATACTAAATCTACCTTATTTTGTACTATAACAATTTGTTTTATTCCTAGAGTTTCTAATGCAAGTAGATGTTCTTTCGTCTGAGGTTTCGGTACTTTCTCATTTACAGCAACGACCAACATTGCTCCATCCATAAGGGCAGAACCTGATAGCATATTTGCCATCAAGCTTTCATGTCCAGGGCTATCAACAAAGCTTACCACTCGAGATAGTTCACTATCCTTAGAACAGTTAGGACATTTTGGAGTAGTAGAGTAACCTAGAGGAGGTTTACAGTTCTTACATTTGTAAAAAGCTGCATCAGAATATCCAACACGGATTGTAATTCCTCTTTTTAGTTCTTGGCTGTGAACACTCGTCCAAACTCCGGTTAGAGCCTGAATTAAAGTTGTTTTCCCGTGGTCCACATGACCTGCTGTACCTATATTCACACACGGTTGATGGCCATATTTTTTAACATACCATTCAGGAAGAGTTTCTCTCCAATGCATTATTGAGAATTTAAAATCGGCTTATGTTAATCTATTCTTTTTTTGCTTCCTTTTTTACTTCTTTAGCTGGTTCATCTTTTTTTGCTTCCTTTTTTACTTCTTTAGCTGGTTCATCTTTTTTTGCTTCCTTTTTTACTTCTTTAGCTGGTTCATCTTTTTTTGCTTCTTTAGTAGGTTCTTCTGTTTTTTCAATTTTAATTTCTCCATCAAATTTACAATTTAGTTGATAGATTTCTTCGGAGATTGTATTACCTCTAACAAGTTTGCGAAATCTTTGGCCTTTTTCAGCATCTTGTAAACCAACACCTTTTGATAACAAAATATACTTCCTTGAACCTCCGTGGAGGTCTGATCTCATGGGAACACCGGATTTGTCACTCCCACCAGTAATTTTCATTGTTCCGCCTAAACCAACTATTGCTGCATCTACTTCATTACCTACTTTAAGTCCTAAAAGTGGGTTAGCATCATTTTCTTTAATTTCTTTAGTGATAGATCTTCCTTTTTTGTCAGAGACTGTTAATTTAAAACTAGCCAAGTATTCCAAAAAAAAATTGTATTACTAATTAACCTTTGGAAAAAATGTTTGACTAAGAATGTTTAAAATGAATTAAAAACGAATTGATTTGTGGCAGAAGACATCAAGTGCCCACGATGCGAACGAAAAATGATTACTTTTCAATCTTGCCATATGTTTTGCACTAACTGTGGTGCACATCTTGATTGTTCTGATAAGGGTTCCTTTTGGTAATTAAAATCCGGGCCTATCAGGAATATAATCTACTGCCATATTTACAGCGTTTTCTTTCATGATTTCTATGTAATCATCATAAGCAGCTTCAAAATTACAGTGGGAGCATTTTACTTTGTTCATGTCAATATCAAAAGTCGCTACTTTCTCGCATTTTGGACATCGAGCATCCATGAATCTATTAACTCACTAAGCTATATAATGCTAGTTTCTAAATTCGTGTTGCGCGGAGTTAGTCCAGCCTGGTGGGACGTCAGCTTCCCAAGCTGAAGGTCGCGTGTTCAAATCCCGCACTCCGCATATAGTTTAAGGTTCAAATATTGAAAAAATAGATGAAGAAATGATATGATAAAAAAGTTGGAAATTAAAGTCAATGAGAAGGGAGAAATCACATCACCTTCTTATCCTGACATAGTTTCAAAGATTAATGAATTGATTGAAAAAAGTAATAATGAATTAAATTAAAATTATTAGATAGAAGTAAATGCTTCAATAATTGATTGGCCATCTTTAGTCATTTCTGGATGAAATTGAGTACCAAAAATATTGAGGTTGTTATGTTGGACTATTTCATACAAGCAATTTTCTGATTTGCCTATACTAGAAAGGGTACTATCTAATCTAGAAATTTCGTAATGATGACTCTGGAAAACTTTTATCGTTCCACTACATATTGGATTATCTTTTACTATCTTTACTTCTTGTTCACCTTTTAGTAGTGAGTCTGTTTTTCGAATTGTTCCACCTAGAGTAAGAGCCAAAATTTCAGCTCCATAACAAATTCCAAGAAGAGGTTTTTGTTCTAAAACTGCATGTTTTATAATTTTTGAATTTAAAGCATTCATTTGTTTATTGTTAGTCCTTCTACCAGAAAGGATAAACGATGTGAATTTTGGTATTTCAGAAAATTCTAAGGTATTATGTGAATACTTAGTGAATTTGATTTTTTTTGTTAAAAGAAAATCTGTTAGGTTTTTGGTGTATACAGATCCATTATCAACTACTAATAACGTACACATGATCAATATTTAGAATCTAATATAATAACATCTTTTGCAAAAGTTTACCATTATAATTAGTATTATAAAAAAAAGAAAAAGAAAGTAAGCTTCGTTATATTGCAGGAGGTCTCTTTCTTACTTTCTTATGTCAAATACTAGCTTCGTCACAATACCCCACGACAGTAGGGTAAACGCTATTGGATATGCGCCGTTAGATAGGGCCTGTGGAAGTCCTTGAATGTCTGCGCCATTGGTGGAGAGGGCTAGTATTACTGGCATTATGGCCAGTATTATGACGGTCATGTATCGTGAGATACTTTTTTTGCCGTGCTGTTTTTGTACTTGTGTTGTCATTGTTTCTCAAACCAAGAAATAGTTCCCAAGTATTTAGAATGGACCTAACTTTGGAACCACTTTTAGTTCAAAAGCTAAACTTTTTCACAAGAAGAGTTCATGTTTTGAACATCTGGGCATTTTGCCTTATAACAAATTTTATAGTATGATAGATGAGCTTGACAGAAAAATTCTGAATCTGTTAATATCTAATGGGAGACAATCTAGCCGGACTATAACCAAAAAACTAGCTGATGAGGGAATCAAGATATCAGAACGTGGACTTGGAAAACGAATTGCTAGGCTAGAGCGAGAAAAAATCATCATTGGGTATACTGCTATAGTAGACATGAAAAAGGTAAACATGGCAATTCCTAGGTTAGTTACTGTAAAGCTATCATCACCAAAAAATTATGTACAAAGGCTTGAGGATATGAAGGAATATCTAAAGGATGCTCCCTTTTGTGATTTTTCTGCAAGATCAAACGGTAGTTTTGATTGGATAGAACTCAAATTCTTCAATAGTATTGAGCAAGCTAATATGGAAGCTGATCTTTATCGAACGTGGTTTGGAGATATTATAGAAGACTATCAATCTTATGATCTTGATGTGTACAAGTTTGGATGGCAATTATTTGAAGAAAAAGATTTTCATATGTTTATTCAACAGATGCAAAAAAAGATAGAAGCAAAACCATTGGAGTTAAATAAAAAGAAATCCAATTATTTCAAATACCAACTACCCGCCTAAAATAAAGCCAAAGTTATAGCTTAATCAAGTATCAATAATTATTTGCCTATTTCAATCGAGATGTAATGCATTTCTGGAATATTTTGAACAAGTACAATGGTACCAAAATTAAGTACATCCTCTTCTTCCCACATGAAAATTCTTTCACTTCGTGGTTTTACAAAATCATCAACAAAGTTTGAAATTAACTCTTCAGTTTCATCAAGGTCAGATCTTGTATAGAATACAATTTCTCCTTCTTTAAATGATAGTGGTATCTGGATAGATGAAGGAGTTAAGATTTCAAGTTCCTCTTCTTCGAAAATTGATTTTAAGGCATCAATTCGTCCATCTCTATCAAGTACTAATGCAACTCCGTCTTTTGATGCAGATGCAGTAGCAACACCTGATAGTTTTTGTAGATATGCTTCAAAGGCATCTTCTTGTGTTGCTCCTAAACCAACATAGTATTCTCCTGTAAAGGCAGCGCCAATAGCAGCAATGGTACCTAGTTGAGCAACTACTCCTCCTGCACCAGCAGTATATACTGGAATAAAGTAGGTATCTTGATCTCCGACACGGTACAAAATATTGTCTCCAATTCTTGGATTTCGCAAAAGTGTCTTGAGTTGAGCAAAGTCTGGGTCTCTATCAAGCGCTTCACGAACAGCAGTAGGACCAATTAACTTACTAGATGAATTTAACGGAACTTCATAGAATTGCATTTTTCCTAGATTTGACAAATCGTTTTCAACAATCATGTATCCAGCCAAGTTTCTTCCTTGCGAACCTCTCAGCTCTAATGATAGCAAACCAATGAACTCTATTTTCTCAAATCCTAGGGGTTTTGCTTCTATGTAATACGTATCTAGGCCACGTGGAATTTCATAGAATTCGTTTGCTTGGATAAAAGTTTCAACGTTTGTAATATGGTAAATGTTGTACATTTCTGTCTTCCAGTTGAATAATTCTTGAGGATATCGTACTTGCTTTTCAAGCCATGATGGTATTTCGATAAAATGATCTCGATATTGACTCAGAAACATGTCGGTGAAGAAATCATCTCCTGTTTTAAGAAGAGTAATGTCACCCTGATAGGTATCAATTAGTGCGTATCCGATCAATCTAAGATAGGGGTTTCCAACAGACCAAGGTACGTCACGAGTATCAAAACCGACTATTAGTGGTACTAACCAATACGAGTTTTGTCCGTCAGAAACTGGATAGATGTCTAGTTCCTTACCAAACAAATTGTACAAAAAGTATGGATATAGTATTTGCATTCTTTCGTGAACATCTTTGTATCGCATTATGTGGACTGGTTCTGTGGGAAATGATAACAAAAAGTTAGGTTCAAAAATCCAACTCAATGGAGGGGGAAGTGTTAATCCTCCAACACCATCATAAAATGCACTGTTTAGTTCTGCACTTACATCTCCTCTATTCACTGGATACGCGGACCATGTATCAGCGAGTAATCCGCCTTCACCATAATAGATTTGTCTTTGTGTGAAAAACTCACTACTATCCACAATATTTCCATCAGTTGCAGCTAAAGTGAGAAATCCGTTAGGAACATGAGTGTAAACAAGTTTTTCGTTATACCATATATTTTCTGTACTTACAGATTGAGGCAAAATTGGTTTCATTGAAGTAGTCCAATAAAGAGTATCGTTGAATCTCAAAATATCGTTGTCTTCAAAGTCTACATATGGGATTAAACCAATTTCTGGTTTTAATTTTGCAAATGCAGCTTCCCAATCCCAAACTCGGATTACATCAAGTACATCACTATTTTGTTTAACATAGTTTTTGATATTATTTGGAGAAACTGATTTTAGCACGACTTGATGTGTGTTTTCCTGAATTTTATCTAATTCACCTAGATACCGATTAACTCCAATTTGTTGTGCAGTATATGGTCCTAGATATTCTAATTTTCTTGCATCTGCAATGCTGTTATTTACAGACATTATTCCTCCTACAACGATTGCAATTGCAATTATTGTTAAAATTCGAATATAGACATCCCTTTTAATTGGGTGTGTAAGAATTTTAGCCCTAATTCTATCAAAAACAGAAAATGCAATTAGTGCGAACCCTACAACAAAGGTTCCTGCTATTGCATATCTTGTATTATAATCAATTTGATCGGTAAGGAACATATTAAAAGCAACCCAAATGATTCCGATTCCTATTATTGCTTCCAGTGTTGAGATATAGCTAAGAAAACGGGGTTTTCCTTCAGATGTATCTTGAATATATGACGTTGCTACATTAATTATTGAATGAAATCCTACAAACAAAACTAGACGTAAACCAATTGCTCCAAGAATTGGAGGGATCAAGATTATCAATGCAGGAATCATGGGCACTACGTTGTCAAAAGCGTAAGATGGATCAGTTGGTGGTGTTACAAAAGGAAGTGAAAATAAGGTTGGTAAATTTTCTAATCCAATATTATTTCCATCAATCATGTACGAAGCTGCAAAACCAAACATTACATTAGCGAAAAAGGCACCAAAAAGTAGAACCTTAGTTATCTGCCATATTATAAAACTCGGAGGACTTAGTTTATAGTCTCTAAAGCTTGAGATGTTTTTTGCTACGGGATCATTTACTCCACGGTTAAGAAATGTAATTGCTGTGGTAAGTCCAAACCAAAAAATCGAGGATCTTTTTGTTATGTTGACTCTTACTAATGCAATTGCAGCTAAAATTACTCCTGAGAGGACCATATAATAAAGTGGTTTTGTGAATTTATCTTGAAACTCGGTAATATTCATCGATAGTGTAACGCCCTGATTCGCAACGATCGCGAAAATTATTAATCCGATAGCAGCAATTATTCCTAATCTTATGTATCTTCCAGAATCTGGAGGAGCTTTATCTGGAGGAGCTTCACTATCTTGTTTTGGTTTACTATACAAAGCAACGAACGTTGTTAAAGTCGTACATTAATGTCTTACCTGAAAAAATATCTAAAATACACTTTTGAAATATCAGGCTGTGGATGCAAAACCCTTACAAATCATGTATATAGCGGCATATTTTGGAAGGGAAATTTTTTCATTTTTGTATGTACCAAACTTTCTGTTTTTTAATGTAAACCTTACTGGACAGTTAGCAACAACATCTATTTTTTCATCGTCTATAAAGCAAGCATCTTGAAATGGATCGAATTTTTCAAAATTTTTACAAAAAATTTTTGAAAGACCACTCTTACTATTAAGAGAACCAGCCAATCTAAAAATTCTGTGAGTATCCATTGTGACATTTGGATCTATTCGTACTCCTATGTCAGTTTTCATATTTTCAAGTCTCTGTTGAAAAACAGAATAACCATTAGAAATAATTTCAGTAATTTCTTTTGATCTTTTAGATTTTGATCCAAAAATCTCCTTAGACACTCGTCCTCTCCAACCATTGTCAATAATTTCCGGAAAGGAAGAGCGTTCAGGTTTGTATTTTTTCATTCCAAAAGTTTCTGGAATTGCGCTACGAAACATTATGTAGTCAACCAAGTCAGTTCTTTCTCTAGAACCTAATTTTTGATAGGGTGAATTTGTTACATAAACATGAAAACCTTCGTTACCTGAAAAGTAAACTCGAATGTTTTGTTTTTTTATACCAAGATCTTCGATTAAAATATTCATAAGTTTTTTCACTTCTGTTTTTGCACCTGAAATACAATTTTTACATGTTAATGATTTTTGTTCAAGTTTTGTAGAATTACATTTTGGACAAGTTTGTACCATTAATGCAACTTCTCCACAGGAATTACATTTCAGGCAAGTGTGCTCTTTTCTACAATCCAGGTGTAAGTCCTTTGAATCAACATCAAATATCAAATCCGCCTCTTTCCAATCCTTTTCTCCCATTGACAGAGTTGGAAAAGAATAGTAAGCATTTGAACAATAAACGTCAGATGGAATTTCTGTGATAAGCATTAAGCGTAAATCTTCATCTGATTTTATTGAAAGATGTCTATTCATTCCCGAATTAAATTTTTGATAACCAAATTCTCTTTCTGAGGTTCTTTCAGGAACATGAATTAAATCAAAATGATCAAAATAATATTTTTTAAAAGAATTCTCGACTAATTTTAAATCTTTTTCATGCATGCAGAGTCGTTTTCTTTTTAAATTGGAGTGGATTTATTATTCCATCGCAATCAGATGTGGCATAACATAGATCTTTACTTTTCACCTTCTCACATGATGGACATTTGTATTCTGTTCCACTGCCTGAATTTCCAGCAAGATGATTAAGTTGGTATAGTGTTACTTTTTCATTATAATCTGGGGCATTTTTGAATAATGGAGCAATTTGGCTCACAGTCTGACCTATTGACAAAAGATATGTCCCTAGCATAAATCTACCAGAATGTGATAAATTTTCTCCTTTATTGAGCTCGTCTATTGCATGTTTTATACAAGGTGGATATTCTGTAGATACCATTGTTGGAACTGAAAATTTTTTTGATAATAATCTGAGCTTCTCTACTGGTTTTTTTAGGGCATCAATCATTGATGGTGTACTGACTTCTTGGATTTTTGAATTAATGTAGCTATCAAGTTCTTTTCTAATTAGTCTGACTGACTCATGGGAAGTCAAAAATACCATGCCATTCTCTATTCGCCGGTTTACAAGTTTCCACTCTTTTTCATGGAAATAAACTGCATGTTTCAGATAATCTGAAACAGGAATCACAAAAAATTCTTTATGTTTTTGAACATTTACGGAAAAAAGATCTTTAATAATCCTAACAGCTAATTGCTCTTTGGTTTTATCTGAAAAATCTGCCAAATCTTTTTCTAAAAATTTTTCAGCTCGCCTTGCTTCGGCAAGTGAGAAACGTTTGATCAATGTATTCATCCCACTTAATTTTAATAAAACAACAGCAATAAGAAATGAAAAAACTTCTACATCAAGTTGTTCCAGATTTTCTAGTTCCGAATGGTAAATTTTTCCGGTAGATGCTTTTTCAATGCGATGATAGGCTTTTTCTATAATAGGCATAAGATCCGGATCTGTGCCAAATTGGTCCAGTGTGAAACCCTTGTCTTTTAGATATTTTCCTGCTTCTGCTAGAAATGGGTACTTGGCCATTTCATCTGTACCTAGGTTTAACATGTCTTCTAATTATAACAACTTGACTTTAAAAATTGATTAGCTCTTAATAATTTGAATTTTTTTAAAAACAATACTGATTTAAATTATGTTAGATCGAGTTTTCACATATGCAGGTTGGTTGCCATGTATCAATTTCTGGTTCAATAGATAAGGCAATTGATAATGCACTTGAAAGAAAATGTTCGGCTTTTCAAATTTTTACAAGAAGTCCACGAAGCTGGCATGCCAAAGATCTTCCTGAAGCTGATATAAAAAATTTCAAAGAAAAACTTGATTCAAGTAAAATAGATAGATTTGCAACTGCAGCACATATGCCCTACCTACCCAATCTATCATCTCCACAACCAGATCTCTATAAAAAATCTGTAAACACTCTGCTTAAAGAAGTTAAGAGATGCGGATTGCTTGGAATTCCATATCTAGTTGCACATCTTGGAAGCCATTTAGGTACAGGAGAAGAAAAGGGAATAAAACGTCTTGTAAACGCATTATCAAAAGCAGGCGAAATAAAAAACGATGTAGCGGTTTTATTGGAAAATACTGCTGGTCAGAAAAATTCTGTTGGATCTGATTTTGAACAGTGGGCATTAATTTTTTCCCAACTTAAACCTGCCAAAAAATTTGGAGTTTGTTTTGATACTTGTCACGCTTTTGCATCAGGTTATGATCTTAGAACTGAAAAGGCAGTTAACGAAACCTTGAACCAATTTGATAAGGCAGTTGGCTTTGAACATCTCAAAGTAGTACATCTCAACGATTCTAGAGGAGAATTGGGGTGCAATGTAGACAGACATTATCACATTGGACTTGGTGAAATAGGGGAAAAGGGAATGAGTAGGATTGTAAAAGTAATGAATAAGAAAAAAATTCCAATAATTTTAGAAACTCCAATAGATAGCAGACGTGATGATTTTGAAAATATCAAAAAGGTAAAACAAATTGCCTAATGAACTACAAATTTATTTTATTATATAAAAAGAACGATTATGAATTATGATAACTTGATGCAATTAGCACTTGAGCGAGGATTTTATTTTCCTAGTTGCGAAATATATTCAGATGCACAAGCGGGTTTTTGGGAATATGGACCTGCTGGTGTAAGTTTAAAAAACAAATTTCTTGAACTTTGGAGACGTCAGTTGGTTAGACGTGACCAGATGCTTGAAATTGATGGTTCGCAAATTATGTCAAAGTCTGTTTTTGAAGCATCGGGTCATTTGACTAGCTTTGCTGATCCTATAATAAAATGTAAAAATTGCAAATCAACTTTCAGGGCAGATAAGCTAATTGCTGAAACCACTCAAGATGAAATTCTAGAGAGTGCTGACCTTGCAGATTTTGATAAAATAATTACTGAAAAAAATGTAAAATGCCCAAGATGCAAAGGGGATTTTGATAACTGTCGTAAATTCAATTTGATGTTTAAAGTTGGAATTGGACCAGAGGGTGAAGAAGCTTATCTCCGACCGGAAACTTGTCAATCTATTTTTGTTGACTTTCCCAGACTCTTCAAAACAATGCGCGGAAAACTTCCCTTAGGAATTGCCCAAATTGGAAAAAGTTTTAGAAATGAAATTGCTCCAAGACAAAGTTTACTTAGACTAAGAGAGTTTTATCAAGCTGAAATCGAAGTTTTTTGTAATCCAAACAAACTTAACGATTTAGAAAAATTCTCTGAGATTGAAGATACAAAAATTACAGTCCAAGTAGGACAAGAACCAAAACTGATGACTTGTAAGGAGGCTGTTGATTCGGGTTCAATTCCAAACAAGTTTGTAGCATACTATTTAGGTATATTAATAGAATTTTATGAAAAAACTGGAATAGATCTTACTAAATCAAGATTCAGGAAACTAGATGAAAAAGAAAAGGCGTTTTATGCTGAGGTAGCATTCGACTTTGAAGTAGAGACATCGATTGGATGGTTGGAATTGGTAGCTTGTAATTACAGATCAGACTATGATCTAAAAAGTCATTCTAAAAAAAGTAAGGAAAAATTTGAGGTAATGGATAATGATGAAAAGATTTTACCACATGTTTTTGAAATTTCAATGGGGATAGATAGAAGTTTGTATTCTATACTAGAACACAGCTTAAGAGAAGACAAAAAAAATGAAAGAATCGTTCTTTCTTTAAAACCTTATTTGGCTCCAATTCATGTTGGAGTTTTATCATTGGTAAAAAAAGATGGATTGAAGGAAAAAACTGACGAAATATTCAATGAAATAAAAACAAAATACGATGCATTTCTTGATCATTCTGGTGCTATTGGAAGAAGATATAGGAGACTAGATGAAGTTGGAGCACCATTAGCTATAACAGTAGACCACCAAACTTTAGAAGACAATACTGTTACTATGAGAGACAGAGATTCGATGGATCAGGAACGAATTAAACTAACTGAACTTGATTCAATTCTTCTAAATAAAACCGCATTTCCTTAAATCCATTATCTATCCTGATCAATTTTTATTGTGAACTTGTCTGATTCTATATCAACAGGTCCTTCAAAATGTATCCAGTAAACTAATTTTGTTGCATCAAAAATGAATCTCCAAGGAACTGAACCTGTTAGTACTGCAAATCCCTCACTTTCTTGTGCTTTATCAACATTTAATTTAATAGCAGAATATTCTTCGTACGGTTGACTATCATAAACAAATCTAAGTTCTGCACGCGTGAATTGTATAGGCTTCTTAGTTATTACTGATACGTCAAGTGGTTGTTCATCAAGATATTCATTTGCTGTATCTAATGCATTAATTGTTTTGTTTGTACCAAGATAAACTAACACCATAGAAGGTTCGTTAGGAATAGCATCTCGCAGTTGAATTATAATATCAAAGAAGTTAATTGGTTGTTTTTTCTTAGTTGATTCAGGCTCGATTGTCCCTGCAAATTCAATTGTTTGTGTTTCAGCACGTAACAGATCAAAACCCGTTGTAACTTCTGATGGTTGTGCTCTATACTTTATTTTAAGAAGACTTTCTTTTTCTAGTTTAGCAGCTTTTTCTTTCTTTTTATCTTCTTTTTCGAATCCAAATAGGTTTGCTATGCTGTCTACTAAACTCTCAAAGAATGAACTTATTGGATCTGATCTGGTTTGGTCTAATTCTTGTTGAACCTCTCGTACTGAAAGTCCAACTGCCTCTTCAATTGTATAGTCTGAATAGTTTCTATCAAACCAGTCCTTGTAATTTGGTTCATTGTAATATCTATCAAGATAATACTGGGGATCTTTTTGAGGATCTACAAAAGACAAAATTGGTTTCTTTGGAAGTTCTAATTCCTCTGCACTTACTCCTGGAATTATGCCTGATCTTGCTTCTTTGTTGACTTGCCAGTCTCCAACAATTGGATCTATTGATGTGATAGAGAATCTTTCAATTACATTATCTATACCAGAGTATCTTATTCGGTATACTTGACCATCAACTAGCACACTATCAAAGTTACCTCGCTTACCAAATGTAGATTCGTGAACGACACATTTTTCTGAACCTCCAATTAAACATGTTCCTTCTGGGGATACCACTTTGAATCTTAAAGTGGGGTTAACTTGGGATGAATATAGAGAGGATGCTCTTGCTACTTTTTCACCTTCTTTATTTGTGAATAGTTTGATGTTTATCTTATCAGATAGAGGTTCTATGACCATACGTGGGAAGCTGCTAAAGTTTACCTCATCAGTTTCAAATACTCTACCACAGAATTCTCCTTTAGCCTCTAATTGGTAGTCTTTTACTTGACCTACTTTTGGAATTAACCACCTCAGCTCCACTGCTGTTTCTCCGTTTAGGAAGACTTGTGGTTGTGAAGTGAATACTGTCTTTCCATCAACTAGTAATGAGATTGCACCGGATGATGGTTTTGCTATTGTATTAGTAAAGTAAGCAATTGGTTTTAATTCAGAACCTTCTACCTTTATAGTCACAACATCAAACTCCAAATTACCTAAAACTGAATAGCTTGTTCTAACACTTAGTAAGAATTTTTCTGAATCTGATACTTCAATATCTGCGTTTATGGCATGTAACCAGTACTTGATTGCAGTAGCTCCTTTCATTAATTCCCATGGAATCGAACCTGTAATACTGTACACTGTTTTATCTCCTAAGGTCATGTTGGTTATCTTCATTCTTATTGCAGTGTATTGGTTTAGCGAATCTCCCTCATGGATAAATCTAAGCTCCGCTCGCTTTAGTGGCGACTTGCTATCAGCAATGGCAGATACAATCAAGCTTTGCTGAGTATCAACACAGTTACCTCCTCCTCTTGAAGCACCTATCTTTCCTCCATCACCTATTCTGAAACTCACGTCATAGAACTTTGTAGATGCTCCACCGCCAGTACCAATACCAGGTGCTGCAGGTCCTACAACTCCACCAATGCCACCAACGGGACTAGGAGGTGCTGCGGGGCCGCCACCTCCTCCGCCGCTGCCTCCGCCGCCGCCAAGGCCGGAGACTATTGGAGTTGGACTTGGGGGAGGAGGAGAAGGTGGAGTAACTTCCTTAACTACAATGGTAATGGTTTCACTATCCGTTAGGGAACCATCCGATACTATAACATCAAAGGTAAATGAGCCTGGTCCTTGCTGCTCAGATGGAGTCCATTTAAAGACACCCGTATTTGGATTGATAGTTGCTCCTGTTGGCTGTCCTGAAAGTGAAAATCTTAGTACTTGTGGTGGTGATTGTTGATCTGTTGCAGTAGCTGTAAAGGTTACCAAAGTTAATTCGTTTACT
>SDBV01004054.1_pt1 | contig 21242 bp, 15 predicted proteins | sample 2277081 | NCBI WGS metagenome assembly SDBV01 (sample SAMN10402039, study PRJNA504765) | marine sediment metagenome | isolation source: marine sediment core GS10_PC15, 223 cmbsf | place: Arctic Ocean: Southern Knipovich Ridge | collected 2010 | reverse complement strand
ATTCCTGGAATTGCTTTTGGGACAGTTATGGGGATTTCTACAACTTTAAATCCTTTTTTTAACGCTTTATACAGTAACTCAGTTTCTATTTCATAAAAAACCGCTTCTAAATTGAGTTTATATCATCTGTAAACCCGGTAGATATAACTATTATAACATCTATAAATTTATTTGTTCTTTTTAGAATCTTATCAATTGATTTACTCTATTTAATCGCTAGTAAAATGACCCCTTTTTTTATTATAATTGACTAAAATGTTAATAAAGTAATCAATTTTAGATTTTTTAACTTGAAGTTATATACTTTTGAATGAAAATTACTCCTTTAAGTTTATTTAAGATTAAATGTAAGATTTTTATTAAATTTTAAAAATTTTTATATAATAATAACTTTTTTTACAAATTAAGTTTAATAATTTCATGCAATTTCAATAAACAGAATTATTTTTGTATAAATATGAAGATTTTAATCATTTATCCTCATGGAAATGCTTTAAATCCAACAGATGGAGGAGCAACGAGAGTTTGGAACCTTGTAAAATCATTAATTGATAAAAATTTTAATGTTACAATTTTACATTCCTCGAATTCACAGAATTTTGAGTCTAAAGCATTAAAAGAAAAATGTAAAGTTTATTATTACAAAGAATTAAAAATACTTGGAGCTCCAGATTGGTATTTAACAGATTTAAATCCATTCTTTATTAAAAAATTGTTTCACATTTTACGAAAACAGAATTTTGAAATAATACATCTTGAGTATCTTTGGGGTTTTTTAACTACAAAATTCTTGTCAAAAAAATCTTCTGTATTAATATATGACTCAATGGGAGTAGAAAGCGAATTTATCCAAATAGTAATGAATCACCCTAACTTTCCAATGATTTTTAAACCATTTGCCAAAATTTTTGCGAAAATTTACGAAAAACTAGTATGTAAATTAGCAGATGTAATAACTGGCGTCAGTAATTTTGATTTAGGTTATTATATCAAGAATTATAAAATTAGTAAAAATAAAACATTCTTAATTCAAATACCTTCTACTATTAACCAGAAAAAAAAAATCAACCGCGAAAGATTAAGAATTGAGAGTAGAGAGAAATTAGGATTACCTTTAGATAAAACAATAATAATATTCCATGGGAGTTTACCTCATCCTGCAAATCAAGAAGCTTTTGATATTATTGAAAGCTACATATCTCCAAATATTACAAATCCAGATATTATATTTGTATTAGCAGGCTTAAATTTAAAGCTATTTAAAAAAAGAAATATGATAAGTCTTGGATTTGTAGATGATTTGAATGATTTATTATATTCAGCAGATTTTGCTATAGTGCCAATAATGAGTGGAAGTGGTATGAGAGTAAAATGTGTAGATTACATTTCTATTGCTTTACCTTTTATAACTACTAAAAAAGGAATACAAGGCATTGATTTTTTAGAATCTAATGAAGATCATTTAATGTATAACACTGTAAATTCTGAATTTTTAAAAGGTATAAACCTATTACATGATAATAAAGAACTAAGAAGCAGATTACATATAAATTTACAAAAAAAATCAGATTATTTAACTAAAAATAAGTTTAAAAAAAGAATAACTCGACTTTATCAGAAATTAATGAATCAAAAATGAATTACTTTGTATAATTCAAGAAGGAAAAATTCATAATTTCAAAATAGCAAACTATTTTACTTTATTATTTATTATAAAAAGGTAATTAAATATGAGATAGATTAGGAAATTAATTAGGGGTTGTTTATGACAAAACATGTATTGGTTATTGGTGGTGCTGGATTTATTGGAAGCCATTTAGTAGATGCTCTTCTCAAAAAAAATCATATTGTTAGTGTTTATGATACACTAGAGCCACAAGTTCATGGAGACACATTAAAACCACCTGAATATCTCTCAAAAAATATTGAATTCATTAAAGCGGATATTCTTAATAGAGAAAAATTAATGAACTCTTTAAAGGATATTGATACAATCATTCATTTAGCAGCATTAGTTGGAGTAGGTCAATCAATGTATAATATTGATAGATATGTGGATGTAAATATTTTAGGAACTGCTAGACTTTTAGACATTCTAGTAAATAAGCAAAATAATGTTTCGAAAGTGATAATTGCATCTTCAATGTCTACTTATGGTGAAGGAGCATATATCTGTGATGATTGCGGAAAGATTAGTCCAGAATTAAGAAACCAAAGTCAATTAGAAAATGCAGATTGGGAATTGAATTGCCCTAATTGTGGTAAGAAAGTAAAACCAATTCAAACTAATGAAGACAAACAACAAGTTTGTACGTCAATTTATGCATTAACCAAAAAGGAACAAGAAAAGATGTCACTTTTAATAGGAGATACATATGGTATAGATACTACGGCTTTAAGACTCTTTAATGTTTATGGTAGTCGTCAATCATTATCAAATCCATATACTGGGGTGTGTGCTATCTTTTCTAGTAATCTATTATGCGGTAATGCTCCCAATGTTTTTGAAGATGGAAACCAAACTCGAGATTTTGTTCACGTTAAAGATATTTGTCAAGCATTTATTTTATCAATGGAAAAAAGTCAAGCAAGGAATAAAGTGTTTAATGTAGGAACAGGAAATTCAATCAGTATTAAGGGAATTGCTGAAATGCTCTCCAGAAATATTAATCCTCAAATTAAACCATTTGTTAGCAATCAATTTAGGCCAGGTGATATTCGTCATTGTTTTGCTGATATATCAAAAATATCTAAAACTCTAGGATTTTCTCCAAAATCTTCTTTTGAGGAAGGAATAAATGAACTTGTGGAATGGGTTAAATTACAAATAGGAGGAACCGAAGACAAATCTTCTCAAGCGATCATTGAGTTAAAAGAAAAGGGATTATTAAAATAATAATGTAATAAATAAATTTACTTTAAAATCAGGCTGTTTATATTAAGAAAAATATAACTTTTTATGTTCTCCTTGTTTAAATCGCTTATTTTAAACATTTTTTTTATTCAAATTTTTCATTTTATATTTAATTAATGCTATTTCTTGAGTGATTATTATTATCAATATATAAACAGTAGAATTTTTGATTATAATGTTCCCATTTAATAAATCTTTTTTTTAAAACACCAATCATATAAATTATGATGAATAAAGAGAATAAATCAAAAGAGAAATATAATATTTTATTTATTGCAACAGATCACAATTATTTTGTGAATGATAATGCTAGTTTCTCTAGAATGTATAATAATCTATTATACTTTCATAATCATAAAGAATTTAATGTAATAGTTCTACAGTCAAGTCGAGATCGCGCAAGGGAAGAGAGAAATTTAAAAAATGGCATCATAACTTACTATTTTAAAGAATTAGTAGTTTTTAATTATAATTTATTTTTATTCACAGATTTTAATCCATTTTATTTATACAAAATTTTAAAAATAATTAAAAAACATAAAATTGATTTATTTCACATTGAATATGAATATGGTTTAAATATTTTAAGATTGATTAGAAAAACACCTATCTCTTACAATGCATATAATGTCGAATCAATTTATATGAATCAAGTTGGTCAATATTATAAAACAATACCCAGAGTTTTTCGATCATTATTCTCGAAGTATATTTTTTTTTTAGAAAAATATGCTTTAAAATTAGTAAATAATATTAATGCTGTTAGTTATATAGATAAAAAAAAGATTATTGAGATGTATAATGTCCCTAAAGAAAAAATTATAGTTAGCACATTTGGCTATAGAACGGAGATCTTTAATAATACGAGAAACCAAAAAGAGGCAAGAGAGCGTTTGAAAATAAAAGGCGATAAATTTGTAGTAATTTTTCACACGTCTTATTTTTCTAATGATGCCAATAAGGAAGCTACAGATATTATTAGGGAATTAATTGCTCCTAAAGTAAAAGATAAAGATATTTTGCTTTTATTGGCTGGAAAAATGCCTTCCTTTCAAGACAGAGAAAACTTAAGATTTTTAGGCTTTGTAGAAGATTTAAACGATTTTATTTATTCCGCTGATATAGCTATAGCTCCTATCCTTAGGGGATCTGGAATAAAAACAAAAATTATTGATTATTTGTCTGGAGGTATACCTGTAATTACGACAAAAAAAGGAGCAGAGGGAATATTGATGCAAAATGGAGTTCATGGTTTTATTATCACAGGTAAAATAAAAAATTTCATTGAAAAAATAAATTTTCTAAAGAATCATCCAAAAGAAATAAAAGAGATGAAGCTTAATATTAGAGATTTATATTATAAATATTATAACTGGGATCTAATATTAAAAAAAGTCGCAGCAAGATATAAATTTATTATAGAATCGTTAAAAAACTATTAATCCAAATATGTAAAAAAAGTGATTTTAAGTGGATCTTTGTTTAATTTGTCCTCGATTTCATCCAGTTATAGGAGGTGCAGAAATTTATTTAAAAAATATTGCGGAATATTGCTCAAAATATCTGAACATTACCGTAATTACAAGTAATATAAAAAGTTCGATCAAACTTTTTGAAAAATATCAATTTATTAAAAAGAAACATGATTTATTATTTCATAACGTTGACATTATCCGAACTAAAATTCTGAATAATTTTATTTTAAGAAATTCTTTTAATATCAACGAATTTCTTAATCATAGACTTGAAAGATTATATGATAAAAAAATAAATCCTGGATTATATGGGAAGAAAAAGAAGTTTATCGGAAGAATTCAAACTTTAAATGATTCTATAACTAAAAAATTAATTTTTCAACGACTTTTTGGAAATCCGAATTTTTTACAATTATATTCGACTTTAAATAAAATTAATTCTATTCATAAAATTAAAATAATTCATTCTGCGCCAATTTATTTAACAGCAAATCTATTCTCATTTCGATTTTCAAAAAAGAAAGAAATTCCTTTTATATGTACCCCATTATTTCACATTAGATCTTCAGGCAATTATTTTTTCTCTCCATCATTTCAGTATCTTTTAAAAAATACCGATGCTATTATTGCTTGCACAAATATAGAAAAGAAGTTTTATGAAAGATATGGTATTATTAGTGAGAAAATACACATAATTCCTCCCGGAATTGATCCAAAGAGTTATGAAAAACCAAGGGTTAATACTTTTAGAAATAAATATAAAATTTCTAATAAAGCCCCATTATTATTTTTCCTAGGTAGAAGATCTTATAATAAGGGAATAATGAATTCTATTAATGCCTTAAAATATCTTATTAAAAAATTTCCTGATATACTTCTAATGATTGCGGGTCCTACCACTCATGAGTATGAATTGTTTCAAAATCTAATTCCGGGAAAATTGAAAAATCATATTATCGATTTAGGTTTTATTGATGAAAAAACAAAAATAGAAGCAATTGACAGTTGTGATATTTTTCTATTACCTTCATTAGATGATGCTTTTGGAATAGTGTATTTAGAGGCATGGCTTTTTAAAAAACCAGTCATTGGTGCTTTAGAAGGAAATGTTGCTGGCTTAATTGACAATAATGTTAACGGGATTTTAATTCCTTTTAATAACATCAAAGAATTATCATTAAAAATAGAGGAGCTTTTAGAAAATGAAAAACTAAGAAATAATTTAGGTAATAATGGATATAATGAATTAAAAAGTAGATATCTATTAAAAGATACAAATAAACAAATGTTAGATTTATATAAAAAATTTATTTGAGAAAATAAAAAAAAAAAATATAAATCAATTGATAATAAAGGTTAAGTCTCTATCGACACACATTTTGAATTTAATACAAATTGATTTTTAATTCAAGAAATTAAAAATAAGAGAGACCCACTCTACTAAAATGATTAATGATATAACTAAATATATTTCCTTCATCAAAAATCTTACTTTAAACTAGTTTAAAATTGGATGTAATGTTTATTTAAAATTATTTAATCTCGAGTCCTAATAAAACCTTCAAAAAACATTTTATTCAGAATATGATTTTTGGAATAATTAACAATAAAGATATGTTGAAATTAATGATTTATAAAATTGATAAATTATTCCCAATGACTCAAATCTTGTTCTATTAGGTTTTGTAATTTTTCAATATCTTTTTGATATAACTTTTTAAGATATCTTCGGGCTTTTTTAGTTAAATTTTGTGTAGGTTTATTTTTTTGATTGAGATCTACTCTTATTTGATATTTATTTTGACTTATTAATCTATTGACGAAATGATCTAGTCTAGATTGACGAAAAAAAGTTTTTAACCGTGAAAAAATCTTAGGATAATCCCAAAACTTAAAAATAATTGGCTTGATAAATGGTATCTTATTTTTTACAATTTTACGTCCAGTAATATTTAGTTTTTTATTTAAAACCGACGGGATAAAATTAGTATCTTTTACACCTAAGAATTTATATAATTTTTTCAAAAACTCTTTTGGCTCTTTTTGTAGATTTTCATATATTAAAATTAAAATATTTTCTTTTGGGAAAATCTCATAATATAGTTTTAATTGTCTATTATAAAATCCTGTTTTAACAAAATCATACTCTTTTACAATAGCTTTTTCAAACGACTTATAAATAGAGTATCTATACCCCATATTTACATGATATTTATATTCTGAATAAAGCCTTTCAATAGGATTTCTTAGACAGGCTATAATTTTTACATCTGGAAAATGTTTATAAATTAATTTGGGTGTTTTAGAGTCTAAAATATACAAGGGTGTGAATTCCCCTTTGATAACATCTTCAGGACAATGCGCTTAAAGGGGATAAATAATGGTCAATACCTTTCTTATAGTTTTGAATTATATTAAAATAATTTATTTCTTTCTTAGAGCTTACACAAATTTCGGGATGTTCACCCAAACTTTGGAAAATCCAATCAGTTGCAGATTTTGCAGCCCCACTCCCAATAAAATCAATTTTTTTGCTATTCATGATAGTCATAATTAAATGATTACTATATAGTATTATTAAATTTGAATTTAATATAAAAATTAGAAATTTTTTAAATAAAGATTTAATGAACTAATGTTGAAAACATTAAATATTTTTGGAGAAAAACTAAAGTAGGAACGCTCAATTTTAAGATAATTAATTTTTCTTAGAGTTTTTAAGTGTTACTTTAGAGAAAAGGGATCATTACTATATCCACATTAATGGAGAAAATTATTATTTAATACTCAAATCTTTTAGTTTATTACTCAAGTTTAGTCGCGACTATCACATATGATTGAGAAACTAAATTGATAATTGGTAATTTTGTAATATGTTCTTCGACTATTTTGCAAATGCTTTTAAATTTATTGAAAATAAAAAATGGAAAGTAATCAAAAGAATAGACCTTAGAAATTTCAAAATATTTAGATAACAATTTATTTATTCCTGGTATAGTGAAGAATAATTCTTGTGCCATTAAAACTTTTTCTCCTGAAACAGGATCATTTCTAGGGGCGTAAACTCCCTCTTTTTTTTGTTGCCTTTTAGCAAATAAAGAAGATACAGGGTTAATTTTATTTGAATCTGAAACGATTAATTTTCCTCCTATTTTCAAATTATTATAGGAGAGTTTTATAATTTTTTCAGGAGGAGTTATATGAGAAATTGCATTTTTTAACCAAATTATATCATATTTTCCATAATGTTTTAAAATATTCTTTAAAACAAATTTAATATTAATATTTTTTTTTAATTTATTTTTATAATAATCTAATCTTTTATTAGCTAAATTAATAAATATTCTATTTAGGTCAACTCCTAAAACACTTCCTCCTAGAATTCCACACAAAATTGTCTCACTACCAAATCCACAACCTGCATCTAAAATTTTCATTCCTTTTTTGATATTTTGAATGAGAGGGACTATTTTAGATGCTTGACGATGCAATACATAATCTGAATAATTTTTGTTTTTCATGAAATTAATATAATAGTCTTGAAAAGATCTAGCATGTTTCATTCCGTATAAGTCAGTACTTTTATTTATCTCCGCTCTAACCATTTTATAAAAAAATTGAGCTTTATTATACGCTTCAATTTGTTTTCTATTCAAATATCTTTTTTTTTTCATAAACACATCATAAATTTTCTTAATTTATCAATTTATTTAATGATCAAAAATCAAGTAAATTCTTGCAAAATTCATAAAAAATTCAAAAGAAATAATTAAATCTTCGAAGGAAATAGGTTTTAAACTAAACTATATTATTTTTATAGGTATTCTCAATTTCATAAGAGTACTATTTTAGCTAAAAAAGATTATAAAGATACATTTTTAATTAAAATCAATAATCTTCCCAAAAATTTTTTCAGATAATTTTCATTTTTTTATTTCTCATTAAATTTTAATATCGTTCATCTTCTTTATAAAATTTCCATCTTTCAAAAACCTTCATTTCATAATTTTTACCATTATATCTGTTTTGATCAAAACTGGTACTACCTCCGAATTTAGGCACTTCCGTGTAATTATTATGAAATTCTAAACCTAACAGGTATGATATTTTTTTTCTATATTCAATTTCAGTGAACCATTTATTTTAATTAATTACAATTTTATATCTTGACTGTTATTAATAAGTTTTTAACAAGTCTTAAATGTTTCTTTTCTCTTTAAGAATAGAATTAAAAGAATTACAATACTATATAAATTATATGCTTATTATTTTAAATGTAATTAAACAAAGATAATATCTTAATGTTCAATATAATGAAATAAATGAAGTTCCAAATCTTAACAAAGTTATTCATTAAAAAATGTTTAAACAAAGTCAATGGATATGGAATTGGCAAACATTATCCATTTAAATTTTTTATCCCATTCTTAAAATCAAATTATACAGAAATCCAAGGACACAAAATGTTTTTGGATTCTAAAGATCCTCTTAATCTTTCAATATCTAGAATTTTTGAGGAATTTGATACAGATTTAGTAAAAAAAGTAATTAAAAAAGGTGACATAGTCCTAGATCTTGGAGCTAATATTGGATATTATACATTAATATTTGCAAAACTCGTAGGTGAATCTGGAAAAGTTTACGCATTTGAGCCTGATCCAGATAATTTTAGACTACTAAAAAAAAATATTAGGATTAATGGATATAAAAATGTTATTTTAGTTAATAAGGCAGTTTCAAATAAAGCCGTTAAGACCAAATTATATATTTCTGAAATTTATACTGCTAGTCATGCAATATTTGATACAGGAGAAAGACGAAAATCAATTGAGGTTGATACAGTACGATTAGATGATTACTTTAATGATTTTCATGGTAAAATTGATTTTATTAAAATGGATGTTGAAGGAGCAGAAGGAGGTGTCATTCAAGGATTTTCTAATTTTTTAAATAATGCAACTAATATTATAAAAATTCTTACAGAATTTTCTCCTTTTTTGCTTAAATCATCTGATGTTGAAGCTAAAGAATTCCTTAATTTACTCCTAAAATTTAAATTCAAAATATTTACTTTAAATAAAAATAAAAAAGAAATAAAAGTAGCAAATGTAGAAAATTTATTAAAGAAATACAAGCCTGAAAATCGAGATTATGTAAATTTGTATTGTGTAAAACATTTTTAAATTTCAAATAATTCTGGATTCTCTCGGAGAAGATGGCGTAATTCTTTTCTAGGACGAGGTGAGTATTCAGTTTTCGCCTTCAATCATCCGGATGTGGTCGTTGAAAGGGCAACAGCCCGAAATCTTAACCTACGGCGGTCGATAACGACAACATCTCATAGGTGCAGTTGAGCCTCTGGCTGGAAAGGTTCACGTGGCATTATCTGATACTTTAAAAGCATCAATTTCCAACACTTTTTAGAGGGGCTCCTTGCCAGGTATAAAAATGCGGGGAAAATCCTCCTGATCTTGGACAACGCCCGAGCGCACCATTCCAAGGAGTAGAAACCCTTTTTAGAAGCTAATAATGATAACCTCGTGCTTCTCTTTCTTCCTCCCTATTCGCCCGATTTAAATCCGATGGAGTGGTTTTGGAAGTTTTACCGCCAAAAAGTCACGCATAACACTTTTTTTGACACGTTCAAGAAATTTCAGCGTACGCTCATAAAATTTATAGGAAAATTTAAATTATCATCAATAGAAATTAAAACTCGCTGCAGTTTTGCTGGAGACAAAATTCTAATGAGACATGAATTAATTTACTATTTTACTACCATTTATTTTAATAGATATAGCTTATATTGACAAAATTTCTCATCAGTATTTATCATTAAATTGTCATAAGTTGGAGTGATTTAAATTTTAAATCATTATATTATTTTAATGTCTTTAAAAAAAAAGTATAACCTTTAGAAACTAAATTTATAATACTTTTTAAACATTTAAAAAATTTAAAAGAATAACTTAATTTTTAAAGGATTAATTAAGGAAATTTATGAATTTTTGGTATTAACACCTTTTAGGTGATAACCAAATTTTTTTTCTTTTACTTATTTAGTAAAAATTTAGATTGACTTCATTTAAACTCTTGGATTTATCATTTTTTTATTCAGTAAGTTATCAATGTTTGGACCGGGGGGCTCGCAACTTCAAGGAAAATATTAATATAGGAGTTCTCCCCAGAATTAAGTAGAGATAAAAAATTGGTGAATTAAAATGACAATTTATCATAATATAGACGAAAAAATAGCTATAAATTTTTTTTCTTGACCACAAAAACTGAATTCAAAATCAAACCTCAAATGATGTGCACTCATTTAGACTTTCTCGCATTAGATGGGTTCAACAATCTAAAATATAAAAGAGAGCATAGAGTTATATGTTTAAGATGCGGGAAACGGTTTGGAAAGGATATTGAAATGTGGAATTTATTACCTTATCAAGAAATGATTAAAATGATCCTTTAGAGCTATTTATTTTAAAGTATCCGCTTACTGGAGTGACGAAACAATGGGGAAATTCCTCAACTAAAGTTAAGCCAATTTAAAAAAACGTTTGTTTCACAAGTTTTTCAAAAAATTCGGAGATAATGGAGCAGAAATTAAAAGCACTTTCAAGGGGAGTAATATTAGGGGATGAGACACATTTGGGTTCTCGAGGTAATTCTGATATAGAAATTGTATTTATCAACAATGATTATGAAACCCTTTCTATTGGAACCGCAAATGAAGAAAGCCTTAAAAAATCCATTCTTGAGGCATTCCATAAAATCCCTGAAGCGTGTAGAGAAAAACTTAAAATTCTCAGCACCGATGGAGAGCCTTCTTATAAGTCAGTTGCACAAAAGTTTGGTAGTAAAGTAATTCATGTCGTCCAATTACACAATGAAAAGCAACGTGGAGAGGTAATAATCAGTAAATATGTAAAACTTGGTCCTAAATTTGAAAAGCTTTAGCATCTTTCTTTCCGTATAGATTTGTATTTTTATTTATCTCCGTTCTAACCATTTTATACAAAATGTAAGCTTTCTTATACATGCTAACGTGTTTTCTATTCAAATGATTTTTATTTTTCCTTAAATTGTCATAAGTTGGCGTGATTTAAATTTTAAATTATTATATTATTTTATAGTCTTTAAAAAAAAAGTATATAATTTTCTTAAAGAGTAATTAATATTTTTTAAATCATATAAAATTAAAGAGAATAATAATGATCTAATAAAATCTAGTATGTCATTAGAAATATTAAATTATAGTTATCTTATATTCTTAACAGGTGCTCTCTTCTTCACTTTTGTAATAATTATATCTATTTTTGGTATGATTTTTTATAACTTTTTTAATAGAAGCTCCCGTCAAAAATCTAATTTTAATTTTCCTGAAAAAATAATTTTTTCATTTGGGATAGGATTTTCCATTTATATACCGTTTTCCATGGTGGTAATCGCTTTTAAATTTGTTAATTTTTTTACTATTTTACTACCATTTATTTTAATAGATATATCTTATATTGCCAAAATTTCTCATAAAACTCATTTAAAATGGGAAATAATTCGAAAATTTATATTAAATCTAAAAAAATCCCTATTAAGAAATAAAGTTTTCGTATTGATCCTTATTTTTATTATATCCTTACAAATAATATTTCAGTGGTCAATAATTTCAGTAAATAAGTCATATATCGGCATGGATCCCTTTAATTTAGCTGGAAAATCACTACCGTTATTAATGAATGGTCAAATTGATGATTTTAGACCGTTTTATCCTCCTGGATTTGAAATTCTCTATACTTCTTGTTTAAGTATATTAATAACACCTAATTTTGAGCAAATATATTTCTTTTTAAAATTTATTCCTATCCCTTTTTTCTCTTTCTATATTTTAATAGTCGCTTTAATTATAAAAAGAATTTTTAGAAAAAATTCTTTCATTTTCTTTGGTTTAATTATGTTATTAACAGCAAATTATACTAACATGCAATTTTTGCATTTTTTCACTTCAAATATAGCAACAGTTTTAATCACAATCTCATTTTTTATATTTTTATCTAAAACTCCGCTTTTTTACTCAGGAATTTTTTTTACCTCCGTTTTTTTTGTAAGTCCAAGAGTCTCTATTTTTTATTTAATTATTCTATTTTTATTTCTCGTTCTTAAATCATTTAATTCAGAAAGGAATAGTAAAGAATATTTAAAGGTAATTTTAAAGACTTTTTTACTTTCTGGGGTCTTGTTTTTACCCTATATCTTCCTTATATACTCAAATAATTCAAATATTTTTGAGCTAGTCAATGGTTATTTGTACCAATTAAATAAACCATTTAATAACCAAATGACTTTTAAACCATTTAACTATTTTGTGTCAATTATTGAGATAATTTTTAATTTAATAAGAGAGTTATTAACTTATTGGATTCCTAGCAATGTTTATAAATTAGATTTAAAACGCTTCCAAAATAATAGTATCATCTTCTCCATCTTCTTTATCTTTGCTCTAATGGGCTTATTCTTATCGTTAAGAAAACATATTAAAAAAAAAAATCGAGACATTTTCCTTTTCATTAAAAGTATTATGATTTTTGTTTTTTTTCTCTACTTTATTCCCCCTTTTTTTCCCATTGCTGATATTTTTGAAAATTTACCATTCTGGTTTTGGATGAGACCGTTAGAATATTTCACTTTTCCAATAATTATAATGGAATGTTTTTTTATTAAATTTCTTCTTGTAAGAACAAAAGAATTAACAAAATTATTAAAAACTAAATATGAATTTTATAATAATTATTATCAAAGCAAAAATCACTCTAAATTTCTTAAAATAGAGAGTATAATGGTCACTACTCTTCTTTTATCTTCCTTCTCAAATTATTTAATTAATCAGCAAAACTATTATCCTTGGACAGAAGATTATTTTTTTAATGATGATCAAATTAATACAATTTTTTTTATAAATGATAAGATTCCAATTGGGGCGAAGATTTTAGTTTCTGATTATGGATTTCATAGGGGTATAGATTATAATGAAATTTATAATTTGTTATATAATTTTGAATACATTATATGGGATTTCAGTGTAAAAAATGTGTATAATTTAACTAGAAGTTATATAATTACAAATAATACTAAGTATATATTAGTAGATTTACAGAGGATTAATTCTTCTGAATTGAGTTATTTTTCCAGTGATGAAGATCTAACAATTATATTTCAAAATAGTAGAAATATTATTCTTCAGAGCGATTAAGACAACTGTGCAAAGATTAGAAGTTACATTAAAAACTTACGAATAATAATTATAGAATTGTGAGATTTTTTATTTTACCACTGGTTTATAGAATCCACCTTTTCCATGTTCTGCTGAGAATTGACAATATAGTCATGAAATCTTATTTAATAATCTTTAAAAATTCTTTTTTATTAAAACATTTAAAGTAGAGTTTTCCTAAAAAATAATGGATTCTATTAAAATTGTCTTATCAACATTTCTTATTACTTTTGGACTTTTTTTAGATTTTATATATTTTTACATAATGCTAATTTATTTTGATGTTGAGATAATTGGATTTTATAGTGTACTAGCCTCGTTTTTTCTAACTTTTAAATTCATAATAAGTTTAGGGTTTTCAATAGCACATTTGAAGTTTTTTCCTGAAGCTAAGAGCCCAATAGAAGAAGCCACTCATAATGGAGCTTATTTTTTTTTTAGATCAATTCAATACTCGTGTTATATATTTTTTATACTTGTTTTAATTCCTATTATACCTTTATACGATGGTGATATTAGTGTAGTTTACGTTTTTTTTATCGCAATTCTTTTTAGGGTTGAAATATTCGTTCAACCCTTATATCTAATAAAAAAACAAGTACTTAAAAAGGGATTGTCTCTCATAATCCCCTTTGCATTGAGAATTATTTTATTAATATCTCTTTATGATTTATTTACTGCTAATATATGGCTTCTTGTAGATATACTTCTAATCTCAAATTTAATATATCTAATTTTAAACATATTTTGGTTAAGAAAAATTAAAATAAGGAAACCAACAAAAATTCTTTTAAGAAAATATTTAAAGTATACGTATCCCTTTTTTATTATTACTAGTTTTAGTATCATTTTTCAAAATATTGATATTTTGATTGCAAATTTATGGGTTCCTGTGGCAGATGTCGCAAATTTTTACACTGCTAAAAAGTTTTATTTTATTTTTAATATCTTTACAACCTCTATATCAAATATACTAATTACAACATTTTCCAAAAATGTTTTATCTGGAAATAACGAAGAAAATTATGAGTTAATGAGTAGAACTCATAAATTTTTAAATTTATTAATAATCCCAATCGTTTTTTTAATAGCATTATATTCATCGAGAATATTAATGATTATTTTTGGAAAAGATTATAGTTTAACTGGAATCTCTCTCTCTATTTTAGTATTTAATTTAATTCCACTTTCACTTAATTGTGCAATTGAAATCCAATTTAAAGCAATAGGAAAGACGAAATTAATCGTTTTAATTACTCTTACCAGAACTGTTATTGGTTTTTTAATATTAATATTTTTCACTGCCCCGATTTTTTTAAATTTAGGTATTATTGGAGCATCATTAGCGATTCCTCTCTCTGGAATTCTTGGAGAATTAATATTCCGTCCAATTTTCTACAAAAAATATAATATAAGCTTCTACTGGGGATCATTTAGAAATATTATAATTATGGGATGTATTTTTTTGCTACAAGTTTTTATTAATGAACTATTTTTTTATCCCATATATTATATTTCCTTATTTGTATTATTAGATATAGGGCTCTATTTCATGATAAATTATCTTTTCAATGGATTCTCAAAAGAAGATATTAAGTTTATGTTAAATGTTATAAGTATTAAAAATGTGAAAAAACAAATATCTTTAGAAATGAAAAAGTGAACATATATTAACTTTATATCTTAAAAAATCTTGGCATATAACCTCAACAGTCTAAAAAATAACACATTTCTCTTTAGATTTATTATGCATTAAAAAATAATGTTTTAAATTTAAAGAAAGTTATCTTGAACAGATTTATCTAGTAAGAAATAAGGAGTAAAAGTCCAAATAGATTTGATTAGGTAATATTATTGAGATAACATAATAACTATTCCATAGAAACTCTAACTGTAAAGATTAGATTAAAACATTAACCTGAAGGATTACCCTAAATTTCAAAAATATCTTTCAATCTATATAGCCTAAAGATCTAAGTCTTTCTTTAATTATCTCTTCTTCCTCCTCACTTAGAGTTTTCTCTTCTATTTCCTCTTTTTTCATCTGCTTGTAGTAACTTACTTTTGGTTTAATTTTAAAAATCTTACCTAAAATTCTACCATCTAACCCTTCAGGTACAGAAACACCTAACATATTAAGTAATGTAGGTGTTATATCATATGGTTTAATTATACCTAAATTTTCTCCTTCTTTTATATTTGCACCTGTTATTATAAATACTCCATTGTTTTCATCATGGTGACCTGTTATTTTGGTAGCAAAATTAATTATTGATTTGGTTTTTACATTCAAATTTTCACTTAACCTTACTATTGATTCTTCTTCATTTTCTATAAAAAATTTTAATTTTGCAATAAGAATATTTTCCAGTTCATTAATTATAAATATTTTCTCTCCCTTACAGGTAATTGCATCAATTTTCTCTTTTAATTCGCCAATTGTTATTGAAGAATTTGGTTTTAACCTAAACAAAGTAGTAGTCCCTAAATTTGTTACATAAACATCATTTTCAAGATGAAGATATCTTAGAAGATTCAATGTCTTAATTGTTTTATTATACAATTTGCTTATTAATTGTGGATTTTCTGTTTTTATTAATCTAAAACCATGATCTGAAATGATTAGTAAATTAGAATTCTTATTTCTTACATAATTATAGATTTTACCAACATAATCATCAATTTTTTCATAGATTTTCGGTATGACATTTGAAAATTTGTTCTTTTGAACGTAATCTCTCCAAAAAACATGTGAAAGTGTATCGCAAGAATTATCATAGATTATTGAAAATTGTGGTTTATATCGTTTAATTAATGTGTAAAATAGATTAGAATGTATTAATAATTCAATGGTTTTAAGAACAAATAGTCTCTTCTTTAAATTACTCTTATTAATCTTTAAAATTATTGATTTTACAATAAGTTTGATCAGTCCTGTAATTGGAAAACAGAATTTTAGAAGATTCCAAAAAGTTATTATAATTGTATATAAACTTAATTCATCTAATCTTGCTTTTTGATCAAGGTTTTTGATAAAAGTCAGTTTTTCAGGATAACTTTTATTTTCAAAAGAATAAAAACTGGGGATAAAAAAAGAACCAGTTTTTTTTAAAGACAAGGCAGTTAATGCTCGATATATTCCTACGGTTATATTAAAATTATCTAAAATATCCCAAATTTGATCAAATTTGAGATCTTCTTTTGTAGAATAAAAATCTTTTATCCCATGTTTATCTTGCATTTTTCCAGTAAAAATTGACGCCCATATTTGTGGAGATAATAAGGGTTTATCAGGATTTAAAATGCCAGATGTTGCTTTCTTGATAATCTTATTAAGATTTTTTAATTTACCCTGAGCTATTAAGTTATGAATTACATTCCAGCTTAATCCATCAATAGCTAATATTATTAATTGATTCATTAAAAGAACTAAAAATTATTATTTATTTGTAAGATTTAAAGGTCTAAATTTGTATTTATTAAAGAATTAAATCTAACTGAAAATTAAAAATTTTTTAAAAAAGAAATATGTACATCTAATTTTTTCAGAAAAAATTAAATTGTTCTTCAAAAAAATAACTTTTAAATCTATATTAGTTATTTCACTAATTAAATCATTATTATTCTATTATATTGAAAGAAAGGAGCCTCAACCAAGTTATTATTATCTGACTTTACCAGAATCTATTCTGTTTGTGAATAATAACATTCCAAAAGGTTCAAATTTAGCACTAAACAACCTGAGTTATAGTAATGATATGCTCGAAAACAGTGTGTATTTTATGTTATATAATTATAATACGTTTTATTATGATTGTAAACCTGAATCGACTTATAATGAGTTTTACCTTTTCTGTATAAGTAATAACATTGAATAAGTATTATTAAAGAAATCTTGTTTAAATTACTCAAATTTCTTAAGGGAATTAGAAAATAGCTCGAGTTTTGTTAAAATTTTTCAGGTGATTGAAACGGATTCACATTAAGGAATTTATGAATTTATCGGATAAGATTTGAATCTACTAAAAGAATCAAAAGAAATAAATAAGAGAAAAATATTTTAATAAAACTTGAGTATAATTATAATATATTAAGTGTGTGTAAAATTGAACTATCGCAAAATATTCTATTTATATATAATTGTAATATCCGTTTTCACTACTTCACTTATTTCAATGATGTTTTTTCCTATTTATGATGAAAAAACTTATACATTTGAAAATCAATTAGAGGGTACGCTTAGTACTGATATTGATTTTGTTGATAATGATTTATCAGATAAACATTGGACAACACTGATCAGATATGATAAAAACAACTCTAATAATTATCTGCAGCTTAGAGATCTTAATAGTTCCTTAAAAGTTTCAATAAAAAATTTCTGGAATAAGAATCATAGAAATGCTATAGTTGAATTTGATGTAGGAAAAAGCGATGAAATAAATGGACTAAATATTTATTTTTATGAAGGAGGTGAAAACAGAATAATTTGGATGCAATTATATCAAAAAAGAATTGTAACCAGGGAATCTCGTTCAGAATGGAAGATAATAAAATCAGGTTTTCTGGAGAGTAATCGTTTTTACCATGTTAAAATTGTTTTTAATGATCAAAAAAATGAATTTACTTGTTATATTGATGGAAATAATGAAGGTATTTTTAAATTTAATGTGAATTCAAAAAAAGGGGTTAATTATTTACAATTTGAGACTATCGAATCAAATGATTCAGAATATTCCGTTTATATCGATAATATTAGATATAGATGGATTCCTACTAATCAAATCATAATTACTTCTATTATTTTCTTATTTGAGGTTATTTTTATTATAACAATCACTCTAAACTTAATTGTTAGTAGAAACAATAAAAAAGCGAAACAAAAAGAAATTACTCCAAAAAACGAAAATGCAAAAGGAAAACAAAAATAATGAAAAGAAAAATTACTCAAAATTTAAATTAGGGTTGAGTTTAACATTGGTTTTTGGTGGATTATTTATAATGATCCTCCCAATTGTTGAGTTTATATTTATTTCATTCTATAAAATTATTGAATTCTTTGTTTCTAATTACACCTCATATTTAATCTTAAGGAATATACTTGTTATTATAATAGTAATTTACTCTTCAATTATTGCGATATTAATTTTTCAAAAGGCTAATGGTAAATGTGATAATTCACTGACTTCTATAGGCATAGTCAATTTCAGAGGTGGATATTTTTAAAACAAATTCAGATGTTCTTTTGAAATAGGAAAGGTTAGAGAGTCAAGGTTAATGATATTATAATCACCTTCTAATTCGCCTTTTATGACTAATACTTTCTTTCTATAAGCAATTCCTCTCAATATTTCAATTGGAATTGTCCCTTCTATAGCTCTAATTAAGCTTAATAATTTTTTTTACCTTCCCCAAACACAGCATAATCAATACTAAATTTGCTTAGTAATTGAGTGTCCTTGTGGGTTGAATGATATCCTCTAAAAATCACCATAGTATTTTTTCTAAGTTTTTTAATTATAGAGAGTATTCTAAAAGAATTAAATCTGGCTTCAGTAAGGTAGGTTATTCCTATTACATCAGCATTTTCCTCTCTCAAAATTTTTTCAATATTACGCCAAGATTCAAAAAAAAAATCATAGAGTTTACAATTGTAACCATTAGTTTCTAAACATGAATATAAATAGTTTTACCATAGGAAACGAACTTAAAAATATATCCTCCAGATTTTAAGATTTGTATAAAAGTAATAATAAGTTAAGTTAGAAAATAAAAAAAATAATTTTGGTTAAAGATTCCCTTTTATCTCTTCTAAATTGGTAAATATCCCATTTTATCTAAATCTTTTAAAACAATAATTTTACTTTCTTCTACTGTTTGTGTATCTGTTTCAACAATTATATCAGCACCGTTTGGTTCTTCGAATGGATGGTCTATCCCCGTGAAATCTTTAATTTCACCTGCTCTTGCCTTGGCATACATTCCTTTAACATCCCGATTTTCACATTCATCTAGAGTACACTTGACATACACAAGAACATAATCTCCAATTTCATTTCGGGAGTATGCTCTAATCTTGTTATATGGAGATACAAAGGAAGCAAGCACAGCAACACCATTACGAGTCAGTAGTTTTGCGACGAAAGTGACTCTTTCAATATTCATATTTCTATCTTCTTCAGTAAAGCCCAAGTCCTTTGTTAAACTTTTTCGTACTATATCACCATCAAGACGTTCTACTTTCATTCCTTTTTCTTTTAATGCTTCAGCCACAGCATCCGCAAGTACAGTTTTACCTGAGCAAGGAAGTCCCGTAAACCATAACGTAAATCCTTTATGTTCCATTTTTCATTTATTCCTTTCTAATTAAAAATCTATTATTTTACCTTCCATATCATTAGGAACATCAACTCCTAAAATTTTTAGAGATGTTGGAGCAATATCAAGTATACTTTTCGTTCCTAAATCTTTCCCAAGATTGTTCTTTGGGTCATAAATAATATATACCCCATACCAATCATGAACTGCATCATCTGGACCAGTGTCGTTTTCATCTAAGTACATCGAATCATATCCTACCGTTCCGGCGGATCTCCAGTTTAGATTATCAAAATAAACCATCATATCTGGTACGTCTCCACTACAAATCTCAAATAATTCTTCAGGTTTATATATGATCGTGTTCATAGGATTGCCATTATTATCTTTTATTGATTTTATTTTTTGAATTATATCGTCTCGCATTTTTTCATAATTCTCTTTCCTTATAATGCCATTCGGTTCTCTACCTTTAAGATTTAAAAAAATTCTTGCATAATAGCCGCCCCAACCCCATGCATAAGTATTATTCCAATCAATTTCAGCATCGACTAATCTTGAACCTGGTTTTGGTTTAGTTTTAAATTTCAATAATCCTAAATTTTCAAGGACCATATTTACACATATTAAACCTTTCATTGCTTTGGCACCGTGATCAGACACAATCATTGAAATGGTACTTTCACCGATCAAATTTAAGATCTCTCCAATTTCTTGATCTAAAAATTTATAATAATTTCTCATTTCACTCTCAAATAAGTTTCCTGGTTCATATTTCGGATGTTCTTTATCGTAATACTTCCAAAAAGCATGGTGAAATCTATCTAATCCAATAATTACAAACTTAAAATAATCCCAATCCTTAGTTTCTATCAGATATTTAACTGTTTTAAACTGAACTTTGGTCATTTCATAAATTTCTTTTAGTAGGATTGTTTTATCTTCTACCCTAAAATTAGCATCTAAGATATAGCGACCCACGTTTTCTTTAATTTCTTCTTTTAATTGAGAGGGATATGTATAATTCGAGTTAATGTCTGGTGTAATAAAACCAGACACTAAACAACCATTTATAGGTTGAACAGGATAAGTTGGGGGTACACCTAAAATACAGGATTTTAGACCTTTTTCAGCTATTATATCCCATACTTTTGGTTCTTTAATATTGTAAGATGTTGCAATCCAAAAATCATCATAAGAATTTCCTTTCCTATGCCTAAACCCATACAATCCTAACGTTCCGGCTTTTTTTCCAGTAGACATCACCATC
>SDBV01004053.1_pt1 | contig 21247 bp, 16 predicted proteins | sample 2277081 | NCBI WGS metagenome assembly SDBV01 (sample SAMN10402039, study PRJNA504765) | marine sediment metagenome | isolation source: marine sediment core GS10_PC15, 223 cmbsf | place: Arctic Ocean: Southern Knipovich Ridge | collected 2010 | reverse complement strand
CCTCCATGATCTCTCGATCATGGCGAAGGACGCCCGCCAGATCCCGATGAAGGCCAAGAAGCGGGACATCAACAAGCTCGGCGTCGGGCAGAGGGCGTCGGTACCGGCCGTCGAGGGCCAGGACCCCACGGCCCGCAAGAAGCCGACGTTCAGCAAGGTGAGCCTCGACTGCGTCGAGATCATGACGCCGTTCGAGATCACCTACGATGTCTTCGAGGACAACATCGTCGGCGAGAACCTGGAGGACGAGATCATCAAGCTCTTCGCCGCACAGATCGCCACGGACCATGAAGAGCTGTACGTCATGGGCGACACCGGCTCGTCGGACACCTACCTCGCGCTCCTCGACGGCTGGCGGAAGATCGCCAAGGCCCAGGGGCACCTCTACGAGCACGCCGGCGGCGGCGTGACGACCGACGTCCTAGGCGAGCTCCTCGACAGGCTGCCGGGCAAGTACCTCCGGGACTACCAGGACCTCCGCTTCTACGTGAGCCCGAAGTTCGAGCACGCCTACAAGCGGCTGCTCGGCCAGAGGCCGACGCCCGTCGGCGACAAGTTCCTGCTCACGAGCGAGCGCGCGACCTACGCGGGCATCCCGATAGTCCGCGTCCCGATGATCCCCTCGACGCTCACGGAGGAGATCGAGAGCGTGCCGCACGAGAACCTGACGTTCGTGATCCTGACCGCACGACGCAACCTCATCACCGGCGTCCACAGGCAGATGACCCTGGAGCGCGACAGGGACATCTTCGCGCGGATGAGGCAGTACGCCTTCACGAGCAGGATCGCCTGCGCGGTGGAGGAGCCTGACGCGCTGACGATAGCAGAGCAGGTGTCGGTCGCGGCGTAGCAGCAGCGGGGCAACGGAGGCGCCCGGACAGGAGGAAGCCATGAGCAGGAAGAAGGAACCCAAGGGATGGGGCTTCGAAGAGGGACTCGACATGGAACCGGACGTGGAGCCTGACAACGAGTCCGGGCGCCCCCGGCCGGGAGCGGTGCTGTCTGCCGAGCGTTTCCTCTGTCCCGTTTGCGGCGACACGGCGACGCCGGCAGGGCAGGACGCAGCCTACGCGCGCTGTTCGGGCTGCGGCTCCTGGCTTCACTCAGCCTCCTTCCGCGGGCAGGGAGGGGTGCGTGGCCACGCCCGGCCGCGTGCCTTCTCCCTGCCCAATCCTCTCGAACGGCGGGAGCTTCGCCGCCACGCCGTCGAGGTCATGCGCGGCTTCTTCGGGATCAGGAAGGGCAGGCGGGCGGCGCTCAACGCCTTCGGCCTGGACGTGCTCGAACTCGGCTGCGGGCCGGGCTTCAGGCTCCAGGCCTTCGAGGACTACGGTTGGACGGCCGTCGGCACCGAGGCGAACCCGGCGGCCTTCGAGCACGCGCGCGGGCGCTCGCTCGACGCCCGGAATGGTTGGCCTCACCAGACAGGTTTCGGCGAGCGTAGGTTCGACCTCATCTTCTCGTGCGGCAAGTTCGGCCATCTTCCCGATCCGCGAGCGACGGTCGAGAAGGTGTGTGGCGTCCTCAAGCCCGACGGCCTTGTCTGCGTCGCGCGCGAGCCGCTCGCACCAGAAGACGAACCGCCCCAGAGCTTGGCCCCGGTCGTCTATGCAGCCGACGCCCTGAAGCGCCTCTTCACCGACCAGCTCTTCTCGCTCGTGTCGGAGGAGGCCGGCGACGGCGGCGGGACGTTCTGGTTCAGGGGCAAGACGGATTCGTAGCGGAAACAGCGGGGGGATCGAGGAGGCAGGACATGAACTACGCCAAGGCCGAGGAGATCCTCCCGGCGAGGCTCATCGACCAGATTCGCAAGCACTGTACGGGCATGATCTACGTGAAGAGCGACCGGCGCTTCTACAAGGAGCGCTACCGCGAGGTCATGCGCCTGCACGGGCAGGGCCTATCCACGAAGGACATCGCCGAGCGCGTCCACCTCTGCACACGGAGGGTGCTGCAGATCGTCAAAGCCGAACGCCAACAGGCGCGCACTGCAGAGCGGTGAGAACACGCCTGAGTGCGTCCAAGCGGATGTGCGCTCTGCTCCGCCTCCGGGCGCCCGTTCGACGATAGCCGAGGTGTGCAGTCGGTGCACGAGCTTCTCGGCGCAAGAGCGTGAAGACGGCGATGGTCTACACCCACGTCCTGAACAGGGGCGGGAGACGCTCATCGGCTCTAGAACCGCATCATTCAGGTTCCGGCAGAATCGTCTACGTGTCCATTGTCACCCAAGAACTCGGACAGCGACATTCCCATGACCGTCACGTCGTCCAGCGACTTGAGCACACCACTCTCGACGAGCCTGCGATAGAACTCCTTGTGGCAGCCCATGAGCGCAGACTGGTAGCGGGCCAACTCCTCCTCTGAGCCGTCGACCGGCGTCAGCTTGTGAAGGTCGGAGTATACGTCCCTCTCTATTCTGAGCGCCTCCACCGACATGAGCCCACGGCCTTCGACGGCCCGCGTCCTGTTCAGACAGGAACGTGCCCTTTCGAGCATGTCCCTACCATCGGCGTCGGTCACTTCCTTGGGCGAAATCCAACGCCCTTCGTCCCCGTGGTAGTCCACGTACAGGCCAACCTGACGCAACCTTTCCGCCAACGGCGCAAGCTGCTCCTGCAACCCCGCTGCGAGCATGACCGCTCCGAGGTCGCCTCTTGCCTCGTCTGGATACGTTCCGACGAGACCCCAAGTGGACTTCGGTTCATGCTGCCTGAATTGCTTCCACTTTCTCACACGCGCCTTCTGGTCCTTCTTCGTGAGACGGTTCATGGCCCTCAACACCTGTATCTTGCCAACCTCCTCGATGCAGGTCATCGCAAGGGCCATTGCTCGCGCATACCGTCTATTCTCGAACAGGAGTTCCGCGTCGCCGAGTAGGTGAGCCGCGTTCTCAAGGCACTCAACTAGCCCCTCGCGTACTTGCTCGACGGATAGCAGTCCCACGTAACGGTCCATCAGGCTGTCGATGGCTTGCTTCGTGGTTTCTCCGAGGAGGGCGACAAGCAGCTTGTCCATTCCCATGTGCTCCCATCTCTCACCTACAGGGGATGACTACAGCGGACCCGCTATTGACGAGGACATCGTACCTTCTATGGACGGCGAGGGCGTTGGCCTTCATCGCCTCGAAGGCGTCCGCTGTGACCCACCTCGGGCCAGAGAGTTTTGACCAGCCAGAAGGGTCCATTTGGCAGAGCATTTCGGCTACTCCCGACGAGAGACGTGGCAGACCTGAGTAGTCGGAAGGGACTGCGTACACCGCGACAGCCCTAGCCTCGATTCCCTCTCTCAGTCTGTCTTCGTCCGTCGAGTCGGCGCTTGCGGCCACATCACAACCAGCAAGCAACACGGCTTGCAGCATTGCGGACCCAGAATCCTGCCTGCGCAGGCTCGGCAGCAGGTCTTCTCGGCGCTCGTGCTGCGCCAGTGTGACCATTAGGTCTCTGTAGTCTCCCTCGAAAGCAAGAGCGGCTAGGAAGTCATCCTCTGCGGCAAACTCGTGGAGGGCCGTCGCAGGGATATGGTCATCACCTTCGCCAGCCGTACCGACATGGGCTAGGGTTCGTAGTACCTCGTCCCACGAACTTATGTCGATGTAGACCAAGTCAAGCTCGGGCAAGAATTGGCCGGGGACATGGGGAGCCGGTAGCATGACATGCACTTCCGTGTCGCCGCCAATGTAGTGGTCCCACGCGGCAATCCAGTAGACCCGCCCGTGTCCCGCCCGCCAGTGGTCCTGTGACAACCCTTGGCAGATACTGGCGACCGAGTCCAGCGCCGGTTTCGCTCGTCTCAGTAGTTCTATGGTCTCCAAGGCACTCGGCGGACGGTTCGGGTTGTGCTTGGCAAGGTTGTACGCATCGCGCAGGTCCTGCAGGGCTTCTACCTCGCCACGAGAGACACCACACGACTGCAAGGCGCTGATGAATGATTGGAGATTCTTCCTGGCGCTCCTCGAAGGGAACAGAACGCCTTTCAGATATAGCTCCAGCTTCGTCCCGGTGCGCACCAGAATCTCGACTACGTCGTCAGTGGAGTATTCTCCAGAAGGCAACGCCTCCACTTGGCGGACCACCTCGGCGACATCTGCGGCGAACTTGTCTGCGTAGGTGCCCACGGCCCGTTCCACAAGTCAGGTTGCGGTGACCAACGCTCCCCATTTGCCAGTCTGGCCCACCTGCGTAGCCTACCTGAACTCCGCCGTTCGGCCAAGCAGGCAATTCCGCTTTCCCTGCCCCCCCCCCTCCCGGCCCCTCGGAGGACGTGTGGGCTCGTGACCGGCCTCTTCGTTTCTCGTCAATCCACGTGCTTTCAGTCCTAATCCAGGCCGTCTTCGTCTGACACCACACGGGTATGGAAGGAGGCCGGAAGATGGCCAAGGAAGCACGAGGGAAAGGACGGCCGCGCACGGCGCTCTACGTAGGCCCCGAGGCGCCCGCGGCCGGGGGCGGGCCGCAGGACGCCCAGGCGCACGGCCCCCGCGTCGGGGGCTACGTCCGCGTCTCGCAGGAACGGAACCTCCAGAGGTTCGGCATGGACGCCCAGGTCGCCGAGGTCCAGCGCTACGCTACGTTCCGCCGCCGGGAGGTCGGCCAGGGCTACAGGGAGAACGGCGTCTCGGGCTACAAGCGCAAGCGGCCCGCGCTCGACCGCCTCCTCGCCGACGCCAGCGCGGGGAAGCTCGACGTCGTGGTCTTCCCCTCGATAGACCGCGCCGCGCGCTCGGTCAGCGACATGATCGACATCGACGCCGCCCTCCGCGAGGCGAACGTGACGGTTGTCTTCGTGCGGGAGGGCGTGGACACCTCAACCCCCATGGGCCAGTTCTTCAGGAACATCTGCGCCTCGGTCGCCCAGTTCGAGGGCAAGCTCATCTACGAACGCCTCTCGAAGGGCAAGCGCCGCAAGGCCGCCGATGGAGGCTACACTGGTGGGTGGCTGCCCTACGGCTACCGTAGCGAGAAGCGCCGCGCGGTCGTGGTACCCGAGGTGGCCAGTGTCGTGAGGCAAGTCTTCCGCTGGCGGATCAAGGGGAAGACCTTCAGGTGGATCGGCGACGAGCTCAACCGCCGCGGCGTGAAGACCCAGGGCGGCGGTCCATGGGCCTACAGCACCGTCTACGCGATCATCAATAGCCCCTTCCACGCGGGCCTGACCAAGCTCGGCGACGGGTACGTGCGCGGCACGCACGAGCCGATCATCTCCGTGGACACCTTCAACAGGGCGCAGGAGGTCTTCCGCAACGAGGCGGCGCGAAAGAAGCACTCGTCCAAGCGCATCCGCCTGCCGGAAGACGGGGACGCCGCGCCCGACGGCTCGGCCTCCGGGAAGGAGTAGAGCATGCCGGGACATCGGGCAACACCCAACGGCCGCTCGCGCGCGGCGGGCTACGTCCGCGTGAGCCAGGAGCGGAACGTCGACCGCCACGGCCTCGACGCCCAGCAGGCCGACGTCGACCGCTATGTCGAGTTCATGCAGTGGGACCTCGCCGAGGTCTACCGCGAGGAGGGTGTCTCCGGCTACAGGCGGGAGCGCCCGGCCCTTGAGAGGATGCTCGCCGACGCCAGGGCCGGCCGGTTCGACGTCGCGGTCTTCCCGTCGATAGACCGTATCGCGCGCTCGGTCAAGGACACCATCGAGATCGAGAAGCGGCTCCGCGACTGCGGCATCAGCGTCGTCTTCGTGCGCGAGGGGATCGACACGGCTACGCCGGTCGGCGAGTTCTTCCGCAACGTGATGTCCTCCATTGCCGAGTTCGAGGGCCATCTCATGCACATGCGGATGGTGAAGGGCCTCCGGGCCAAGGCCGCGCAAGGCGGCTGGACGGGGACATGGCTCCCCTACGGCTACCGGGCGGTCGAGGGCAAGGTCGTCGTGGTCAGGAGCGAGGCGAAGGTCGTCCGGCGCGTCTTCCGCTGGCGCGCGGCCGGCAAGTCGCTCCGCTGGATGGCGCGGAAGCTCAACGAGGACGGCGTCCCGACGCAGCATAACAAGAGGTGGTATCCCTCGACCGTCTGGGACCTCTACCGCAACCGGTTCTACACCGGGAAGTCGAAGTTCAACGGCGGCTGGGTTGAAGGAGAGCACAAAGCCATCATTACCGACGCGTCCTTCCGGCAAGCCAACGAGGGCGCGTCATAGCCCATCGACGGCATCGCTTGACGGCTGAGACAGTCCCCTCTAGTCTCCTCGACGCGCTGCAGGTATGGGGCTCTCAACTATGGTGAGACGTGGTGCTGAGTTCGAGGAGGCCGTCCGTGCTCTTGCGGAAGCGCTGAATCCCTCCGCAGAGATTCTGTTCAACCACAAGGTGCCGGACCGAGACACTGGTTCTCTTCGCCAGTGTGATGTCTGGATCAACGCCCGTATCGGCAAGCACTGGCCGGTGTCGGTACTGGTGAGCTGCAAAGACCATGCGCGCAAGCTCCACGTGGGCGACGTTGGTGCGTTCTGCAATGAGGTTCATTCGACCGGCGCGAGCACAGGAGTGATATACAGCCGGTCCGGATTCACCGGTCCCGCCTTGGACAAGGGTCGTGCCAATGGTATCGCATGCTGCCGTCTGTACCGGCGCGAGCAAGCAGATATCCCTGACGCCGTGTGGTTCACCATGTACGCCTGCAACCAGCAGATGCGTCTGGAGTTGCTGTCGGACCTTCGCGGAACAGGGCTTGACAAGTGGCAGGATGTCTTCGATCTGGGATGCAGAGGCGCGGGACCCACTGTGATTGACGCCATCGCCAACAGGTTCGTAGAAAGCGGCGACGAGGTCGTCCGCAAGCATGCAGCCGCCAAGGTCCCTGGGTTCCCGAGTGATTGGGTAGCCGACTTACGTCTTGAACTTGATGGCCCGCCCAACTGCCTTCATGTCCGCATACTCGGGCACTGGCGGCGGTTTCGAGCTCGACTAGAGGCAACTCTTCTGGAGGGCTCCTACTGCCTCACCAACAGGGCTTTTGCAGGCAGGCAGGTTGGTCCGTCTGTTGCGATTCGGGAAGAGCATCCAGGCGAAGCCTGGGAAGAGATGATGGATGGGGCATTCGCCTTGCCTCAGAACTCCGCCATCCATATCCTCTCTCACCCAAGCATCGAGGGAATCAAGGACACCCTTTGCACAGGACTTGGACCTTCAAGGCTTCCTGGGCTGTGATGTGATCACTGCCGTTCCACGTCTGCGCCTGTCCCGTCTATTCGTGAACCGTCACCAACGGGAATGGGCGCGCCGGTTCGCTTGAGTCATTGGGGCGTGGTGGGTACAAGTACATGGCGCCTTCGAGCGGCCAGCGATTCCTAGGTGAAGAGGTGTGCCTTGCTCGAAATCAGCAGTTATCTGACGTATGGGCAGATGTCCTGGAGCCTTTCTGGAGAACCGGCCAAGCAGGCATACGACGGCCTGTCACTCGTGTTCGAGCTTCACGGCAAATGCAGTGAGTTGAAGGCCCTGCAATCGCTCTATCGTTGCCTCAGTGAGAACGGCATCGCGTGGTTGAAGCCGCTTGGCAGAATCACCGGGGACTGGTTGTGGGACTTCGACGGAATGCGTGAGTCCGAGACGTTCCGGGAGGTTCTGCTGTCTGTCGAGTGGCTGCATGGACGGTTGCCGACGAAGCCAGAATACGACTACAAGGAGGACGATGCGTTCTTCGAGATGGACTGGAGCCAGACAACTCTCAGGTTCCATGCCACGCCAGAGGAAGCGGGGATGACGATGGCTGCAGCGGACCTCCATGAGCTTCTGCCGTCCTGCAACCGCTTCAGGGTCGACCATCCGGCTGCTAGCGTATGCGCGTTTGTGATGATGAGATACGATGATACGCCGCTACACAAACGCGTAGTGGCGACGATACGCCAAACCTGCAGGGGGGCAGGCGTCACAGCCCTGTTGGCCAGAGACAAGGCGTATGCCGATGACCTCCTACTGAACATACGTGCCTACATGCACTGCTGCAGTTTCGGGATCGCCGTGTTCGACCGACTCACAGCCGACGATTTCAATCCGAACGTGTCCCTTGAGATCGGCTACATGATGGCACTTGGCAAACCAGTCTGCTTGCTGAGGGACAGAACTCTGAAAATGTTGCAGACTGACCTTGTGGGACGCCTCTACGAGTCATTTGACGTCCAGGCCCCGGAGGAGAGCATTCCTTCCGCGCTACGGAAGTGGATGCAAGAGAAGCTGTCGATGCTGCCCCAATCCCAGGGTTCATAGCCCTGCAGTTGCCTCTGGAATCGAGGGAGCCGCGCACGTGAGTAGTGAGCTTGTCCTTCCGGCCAATGTGCCCTGGGACCAGATGAAACGGAGTATGCTCGAAGAGTGCCTCTATTGGCTCTTGGACAGCATGGGCGCCAAGGACCTCGACTGGCGCACCGGCGGGAAAGGCGAGGGTGCCGCCGATGCCGGCAGGGACATTGAGGCTACGTTCTTTCAAGCGACTCCAGACGGCGAGATGGAGCGGCAAAGATGGTGGGTCGAGGCAAAGGGCAGAACGGGGACGGTCTCGAAGTCCGATGTGCAGAACGCAGTGGTGAACTGCCAGTCGAGAAATGACATAGACGTACTGGTCGTCGCTACGAACACTCAGTTCTCGAATCCGACGAAAGACTGGGTTCGTGAATGGCAAGAGAAGACTCCCCGTCCGAGGGTGAGGCTCTGGGACAGACATTCACTTGAGCGGATGATACAGGCACACCCGAACGTTGCCGCACGGCTCTTCCCGGAAGCCCTTTCAGACCAAGGAAAGCTGGAAGCGCTCCGCTATCGCTTCTGGAATCAGATGTACTTCGCCGGCAGCCATGAACTCAAGGACATATGGCGCGCGAAAGGCACGCTCGACTGGGACCCGCATTCCCTTCTCGCCGCTGCCATGGGGGAAGTCATCAATGGTGACATCAGCAACCGACCGTGGCTTGCAGCCTTCGAGGAGGACGAAGTCGCGGACGTTCTCCTGGCTGCACTCGCCAATTGGCCCTATTTCTTCGCCAAGAGCTACCGCCTCGGCATCGACATCGACAGGTTTGTCAAAGGCCTTGCTTACGTTGCTCTTGTTGCGATATGTAGACTGCCGAGCGATCTCACATCGAAGGTCCTGAAGGACCCATGGCAGTTCGTCGATGAGAGAGATGCGCCTTTCCCCTCCAGCGTACATGAAGCCATCGTTGAACCAGTGCTCACCAGACTGCTCTCTGAACTGGAGGACCTCTGCGTTGCGGACTGTGCCCGAGTGTCACGTGACCCGCTCTGCCTCAGCGACCAGGAATTGAAGCGTTACTGGCGTCGCTTGGAGCCTACGGGGCATGAAGGGGAAGACGCCGACGATGACAGACGAGTTCTATGCATGACAAAGACTGAAGTGCCTTGTGTTGTCGACGGCCAGCTGCACTGCGCGCTTGAGGGGATCGAACCCAAGAGAGGTTCTCTGAGTACATACGTAGATGTCTTGCGGGCAGTCGCTGAGAAATGCCGCCGGCCGACGCAGGATGGGTAGAGATGATTCTTGCGCGCCGGAGACACAGCGCCGTCTCGACCTCCTTCCCGTGATGTCCTCCCTTGCTCCCGCAAGAGTCCACGAAGTGGACCGACCATATGGCCTCTGGCCGCTCACGACAAGGCACATCCTGCCATAGGTACGCCAAGTGGCGATTCAGCTCGATGGCAGGGATCACCAAGTAGCTCCACGGTCCTCCACTCGTGCCAAGCCCCAATTCCCTGAGCCTCCCTTCTGCCGCAGGGGGCCTACTCGGTCCATCTCCATATCTCGTCCATGTGGCGCCACTTCTCCGGGTGCCCTCCCTGCCAGCTCCGCCTATCCATCTCTGCCATCACGCGCTCTGGGGTAGTGCCGGAGGGGTGGTGGATAATATGGCCCTTACCATTACATTCCACACACTCATAGGACTTCACGCGCCCAGTTCCATCGCAATTCCCGCAGGACACCTTAGCGGGTCTCCGCTCCTTTCTGTCGAGGATTCTCCTGACCTTCTTGAAGAGATTGAGGTACCTGGTGCCGCACGTCCCACAGAACCTGTGGAAATCATGCAACGTGTACTCCCATTCGCCTCCGCCTTTGTGCCACATCTCACGGTACGGCTTTCCACAGTTCGCGCAGTTGTGCCATGCCAAGTAGCTCTCATCGACCACAGCTCTTCCTTCTCCATCGAGATCATGGCGTGCAAGGCTTTGCGACACCATGGCGCTCCCGCCCGGCGCAAACATGTCCCGGCGAACATGCGCGCTTGCCCACTATCCGGGATGCCTATTGCAGCGCCGTGATCGCCGCCCAGTCTTTCCCCTTCGGCATCACGAAAAGACACTGGCCGCCGCTCCGCTCCGCCCACAACCGCCCCAAGTCCCGATCCTCCTCAGCGCCCTTCCACAGATGCTCGCCCTTGTACTCGACAACCAGGATGCGGCCGTCGCTGAGCAGCGCCACGAAGTCGGGATAGAACCTGTCCGTCGAGGTCTGCAGCCAGAACGACGTGGCCTCGCGGCCCTTCCCGGCGAGGTTCCGCACCCAGTACCGGACCTCCGGCATCCGGTCGATGAACCGGGCGCACTCGAACTCCTCACCCTCATTGGCAAGCTCGCCGACCGCTACGTAGTAGTGCTTCTGGAACACGTAGCCCTCTTGCTCGTAGTACCAATTCGGGGCATACCTCGACTCGTCGGGGAATGGAAAGCAGCAATCCGGCCCGACCTCGACCTTCTTCCCGCCCTCGAAGAGCACGGCCTGGTACGCCTCGTCGCGCGCCCTCCGCCTGTGCGCGTCGATCCTCTCGCGCACGGTACTCTTGAGCCTGTGCCGGTCCCGCGCTAGGTCGGCGACGGCGATCCCCCGCTCGTCGGTCAGGTGCACCAAGAGGTTCCGCAGGAACAGGTGCATCTCGGCCGGCGTGATGTCGCGGTGGAGAATCTGCCCGTCCAGGAAGCGAACGAGATCGACCGTATCCCAGTCGCGCTCCAGGTCGAGCATCATCACCTGCTCGTGGAGGTCTTCTTCGAAGTAGACGGCCCGGCCGTTCTCCGTTACGTCCACCGTGGCAGACTTCGGCGTGATGAGCTTCGGGGCGTATTCGGCCTCCGAGAGCGCCGCATCCCACCCGGCGAGGTCCCACGGCTGATCGAGGAAGTGCTCCTCGCCGAAGAGCTCAAGCTGCTCGCCCACGCGCACCGCGAGCACGGGGACCTCGAACGGCTCGCCCTTCTCGGCTGGCGAGCGTTTCGGCCCGCCCTCGTCCCGCGACCGCTCGCACAGCCGTTCGACGGCCGCCTTCGCCGCCTTCATCCTGACCACCTTCTTGAGCGCGGCCTCGTCCGCCTCGCTCGCCGAGCCTGTGAGCGTGAGCTTGCCCGAGCCGTCGTCGTAGATGACGCGCTCGCGCAGTTCCACAGGCAGCGCCTCCAGCTTCGGCGGCTCGGGTACGGCCTCAGTCGTCGTTTGGATGAGCGGCAGATCCTGCTGTTCCTGGGCGGGCTCGACGTTCTGCTCGGCCTCGAACCTCTCAAAGCCGTTCTCCACGAGCGCGTCGCGTAGGGCGCTCGCGGTCTCTATGAGGCGGGGCGAGGCCGCGAAGGCATACGCCCGGTTGAGCTCGTGGTGCCTCTTCCGGCGCGCCTGCGGTAGCCGTAGAATCCGGCCGAGAATCTGCTCGACGGCCTTGGCCGAGACGGTCTCGGCCATCGTGCAGAGCACGTACGCGAACGAGCAGTCCCATCCCTCGCGCAGTTTCTCGACCGTGATGATGAAGCGCACCGGGCACTCGGGTGAGAAGAGGTCGTGGTCCTTGATCTCGTCGGTCGTGTAGGCGGCCACGGCAACCCAATCCTCCGGGACCTTGAAGTCCTTGAGCAGCATCTTCCGCACGGCGTCCACGGTAAGCTTGTTGCCCGCGCGCTTCGACTGCGCCTGAACGAGGCAGATCGGTCGAATGTACTCGCCGGTCTCGGCTTTCTCGGACCGGGCGATCCGCTCCAGGCGCTCGCGGCACTCGACGGCGACCTTCATGACGTTCTTCGGGTTCGCGTCCGAGCGCAGCCTGATCGGGAGCTTCACCATGTCCTCTTGCTTGAGTTCAGCGGCCGATACGTGGCTCACGATGTTGCTGGCGAAGAAGCCGCTCTCCGGGCTGTGCGTCGTCTCCGGAGTCGCGGTGAACTCCAGAATGCACGACGGCGCGACGCGCGCGAGCGTCTCGAAGGAGAGCTTCGTCCGCGCGTTGTGGGCCTCGTCCATCACGACGACCGGCCGGTTCATCCTGAGCACATTGGCGAGCGAGTAGACGACCTCGCCATCCTCCCGCCTGTCGAGCTTCGCCTCGATCTCGGGCGGGAGACCCGTGAAGTGCGGCATCAGGGCGCCGTTCTGCTCGTAGACCTTCCGGCCGTCGGTGTCGTCGACGCGGAGGGCCTGGAACGTCGAGACGATGATGCACGTGTCGCCGCGGAGGTCGCTCCGCGTGACGGAAAGCGCCTCGGAGATGTCCATCACGCTCACATGGCCGGCAAACCACGAGTCCAGGGCCTCGCGGTACGGGTGCTTGCGGTCGCGGAGCGCCTTGAGCGTCTGCGTGCGGATCGTGTTGGAGGGCACGAGCCACAGGCAGGTCACGCGGTCCCTGTGGACGTACTGTCCCGCCGCGACCCCAAGGGCATGGCAGGCCATGAACGTCTTGCCGCCGCCAGTCGGGACGCGGAGGCAGACATAGGGCGGTCCCTGGTCGCGCTCGTGGGCGCAGAGCTGGCGGACGGTCCGGTAGGGGCGTTCGGTCAGGTTGATGAACGCCCGCTTCGCGCCGTCCTTCGAGGCGAGCTGGAGGTATTCCTCGAGATCGGCGAGGCCGCGCTCCTGATAGTGTTTCTTGTCGAGCATGTCTCAGCTCACCTTGATCTCATAGGGTATCTGCTTGAACGTGATACCCTCGCGCTTGAGGCGCGCCGCCCCGAGTCGGCAGCCCTCGCCGTAAACCACGCGCGGCCCCCTGTGGCTCTTTGGGAGCGGGAGCTTCGCCAGGAGCGGCCCGGTCAGCACGTTCCCGCCGTTCACGCTCTTGTCGCCCATGATGCCGTTGAACAGGAGGTAGACCGCCGTCCCGTTGTGGACGCCGAGCAAGGGCGTCTTGCCGTTCTTCGGCTTCGGGATCGGCTCGCCCGTCTCCGTGAAGTAGATGTGCCGCGCGAGGTCCGGGAACTTCACGCCGTCCCGGATCGAGCCGTACTGGTCGAAGAGCGGTTCGCCGAGCGTGCAGAAGCGGAGGCCTCCGCCGAGGCCTGCCACTTTGCCTTTGCCGCCCTTCGGTTTCTTGTATGTATATCCTTGCACGGCCTTCTTGAGACGCACGGTCGTTATCTTACCGGCTATGTCGGGCTCCATCTCAACGAGGATGAAGCGACGCGATCCGCCGTCCTCGTGGTTCATGTCCAAAACGGCATGGGCCGTCGTTCCAGTACCTGCGAAGGAGTCCATGACGATGTCATCGCCCCGTGTGCACGCTCGGACCAGGGAGCGCACCAGGGAAAGGGGCTTGGGGTAGGCGAACACCTTGCGTCCGAACATCTGCTGCAGAAGCTTGCCTCCCTCCTGCGTCATGCCCGACGTGAGTATGGATACATCGAAGTCGGCCTCGTCCTCTGACAACTCACGGTCATTGGTGTTCGACCGCTCGACCCAACTGGATACGGGCTTCGGTTTCTCAGTGTCAGGGTCATAGTACGTCTTGTATCTGGGCCGTTCCATCCGCCCGCCGGCCTCGTCCGGCCAGATCACAAGGTCTTGCTTTATGACCTTGTTCATCGTGTCAGGATAGAACCGCCATACGCGTTCGGGGTTCGGTTGATAGACCTTCCCAGTTCTTGGGTTCGTGATTGGGTAGAACTGTCCGGGCCGCGCGTCTCTGCCCATTCCTACCGTCAGGTCGGTGCTCGCGTACCGACCACGCTCATCTTCGTAGCGGTAGTCGTCTGGGCCTTTTGCCAACCCGTGCAGGATGGCCTTGCTGGTATCGGCAGCGAACACGAGGACATACTCATGGTCCACGGAAAGGGGTGTCCCCCGCATCGCCGACGAACTCCGTCGCTTCCACACTAGCGTTCCCAGGGCGTTCCTGATCCCGAAGACCTCGTCCATGAGCAGCCGCAGGTGCCCTTCCTCATTCTCGTCAATGCTGACGAGGATGACGCCGTCTTCACGCAGGAACCGCTTCAGGAGCTGCAGGCGTGGGTACATCATGCAGAGCCACTTGTCGTGCCGAGACAGGTCCTCGGCTTCTCTTCCGACGACCTTCCCGAGCCAAGTGCGCATCTCGGGCGAATTCACGGCGTCGTTGTAGACCCAGTTCTCGTCGCCGGTGTTGTACGGCGGGTCGATGTAGATGAGCTTCACCTGCCCGGCGTAGTAGGGGAGAAGCGCCTTCAGGGCATGCAGGTTGTCGCCCTGGACGAGGAGGTTCCCGCTCCCGGGATCGCCCACGGAGAGCTTCGGGGCGCACTTGAGCAGGCGGTACGGCACCTCGCGGTGATGGTTGAGAACCGCCTTCTTCCCGATCCAGTCGAGCGTCGGCATGTGTCCCCCAAGACGCCAGAACCCTACGTCGACGGGGCACCAACGTCAACCGAACGGACGTCCGGTGTGCCGGCGAATGGCGATGGTCGCTGGGAGTTCCCTGTAGCTGCTCTGAGGCTGGAACTGAGCGAGTTCTGTCAATTGACGCCCACGTGCTTGCAGCCTAGGCTCAGAAGGGACGCTGAAGCGGGGAACGGAACGTGGAGCCAGCGGAACACCTACCTGAGCCGATTCGCTTCAATGACCGCAGGCAGTCAAGCATCCACGAACGCTTGCTGCGTCTCGTCGGCCCGGGGCCAGCTGCATTCTATCGTGATGTTCGCCGTCTGCTTTCTGATCCCAGGCCCTTGGAGTCCACCAGTCACGTCGTTGGCCATCTCTACAGGGAAATCGAGAGCTCGATCCGCGCTGTGCTCAGGCCGCTTAGCGATGGCGGCGGCGCAAGCTCGGCGAAGCGGAAGGGCCACGAAGCCGAGGTCCGAACGATGCTAAGGTCACTCGGCATCGGCGAGGAGGACGATGCCGGCGCGGCTTGGCTACGGATCGTCAGACGGGGAGACGAACACGGCCTGCATCGCCGCGCGCACCGTGACAATCTGGCCGCACCGCGGCCTGTCGATGAAGGCTATCTTGAGGATATTGCCGATCTCGACCACGTTCTCCACACTGTCCTTGGGAAGATCGAGCAGCGCTACCTTGGCTACGTCGACCAGCTGGATGCACTGCTTGCCAAACAACTGCCTGGCGAACCGGACGCAAGGCGACTCCAGCAGGAGTTCCCGCAGGACTTCGTAACTCTTGAGTACTTCTTCTCAAGGGCAAGCGCTCGCTGGATGGGACCACTGGTTCAGAAGAGCTTCTTTACGCGGTTGCCGCCTCTCGAGATCGACCTGGAGACAGGCCGGACGGCCTTTCCCGCATGGCCATGCTCGCGCTATCTGTCGCGCATCGCTGAGGAGGAGCCAGAGAAGGTGATGGCGGCCATCCGGAGCGTGCCGCCTACAGAGAATATCCTCATCCACCAAGATCTGGCTGAAGCAGTCGGGAAAGCATGCAGTACGTGTCCGGCAAGTGCAGCGGAATGGGCGGAACAGGAGGCGCGTTGGGTCGCACAGCAGGAGCACCTGGGCTGGCTTCTTCCAGAGAAGCTTGCCGAACTGGCTGCCCGACTCGCGGCCAGCTGTCAGGCGAGAGTTGCCCTAGAACTTGTGACACAACTGCTCGATATCATGCCCGATCCCGAACAAGAAGAGAAGATGAGAAAGGCCGCCGGCGACGACGAGCCCATCTTCGCGCGAGCCTTCTTCTCCCCGAACCCAGGGAGCCGGGCCAGCCGGTGGGACTACGACCATGTCATCCAAGCGATCACCCCCCTTCTGGCCGAGAACTGCGGCCCAGACTACCTGGGTCTGCTTGGCGGGCTCCTGAAGAAGGCTATCGATCTATCCCGCTTCCCAGACGACCGAACGGAGGAAGACGCGGTGCACCAGGAGTGGGTCGAAGATTACTCCTACATATGGCGAAAGGCCGTGGAGTATGGCAGCAGGCCTGCCGATGACATCAAGGACGCCCTTGTCACTGCCGTCCGCGATGTTGCCGAACTACTGGCCGAGGCCGGAGACACTCACGTGCTGCAGCTGGTCGAGAATAAGCGCTGGACATACAAGGTCTTCGGCAGGATAGGCCTGCACTTGCGTCGCAAGTCGCCACAGCTCGACGAGCACGGCACGAAGCAGATGCTCGCGGACCGGTCGATCTGGGAGGACCCCGCGTTCCGACACGAGCTCTGGCGGCTGTCGGAAGCCGCAGCGGAGCAGTTCGCATCGGATTCCTCGTGGAAGACCAAGTACGATAGGCTCTGTCAGGAGTTTGGGGAACCCGCTGAACCCGAGCCGACTGTCCGCTTGCACGGCCCAGCGTGCGGCATACAGAGCCCGGTCACGCGGGAAGAGCTTGCCGCCAAATCAATGGACGAGCTGACCTCGTTCCTCGTGGCGAATCCTCCAAGCACGCAAGATCCCCTGGATTCGCTTTTCGAAGGTGTGGGTCCAGTGCTGGGGTCGCTGATCGAAAGCGACCCCGGAAGATTCGCGGGGCACGCTGGAGGACTCGGCGACCTCCACGTGGCGCTCGTCGGCAACGTCTTCCACGGTTTCCAGAAGGCGGCGGCGGGGAAGTCCGAGTTCGACTGGCAACCGGTTCTGCGGCTCGCCGCCGCCAGCGTCCGGCGAGTCTTGGACGAGACGGCCACCGACTCGCTCTGGCTGACCGACAAGGCTGGCAGATACATCCTAGGAGCTGTGGCTGAGCTTATGGCAAAGGGCCTGAAGGAAGAGGGCGTCCAGATTCCGTTCGGACTGAGGGATGAAGCTTGGGCGGCGCTTGAGCCTCTGTTGTCCTTTGATGACCTGGCGACCACTTCGAATCCCGAGGAGGTCGCTGACCCGGCAGGGCTGGTGACCACCGCCATCAACTCGGTCCAGGGCAAGTCCGTGGAGGCGCTTTTCGAGTATGCGCTATGGATCGCACGGGACCTGGTGGCGACGCGAAAGGAAGATGCAGCCGTCAGCCTAGCTGACATGGACGAGGTCAGCAACGCATTCCATCGACTACTTGAGAAGGCGTCGCTGCCGTTGCGGGCGTTGTTCGGGATGTGGTTGCCGTGGCTCATCAAGCTTGACGTCGGCTGGGTTGAACGGAACAGGGCTAGTCTCTTCCCGACGGGGGACAACGCCCTCTTCGAGGCTACCTGGGGCGGCTACATCCACTACTGCGAGCCCTACAACCAGGCGTTCATGGCGCTTCGGGGCGAGTACTCCAGAGCAATTGGGCTGATTCCGCGGCACGCCGAGGCGTCCGGAGAGCCCTCGGATGTGGATCAGCGGCTTGGGAACCACCTCATCACCCAGTACTGGCGAGGTCAGCTGGGTCTGGAGAGCGCTCTTCTCAGAGGCTTCTATGTTGCGGCGGACGAACCGTTGCGAGCGCATGTCATTGAGTTCGTTGGACGAAGCCTGCGACGAACCGAAGGCGATGTTCCTGAGACCGTCCTGACGCGCCTAAGGGACTTCTGGAAGTGGCGAGTACGTGAGGTGGGCGGTTCGGGGGTGCGGGCCAAGGAACTTTCACCCTATGGCTGGTGGTTTGTCTCGGGCAAGTTCGAGGAAGGCTGGGCTCTTGAGCAACTCGACACGGCTGTGCGAGTCGCCTGCGAGCTCGATCCAATCATCTATGAGGTAGCCGAGCGTCTTGCCGAGATTGCGAAGGAGAGGCCGCGGGACGCCGTCCAAGCCCTCGACCTGATTGTTGAGCATCTACCGCATCACCGGGTGCATTGGATCGAGTCTGCGAAAGCCGTGATCGAGGAGGCGTTGCGCAGTGACGACCGTGATGCGCGCGCAACGGCGACCGTGACCATCAACCGTCTCGCAGAAAGAGGGCACCTAGAGCTTAGGGAGCTCCACAGTGCCGTTGCCGGAACCCAACCAGGCGTCTTGCCTACTCCGGCAGAACCGGAGCGGCCCAGTCAGTGACTGGACTGCGTTCGTGGCAGGCCGAACACGGGGCCGCCCTCAAGGGCGCCCGGCGGGCAGGCCGTCACTATGACAAGCTTCGAGTCCCCCACACCAAATCGCGTGAGGCGTGCCCGGTTCCACACGTCCTCCTGGTCGCTCCCGCCCGGCAGAGGCGGGAGCATCCCCGGCGTGAAGAGCACTTGCCGGTCGGTATCATCCGCCAGGTAGAAGGCTGTCAACACGTACGTCTGCTCCTGTGGGGGCGATGGCGACTCGATTCTCAGCAGCCTGATCCTGCCAAGCGCATCTTCAAGCTCGGCCTTGCGTCTCGCTTCGTCCGAGGCAGGAGTTGCGATACGGCGTTCGAGCCAGTCGTCTTGGTCCTGGAGATCGCGCCACTCGACTGCCAGAACGAACCAGAAGCCGAGCCCGGCCTCCTCAAAGCGTTCGGGGCGGCGTCCGCCTGGATGGTGCCCGCGCACGCTCGTCGTCACGTGTGTCTTGCCGCTGACGAGTTCCAGAGTGAGATGGTCCATGACGCCCTTGGTGCCGTTCTCGGACACCGTCGTCACGCCCCTCGGGATGGCCGGCCAGAATATGAGCCGCTCCTTGTCCGTCCGCGTCAGGGCTCCAAAGGCGTAGCCGCGGCCCTGCGCGTGAAGCACTAGGAACAGAACGTTCCCGAGAGGCTTCCCTTCCTCCAGCAAGGGACGGAACGGCCGCAACCATAGCGAGGTCTCTTCGGCGAACCTGATCGGTTCCGGTGATGGCCCGGGGACTCTTGGAAGCTGGCACATCCGGGCTCTCCGGTCCTCAGTCGCCGCTACGGGGGCGATGGCCGTTCTTGATGCAGAGGACGCAGGCCAGTCCCATCCGGCAAACCAGGGGCAGCAACCATTCGCGGAGCAGCACTGGAGCACAGTAAGTGCTCACTGCCAGGGCAGACTACCGGCCTGCCGCCAAGAGACCGGACCGTCTCTGCCGGACCGTGCTACTCGTCTCCGCCACGTGTCGCGGTGCCCTCGTCCGGTTCCGCCTTGCCCTCGATGATGACGGGTTTGGCCTGGGCCGACGGTTGCTTCATCGGAGCCGGCTTCCCGTCCGAGGGCGGCGGACTCGGGGGAGGCCCGCTTGGAGCCGGCTGTGTTGCCGGTGCCTCCGGTCCCTGGCCTGAGTCCTGACCGTTGGCTCCATCGTCAGGTGGTGCCATGTTCGTGCCCTCCTCCGTTCTTCGTTGCGACACCTGTTCGGCGCCCGTCTTCGCAGCACCAATCTCGGGACGCACTGCCAGAACGGCCACAAACCACAATATCACGAACAAGCCAACGAAAGCAATCGTCCAAGAAACCAGCTTCGTGGTCCCTTCTATGGCCTTCAGGTCCTTCTCGCCGCTCTGGAGATTGTGGTCAATTGCCCGCAGGTAGTTCTGGCTTAGGTCGCGCAACAGTTCTGCCTTATCTGCGTTTGGCAAGTGAAGGATCGCCTCAAGTGCTTCTCCGGGGATCCCTGGGGAACGGTAGGTGAATCGCACCAGTACTTGGCGCACCAATTTGAAGATCGCGGCAAGCTCAAACAGCAACGCCACGAAGCCAGCGATTCCCAACACGACTTGCCAGCAGCAGCCTCTGGGGAATATGGCCGGTATCTGCATGAACATCGCAAGGGTGATCGTAGCCACCACACCCACGACGACCAACAGATTCGCTATCCTTGACTGTCTGGCGATACGGAATTGGGCATGCCTGTCGTGAAAGTCCTTGACGTATTCGTATACCTGTTCCTCAAGAGCCACAATCTGCTCCCCAGCACCGTGCGTTTGTTAGTCCGATGCACTAGCTGCGTGGGCGTTACTCTACCAGAAGCCAAGGTCCCGTACAATCATCACCAGGAAGATGCTCTGGCGACTACGGGGCCGCAAGTAGACCGGGATGCAGCGCGGGTCGGGTGCAGATGGCCATGTTACCTTCTCCGGGCGACGACCCACGCCCGCCCGCGCGACACCTCCCGCCCCGACGTGTTGACCCCACAAGCAAGACCCCGCGCCTGAGACGTAAGCTCTGACACGTCCTCCTCCTCGTTGACCGTGAAGCGAGACCGCCGCACCTCGACGCCTGTCTCATCGAGGAAGGCTACGCCGAAGAGAAGCTCGCCGACGTCGTCGCCGGCCGCCTCGCTATTGTCAAGACCATCGCCGGGAGCTACGGTCCGCGATGCCCGCCGGAAGATCGAGAAGACGACCCATCACTTCCAGTGGCTCCGCGTCTGGGAACACGAGGCGTAGCTGGCCGGCTCTGCGGGCGGATTCGCCAGCTGACCAGCATCTCCCTCCGAGAATCCTGGAGAAATCTTCAGCCAGATGAGCGGATCGGCCGCTGTCGCGCACGTGTTGCCCCAGGTTGGCCAGGAAGAACCTCGAAGAATCCCCCCGGGAGAGGCCGTTTTGACTTGCTGAAAGGCCTGAGACGAGCGTCCATGTGGATACCAGGCGCGTATGGGACGCCCTGGCAGAAGGGAGGACGCAGATGGCTGGGAAGAAGAAGCGGGCGAAGGGGCCGGCAAAGCCGAAGGCCGCGAAGGGCGGCAAGGCCTCGCCGGCGAAGGCAGGGCCGAAGACGCAGGCCACGAAGAAGGACGAGAAGAAGGGAGGCGAATCCGACAAGAAGCCGAAGGTGGACTTGGCCGCGCTCAAGGCGCGCGCCGAGGAGGGCAAGGCCGGGCTCGACAAGACCCGGAAGGACGCAGACGCCCTCCGCGAGAAGGCCAAGGCCGTCGAGGTCGCCGCAAAGAAGGCCTACGCCGAGGCGCTCGCGCCGTACCGGGACGCCTGCCGGAAGGCCGGGAAGAAGTGCGACCTTCCCGGCATCAAGGCCCCCTCGACGCTGCCGCGCGCGCGGTTCCTGATCGAGCGCGTGAAGGGCGGGCTCAAGGTCGCCATCAAGGACAAGCCGAAGAGCGAGGAGGTGATCCCCGACAAGAAGCTCAAGGAGTCGATCTGGCGCGCCGCGCGCGACTACTGCGCGCGTCACTTCGGCAAGGAGTGGACCGGCGGCCGGGCTCGCGGGCTCGGACTCCGGTTCCAGGCCGCCCTCGCCGGCAAGTAGCCCACCACCACATCCCGCCTGCAGAGGAGCCTCGGCAGTCGCCGGGGCTTCTCTCGTCGCTCTCGTGCGGTCCATACAG
>SDBV01004052.1_pt1 | contig 21247 bp, 11 predicted proteins | sample 2277081 | NCBI WGS metagenome assembly SDBV01 (sample SAMN10402039, study PRJNA504765) | marine sediment metagenome | isolation source: marine sediment core GS10_PC15, 223 cmbsf | place: Arctic Ocean: Southern Knipovich Ridge | collected 2010 | reverse complement strand
ACTGGGACAGGGAGTGGCGATTCTCGATGCAGAGAACCCGTCACATGCTGGTGTATATGATGGATATGGTGCTGGACATTTTTGAAAAGGAGCCGGACTTTAAATCTTTCCATCTCGATTCGCAAACGATCCCATTACAGGATTACCTGGAAATCCGTCCCGAGAAAAAAGATATTGTTAACAAGCTGATCGAAGAGAAGAAACTTCTAGTCGGTCCGTGGTATTGTTTGCCGGATGAATTTTCAGTTGGCGGGGAATCACTGGTTCGCAATCTTCTGCTGGGTCATAAGATCGCCAAGGATATGGGCCACGTCAGCAAGACGGGTTATTCGCCGTTCGGCTGGGGTCAGATATCACAAATGCCGCAACTCTACAAGGGCTTTGGGATCGATTTCGCTGCGTTCTATCGCGGCGTAAGCAAAGAGGCGGCACCTAATTCCGAATATATCTGGCAGGGAGCCGACGGTACAAAGATCGTCGCTTCACGCCTTGCAATGCGTCCTCGTTACAATGTCTGGTACGTGATCCAGCGACCTGCATTTTGGCAGCAGGAAGACGAAAACAATCGTATGGTCTCATGGTCATGCGGTTCGGGGCCGTTTAAATTTGTCGGCGATCTGTACCATGATCTTGACGCTCAATACTCCCGTCCTAAATACATATATGATGAAACAACAATTCCTGCAAGAGCCCAACAGGCAATAGAAGAGCAGGACGGTGACTGGACAACTCCGCACAGGTTCTGGTCATGCGGGCACGATTCTTCCTGTCCGGACATTCGTGAAGTACAGATGATCAAGGACTGCGACGAAGCTCTTAAAGACAGTGCAGATGTTTTCCATAGCACGTTTGAAGAATTCCAGAAACAGGTTCTTGAAAACGTTTCAGACGACCTGCCTGTTTCTCAAGGCGAGATGCGTTGCTATTCGGATTCGAAGGTTACAAGCCCCCTGTTCGGCTGGATCATCTCTGCGAGAATGGACGTAAAGATGGACAACTTTAAGACAGAACGTCAACTGATGCAATATGCCGAGCCTCTGAGTGTTTATGCAAGTATGCTGGGTGCAACGTATCCGCAGGGTTTCCTTGACACCGCATACAACTGGCTCTTGCAGAACCATGGACATGATTCTATTGGCGGATGCAGCCGTGGGATCATTAGCGATGACATCATGTTCAGGACAAGGCAAAGCAGGGAAATTGCCGGCTGTGTTGCCGAACGTGCATTGCTGGATATCGCAGGTACAATCGATTATTCAAAGCATGCCGACGAGCAAATATCTTTGTTCGTTTATAACCCGGCACCGTTTGAACGTGACGAGGTTGCGACTGTCAATGTTGAAATTCCGCGTGACCTGGGATCCGGTTCCTTTGAGATCGTTGACGAAAAAGGCGAAAAGGCCGATGTTCAGATCCTTGGTTCAGATGATTCTTCGTTTATCGTTCAGTCTCCAAATGACACAGCCAATACATTCCTGACCAAACAATACCGGAGCAAAGTGCAACTGAAATCAATTCCTGCAATGGGTTATAAGACATTCTTTGTTAAACCGATCGCTAAGGATGATGTTGTCCCGTCGCGTCCGGCTTCGATGGTAACCGATATTAATACAATGGAAAATGAATTCCTACGTGTTGCGATCAATGCCAACGGAACTATGACTATTACCGATAAGCAAAGCGGCAAGGTTTTCGAGAACATGGGATACTTCCGTGATACCGCCGAGGTTGGTGACCCCTGGCAGCATTTTGACGTAGAGCATATGTCAGCATTTACAACCCTCAGTGAAAATGCCAGGATCACCCTTGTTCGTGACGGCGGACTGGAGGCAGCGTATAAAATTTCTCTCGATTGGCAGCTTCCCGAATGTCGTACTGCTAACGATAAAGCTCGCAGCGAACATACAAAAACTGTCAGTATCGAAAGCACTATCACACTGCGTAAGGGACAAAAGTGGGTTGACATTACCACCGACGTTGACAACACCGTCGAAGATCATTATTTACAGGTTGCTTTCCCAAGCGGCATTTGTGCCGATACAGCTTTTGCCCAGGGTCAGTTTGACGTGCTTGAACGTTCTGTTAAACTCCCGTATTCCGAAGACTACCGTGAGCCTCCTCAGTCGGAAGAGCCGATGAATTCCTTCATTGACATTACCGACGGCAAAAACGGTCTTGCAATTCTTAATGAAGGGATGAAGGCCTACGAAGCGACCGATCGGGATCAGCCCGAATTGCGTCTTACGCTTCTTCGCAGTTTCCCGCTGCGTATCTGTGTTACGACGGAAATGACCGATTACAGCCAGGTCGATAAGAGTTCGCAATGCCTGGGCAAACATAAGTTCCATTATGCTGTTATGCCGCATAAGGGCGGGTGGGAAAAAGCTAACCTGTGGAACGCAGCCGAACAGTTTAACCTGTCACTAGTGATCGGCCAAACTGCCCCAACTGAAAACGGAACCGAACCGACGCAGAAATCGTTCCTTGAGATATCAGACGAAACGATCGCTGTAAGTGCGGTCAAGAAAAGTGAAGACGGCAACGGATGGGTTGTTCGCCTCTTTAACCCGGCTACCAGCGTTATTAAATCAAAACTGCGACTTAACGGCGGGAAAGCCAATTCTTCTTTAAGCAGTCCCGTTGAAAGGCTGCAGAAAGAGATGGCTGTTTCTGGTACCGGAAAGCAGGCATGGAATACTGTCCGAATTGTAAATCTGGAAGAAATTCCGGAAAAAGAGCTTGCTTTGGATGGCGATGGCTGGTGTAATATCGAAATTGCACCCAAGCAGATACTGACACTGGAGTTTTTGGCTGACTAAAAATATGTTGAACGTGTGATGAAAATAAATACTATTCCCAAAGAAAAGAGGTAAACCTTGGACAATCTTTTGACGCGAATCGATTACGTTTTAATTGCCGGTTATTTTATCATCTTGGTGGGGATCGGTATTTATCTCCAGAAAAAAGCCTCCAACAGTATTGAAGATTATTTCATAGGCGCCCGAAAAATACCCGGCTGGCTGTTAGGTGTTGCCGGTTTTACCCAGTTCGTCGATATTACCGGTACAGCGGTGATCATCTCGTTTCTTTTTATGCTTGGTCCGAAAGGGTTGCTGATCGCGTTGCGAGGTGGTTTGTGTATTCACATGGCGATCATCCTGGTATGGGCCGGTAAATGGCATCGCCGCAGCGGCTGTATCACCGGTGCCGAATGGATGATCTTTCGATTTGGTAACGGTCCTGACGGCAAAGCTGCAAGAGTCATCACTGCTGTAGCCATGCAGATCTTTACGGTTGGAATGGTAATCTACCTGGCCAAGGGCGTGGGGATCTTCTTTTCGACATTTTTGCCGTACTCTCCGGAAGTTTGTTCTTTAACCGTGATTCTCATTGCCTGCTTATACACGGCGGCTTCGGGCTTTTACGGGGTTGTGTTTACCGACTTGTTCCAGGGATTTATTATTATAGCTGCGGTTGTTGTCGTTACCTATTTAGCCGTGCAGAAGAGCTGGTTCGATCCGAATTTCCCGTCTTTGGCAACCCAGATGTCCGGCATGGAAGGATGGACAAGTTCGCTGCCTCAATGGAAGGTGAACATGCCGAAAGGTTATGAAGAATATAATTTTGTGATATTAATAGCAATATTCTACCTGCTTAAAACGATGATCAATGGTTTGGGCGGCGGTGGTGAGCCGAAATATTTCGGCGCCAGAAATGACCGTGAATGCGGTACCTTGACATTTATCTGGACCAGCTTAATGGCCTTTCGCTGGCCGATGATGATCGGTTTTGCGATCCTCGGTATTTATTATATTAACCAGAATATTCCGGACACGGCCCTGCTGGCTGATGCAGCAGGAATGATCAAGGCTACTTTCGCCGGTATTGAGCATCCTCAGTGGGAAGGTACGATCTCTAAGATAATTAATAATCAAGCTGAGTATCCGGCGCTGGTTGCGCAGCTGCAGGAACTCTTAGGTTCGACATGGTCGGAACTGATTCGTTGGACAAGTTTTCATGGAACTGTAAACCCGGAACGAGTTTTACCGGTTGTTATCTTAAATGTGATCCCTGTCGGTCTTAAGGGATTACTTTTGATCGCATTGACGTCGGCGTGTATGTCCACATTTGACGGAAACGTCAACTGGGCAGTCGGTTTTATTACACGAGACCTTTATCAAGCATACTTTAGACCCCTGGCCAAAACCAAGGAACTGATCAGGGTCAGTTGGGTCGGTACGTTTGCCATCGGAATGATCGGTTGGTACCTGGCCTTTACAGTGGACAACATCAACGACATCTGGGAATGGCTGATGATGGCACTTGGAACGGGTTTCTTTGTTCCGAGCTTCATTAAGTTTTACTGGGGGCGGTTTAACGGCTGGGGCTTTACGTCAGGAATGGCAATGGGTGTCGGCGGTGCGATTGTCCAGCGGATATTTTGGCCTGGTTTGCATCCGGTGTGGCAGTTTATAGCGATGGGTGGATTGGGATTGTTCGGTTCGATTGCCGGGACATTGTTAACCAAACCGATGGATCAGGAAATCCTCAAAAACTTCTATATAAAAACCAAACCATTCGGTTTCTGGGGTCAAATGAAGGATTCGCTGGATGCTGAAACAAGATTAAAAGTCAGCCGCGAGCATTTTTATGATATCATTTCTTTGCCGTTCGTATTGGTTTGGCATTACATGCTGTTGCTGCTGCCTGTGCTGCTGGTGATCGGCAACTTCAAAGAGTTTGCGGGCGGTCTTGTATTGTTTGTTATTGCAATAGTCGGCATGTGGAAATTCTGGTACAAGAAACTGCCAAAGGCAAACTTCTACGACGATTAATTTGTTTTCGAAATTAAAATGGCATTCCTGAAATACTGGGATGCCATTTTTTTTATGCTATTTTCAAATGTTTCGACCAAGAACAGAAAGGGAATCCAAATGAAAATAATGCGAATGTTGTTGTTATGTATACTGGCGGGATTGACTTGTTCCTGTGCTGAAGAACAGGCCGATACCACAGAGCATGCTGCAAAGGCTAGTGTAAAGCATGTCAAAGAGCATGACACCAAAGCACCTATAGAGTTTGTCAATGCAAAAGATTACGGCGCCAAGGGTGACGGCCAAGCCGATGACACACAGGCAATCCAAAAAGCTTTAAACGCAGCGGTAAAAAATACCGGCGTATGCTTTCTGCCTGCGGGAAGTTATCGCCTTAACGGCACTTTGACTGTTCCTGAAAGCGTTACGCTTAAAGGATCTTACGACGGCATTCCGCATCCTAAACACCCCATCGGGACTGCGCTGCATGTTTACGGAGGCAAAGGTAATGCCGATGGCACACCTACGATCACGCTGAACTTTAACGCGTCGGTCAAGAATTTGCTGATCCATTATCCTGAGCAACAGGCGCCGCCTGAGGTTATACCTTACCCCTGGACCATTCGGATCAACGGCGAGATGTGCCAGGTGGTCGATATTGCCATGACCAATCCATACATGGCGATCGACTCCGGGACGAATATTAACGAATTGCATTTCATCCGCAATGTGTATGCCTGTCCGCTGAAGATCGGCATTTACATCGACCAGTGCTACGATGTCGGGCGGCTGGAAAATGTTCACTTTAACCCGAATCTGTGGAAACGTATAGGACTAGAGCCGATGCTGCCGATGCCGCCGACAGGTTATAACGGCACGGAAGACAAATACTGGAACGAACTTCTTATCCCGTATTTAAAGGAAAACCTTATTGGCTTTAAGATCGGCAAGACGGACTGGGAGTACATAAGCAACTGCTTTGTGATCTTTGCCAAGCAGGGATTTTTGTTTGACGATTTTGGCCATGGTGTCGGCAACGCTCTTGTGACTCAGTCAGGTGCTGATATTGGCCCGGTTGCTGTTCAGGTTAATAAAGTCCAGGGACGCCAAGGCGTTCAGTTTGCAAATTGCCAGTTTATGTCAACGATCAAGATCGCTCCTCAAAATACCGGTTATGTGAAAATTTCAAACAGCGGTTTCTGGAAGGTTCGAGAAACAGCCGAGCAGATCGTCAATGAGGGATCCGGGACCGTTATATTGACTTCATGTCAGTTCACCGATTGGGATATCGCGAGAAAAGGAGACCCTTGTATCAGAATGACCAACGGAAGACTTATCCTGGGTAATTGCGATTTCATGAAGAACAAAAATGCAGTGCTTTTGGAAGACAAGTTTATTTCCGGAACTATCACCGGCTGTATATTTAGAAATGACACCGTCGTAAATAACTCCAACGGCAAGCTTGAAATGGCAGCTAATATTTTCGAATAATATTATGCGTAAAATGAATTGGCTAGTTTTGCAGGAGAAGATCATGAAATGTTATAAATATCGTTTTTCAGTGATGCTTATTGCAACATTATTATTCACCCACATTGCTTTTGCTATGGCTAAAGCGCCCAACTCCGCCACAAGCGAAACTCCCCAAAAACCAGAGTACGGTTTTGCCCTTTTGGGAGATCTGCACTTTGACAGACTTAGTCACCATGACATGGACTGGGTAAAAGGGAGACACCCCGGCGATATTCGACAGATCGAAAATTACAGTAAAGTTACAAAGCAAAACAGCCGGGGGCTTCTTGAATCGGTTTCCAGTTCTCTGAAAGATCAAAACATCCCAACATTTGCGATCATACAAGTCGGTGACCTTGCTGAAGGCTTGTGCGGCAGTTATGAACTCCAGGCTTTACAATTCAAAGAAGCGATCGCTTTCGTGGAACCGTTAACCGCGCCGGTACCATTTCTAATTACCAAAGGCAATCATGATGTAACAGGGCCCGGCGCAGCTAAGGCTTACTTAGACATTATCGTCCCCTGGCTTGGAAAACAGTTGGATACTACAATAAGCGGCACGTCTTATTATGTTAAACATAAAAGCGATCTCTTCATTTTTTTCGATGCGTATAGACCCGACCTTGATTGGCTTGGTCAAGTACTGGACCAGCACCCTGCCAGGCATATATTCCTCATTATTCACAAACCCGTAGTTCCTTACAATGCACGGAGCCAATGGCATGTCTTTTCTAAGGACAAAGATCGTGCCAAACGAGAAAGGCTTTTGTCTCTTTTGGGAAAATACCGCACGATCGTTTTCGGTGGTCATTTGCATTATTACTCTGTTCTCCGTCGAGAAACAGATGGTGGGGTTTTCGTTCAGTTGGCGATGAATAGCGTGATCGATTTTGATACAAGAAAAGTTGAATTGCTTGAGGGAGTTGACAAGTATACTCCTGATCTGGTTAACCTTGAAGCGAATTTCAGCACCAACACAAAAGACGCACGCAGAGAGCTTCTGAAAAAAGAAAAACCGTTCATAAATCACTTTGAATTGGCCAAAACGCCCTGCTATAGCTTAATAAAGGTTTCCGATAATTATATCGATATAGACGTACGACTAAGAAGCAGCCAAACTACATGGCGACGGCTTCGTATTGAAAGATCAACTCTTAACGTTACGAGTACCGGTTATGATCTAACAAGTAAACTTCTGTTAAAAAAACAATTAGGAAAATAAAATGACAACAAACAAAGTGTTTTTTTATGGTGTAATTCTGATCATATTTCTTATGATGACTCAATCGGTTATTGCAGTTGATAAAACTAAAACTTTACAGAAAGCGACTGAGAGTAAAATGAGCGCATCGGCAAAACCATTAGTCGGCGTGTATTACTATCCCTGGTACCGTGGCAGCGGCAGATGGTATCGAAGAAATCAATGGAAAAGGGTCATGCGGATGCACCTTAAAGTTCCGCAGAAACCTAAGAGCGGGCTGTACGATTCCAGCGATCCAAAGGTTATCGCCGATCATATCGAACAAAGTGTTCGAGGCGGAATTTCATTTTGGGCAGTTAGCTGGTGGGGACCCAGCAGCTCCAAAGACGATGTGTTCAAGAATGATATTTTAAAGCATCCGGACTCATCAAAATTGAAATATGCGATCCTTTATGAAAGCACCGGACGAATGAGAGGCTTTGACAATCCCAGCTACAGCAGATGGATCGGTGACCTGGAATATATTAAGAAAACTTATTTCGACGAACCCCGCTATTTAAAGATTAACAACAGACCCGTCATTTTCTTTTACTTATCAAGAGAATATTTCCGCGATAAGGGTCACGATGCACTTAAGCAGATGCGTGAAAAATTCCCCGAGATATACCTTGTCGGAGATGACGTGTTTTACGGTGACGACATCCTGGAATACAAGTCCGAATGGGCCAAAAATTTCGATGCGGTAACCGCCTACGATGTCTACGGGCAATCCGTCGGACCGCATGGCGGTACGCACAAAGCCATCGAATTCCTCGCCAACAATTATAAGCTGGCCAAAAAAGCTGCCAATAGTGTTGGAACGGCATTTATGCCTGCGATCGCTCCCGGTTATAACGATACAGCCGTCCGAGACGGACATCCGGGCAGAGCCCGCTATTTTACAGATGTTGAAAATTCAAAAGAAGGCGATATTTTTCGCGAAATGATCCGCCAGGCAGCACTGCCAAATATCGACGCATCATGTGATAATATTGTAATGGTAACCAGTTTTAACGAATGGTATGAGGATAGCCAGATCGAGGCAACCGCAGGAACAGCCCCACCAAGCACTACCGACGATTCCAAAAGCGGCACTTACTATACCGGCGGCCAGAAATACGTCGATTATGAATATCTCTATCTTGATATTTTGAAAGAAGAGATCTTAAAAAGCAAATAGTAGAATTTTAGCGATGGAGTATCACATGAAAAGAAGAGACTTTTTAAAAGCGGTATCCGCCGTTACCCTGTTGGGACTGACTCAATCATGTTCTATGCCAACAAACAAACCCTCCAATAAACGTCCTAACATTATTTATATAATGACAGACGATCAAAGCCCGATACCCATCGAAAAAGAAATAGCCAATCAATCGCGTCCTTTCGGTTTCAACGGTGACAGCCACGTATACACTCCCGTCATTGACGATCTGGCAAAGAACGGAATGGTTTTCACGAGAGCTTACGTCTCAAGCTCGGTTTGCAGCCCCAGCAGATACTCGATGCTGACCGGCCGATATGCCGGCAACTGCCAGGGGCCTCGTTTCATGCGGCTGCATCCTAAAGGAACAATGACGCGAGTGGAGAATAACACCGAACTGGAAGAGAACAGACCCAACCTTCCAAGACTTTTGCAGCAAGCAGGCTATCGCACAGGTTTTGTAGGCAAATGCCACATCATCGATCACCATTTGTTAGGATCAAGGAATAACAGGGGCAACAGCGGCTTGATGGGTTACGATAAGTCTGCCGACCCTAAAGACCCTGAAGTTACCAAAGCAATGGCGCATAATCATAACTTCTGGGTAAAACGAATTAAGGAGTTTGGATTCGACTATGTCAATAGTGTCTACGCCGCGAACCTTAGAGAGCTTTATAACGACAAAGCCAACGTTCACAACGTCGAATGGAAAAACAAAGCGGCGCTGGAATTTATCGACCAATCCGGCGACGAGCCGTTCTTCCTTTACTATAGCGAAACAGTTCCTCATGGCCCGGCCCCATGGATAAAACGAGACGGCAAATATGTACATGGCCTCGATGCCGATCCAAAATATACAGGCGAAGGATACGTTGACGAAGAGTTTGATTTTATGCCGAAAAGGAGCGAAATAAAGGCGGAAGTCAAGCAGAAGGACAAAGACCCTGACCATGCCTGGCTGCGATGGTTCGACCATGCAGTTGGCTCGGTTGTCAAAAAATTGAAAGAAAAAGGCAAGCTTGAAAACACCCTGATCGTAGTCACATCCGACCACGGCGCTTATAACTTTGGCAAGACGACACTTTATGAAAGCGGAGTCAGGGTCCCGATGCTAATGTATTGGCCCGGGGGTATTAAGCCGGGCTCGGTTTATAACGAACTGGTGCAGAATATCGACCAGGCGCCAACCTTCCTCAATTTAGCGGGTGTCGAAATTGACAAGTCAATGGATATTGACGGCACCAGCCTTTCAAAAGTTCTCAAAGGGGATAAACAACCGGTGCATGACCATTTGTTTTTCGAAATGGGATACTTCCGTGGAGTTGTAACTAAAGACTCGAAATATATGGCTCTCCGTTACGACGAGAAGACAATGAAAAAAATAGCAAAAGGCGGCAAGTTTGATGGTTGGCAAGGACGAAAACTCCAGTTCCCATATCACGTACGCAACGGGCACCTGGGCTATCATGCAGGAATATACAACAAAAATATTTTCGATAAGGATCAACTCTACGATCTGAAAAAAGACCCGGATGAAAAAAACAACATTTACAATTCCAGCCCCGGAAAAGCGGCGGAAATGAAAAAGCTTCTTACCGAGGACCTGCGCTTATTCCCGGAAAGGCCGTATGGAGAATTGACCAGCCCTTAAAACTAAATGTGTCAACTTTGAACAGAAAGAAATATCAAATGAAAATGATGCAAATGGTTGTTTTGCTGACGTTAGCAGGATTGATCTGTTCTTGTGACGATAGAGATACAGCAGAGCACAATGTCAAAAATGACGGCGACAAACCTGCTCTGTCAATATCGACGATAGAAGAACTCGACGAAACATCCGTTTTTCACTTTGCTATTATCAGTGACAACAAAGGAATTGCTACCGAAGACACAGACATGCAAAGATGTGATGCCTGGATAAGAAATTCTGCGGAATTTGTTCTTGGCTTAGGTGACCACCTGGTATCAGATCCTGATCCGTTCCTAAGTTTCATCCAAAACGATTCCTACTGGAGAACCAATTTTTATCCGAATATCGCCGACGGTGAAAACCAATACTTCAGTGGCAGCCAGGCGAAATGGGGTACTGGAGGCAAGATGTTTGATTACGTCGACGACTTCTGGGGACGTCCCAATGTAAGAGGTCAGGGCAACGGCGTTGATTATTATGCTTTTTTTGAAGTTAGCGGGTTCACTGTCCATGTAATCTCGCTGCATTATTCGGATTCCTATGACGGCAGCAAAGGCGGGAGGTCCGGTTTGATTGAAGAATCACGGGTCTTCATGCACGATACGTTACTGGGTATAGACAAAGGGCCGAAAGATATTATTGTCGTACTCGCTCATTCGACTGGCGGTGATTTTGTTAAGAGCGCCGGCTTAAGCCGAGAAAGAAGAGACCTGCTTTTTCAAAAGGCCGATCTCTTATGCTCTGCTACAACTCATGTTTTTCAAAGATTCGACGAATACGATAGTCAATATATAAATGGCGCACTTTCGATCAACACAGGTTCGGTTGGCAATACCGGTTCTACCTCCGGGTACGTGGAACTGCACGTATTAGATGATCCGCCACGGCTGGTTGTTCAATATATGAACCTTGAACAAGACATCAGGAAATTACAGATCGGTCCAATAACCAAAACAAAAGCCAAAAACCCCACCGACCCTGTGATCAAACAAATTGGCGGACGAAGTTATCAATTCGATTGGAATGACATAAATGCGGTTCCCCCGGCGTCAAGGTTGTAGACAAGGCTGTGGCGGAAGATCGCAAGGCCAGCCCAGCCTCTGCCTCGGGAGAGAACCTTCCCGACGAAACTGCTGACGAAGCCTTCGACGGAAATGTCAATACCAAGTGGTTGTGTTTCTTCCCCATTGGCAGTTGGGTGCAATATGAGTATCCTGACGATGCTGCTGCAACCGTCACTGAATACGCGATCACTTCAGCCAACGATGCGAAGCAAAGGGACCCTAAGGGCTGGAAGCTGCTTGGCTCTAATGACGGGGGCAAAACCTGGCATACATTGGATTCGCGAAGCGATGAGCTTTTCACCAGCCGGTTTCAAAAAAGAGTTTTTTCCGTAACCAACCCAGGCGACTACAATATTTATCGATTGAAATTCACCGCGGTTCGTGATGAACCAGGGACAGCGAACTCTGTGCAGATTGCAGAAATTGAGCTCAAAACCGCACCAACCAAAGACGTAAAATAATTGATTAAGAATTTCTAAAACAAATTTGCTATAACTTAGAACCGCATGAATCCCTGACGATCAATTCGGTGTTAACCAGGATTTCCCTCGCCAGTATCTCCGGGTGTTCGATCCTGTTTAACATAGTACGGATAGATTCGTCAGCTAGAGCCTTGACAGATTGCCTTACGGTTGTCAGAGAAACCGGCAGATATTGGCTTGTTGGAAGATCGTCAAACCCTACAATTCTGATATCTTCGGGAACCCGGATCCCATTTCGAAGAAAGAAATTGATCATATCGCCGGCAGTATCGTCGTTGACACAAACAAAAGCCTCCGTTTGCTTCTCTTTAACCAGGCGGATCAGTTCCTGACCTGCTTGATCGGTGTCGGCATTACGCAAATCCTTGCTGTAAAATAAGTGTACTCGTTTTTCATCGAATAAAATATTATTTTCTTCAAGTGCGGCTCGATATCCCCTGCCCCTTTCAACAATAGACGTTGTATGGCTTGGACCGGAGATAAAATCGATTTTTCTGCAACCTAGATCGATCAAGTGATGGGTCAAAACCAAGGCTGAGTGCTCATTGTTAATTCCAACAATATCATATTTACTGCGATGATAGCTGTCACTAATATCGCGATCGAGCAAAACTACAGCGATGCCTGCACTATCAAGCATCGCAGCAATTTCTTCATTAGTCGTATTAGCATCATCTGTCAATTCAAGCGGTGTAAAGAAAACGCCGGCCACGCGGGAATCAACCAAATGTTGGCAGATCTTTCGTGCTCGTTCAATTGGGTCCACAACGCCTTCGGGAATATCATTTAATAAAAGTGAATAATTGAACTGGCTGGCAACGCGAAGCATCTCCGGGATCATAATGCCGAAAATCGTAGTCGTATGTTTCGCCTGATGGCTGTCCGGCCAGATTTGCCAGTGTACCAGAATTCCCAAAGTTTTTTGTGCTGCAATGGCGTCTTGCCGAACGAATGTTCCCTGCCCCTGACGTCGAACGATAAGGCCTTCACGCTGCAATTGGCGCATTGCCCTGGAGATTGTCGGCCGAGAGGCACAGAAGTGTTCTGACAACTCTTTTTCGGTCGGCAATTTTTCTCCGGGTTTATATACACCTTTTAAAATATCGCGGCAAAGTTCGTTGTATATGCTCTGATGTTTAATTGCCTTGCCTGATCTTGCACTATCCAAAATATCTTCTCCATTCGGTTGTCAGTAAGATATTGTTACATATATGCTAGCAAACAGTACCAATAAGTCAACAAAAGTATTTACATATTTTGGTTCAGATCGCTAAAAGTCGTCCTTGACCATCGGATTGACAATCTTTATTAGTGCCTATTTTCCTATGCAGAAAAGATGTTTTTTTGTTCGGATCAGGATCCTGTCAGAGACTGCTACGGGTGACGAAATGATCGCATCTTTCATATCAATTTCTGAGATTATCTCAAATTTATCTTTTAATCCCAGGACGAACACGATCCCGTCTTCGCGTATCGCATACAAGTGATCCCCGGCGATCAGCGGTGACGAATAGAACTTGCCTTTGCCCTTTGGAAATTCCCCCACCCAGTAGCTCTTCCCCGTCAATGGATCAATGCAATCGATCTTGCCGCGATCACGAAGTATATAAACCCGCCCTTTGTATTCTGTTGGCGACGGTATAAACGAGCCCGTGTCACTTCGGCTCCAAAGACGATGCGTCTTGGTAACATCTCCGCTTCCGCCCATCCTGATCCCATGCAGGTTGGGCATATCCCGATCCTCTCGTCCGACAGGTATAACCGCCACCTCGCCAACGATAACAGGCGTCCCGACGATCGCCCAGTACTTCGTACCGTCAGGATTAAAATCGCCACACGACCAGATGATCTTGCCGTCAGCCCCGCTGTGCGCCGTAAGGTGCTCGCCCCCATATACCAGCAGCGCCTCGGCACCTTTGTGTGAAAAAACAACAGGCGTCGAATACCCCTGGCTGCCTTCTTTTGCAGTTTCATAGTTGCGGGCAACTTTCCAGCTCATCTTACCGCTAACCTTATCGAACGCAGCCAGCCACGATTCGCCGTCATGCAATTGAGCCATCACAACATCTTTTTTCGTTAGTACCGGGCTCGTCCCAAAATCCCAGTACCGCTCGTTTTTGCCGAACCGCTCGAACAGGTTCGTCTCCCAGCGGACGGTCCCGTCCATCTCAAGGGCTGCGAGTCTGCCGCTTTTGAAAAATACAAAAACACCCGTCCCATCGGTAGTCGGTGACGAGTTGCTTCCCGATGCGTTTTTATGTTTGCCAGCGGTTTCTGCCCCCAACTGTCTTTGCCAGATCTGCTTACCCGACCAGTCGTAAGCGATGACGCTGTCTTGATCCCCAACCCCGGCCGTCAGGTAGATCTTTTTGTTCCATACGATAGGAGTTGAGGTTCCCTTACCCGGGATGTCGATCTTCCAGAGCACTTTCTCCGGGTCCCAGGTGACCGGATAGTTCCCGCTCTCGGCATTTCCATTATAATAGGGTCCGCGCAATCGGGGCCAGCCGAGTCTCTCGCCCGCAGCGCAAGTAGCACCGGCGATGAAAACAAATGTCAGCGATAACAAAAAATTACGTTTGGCGAACTTTAAATAAGACATTAACACCGTTTCTCCTGATTAGATCACTCTTTTGCTCTTGCAGTATTGTACAGCCAATATGCGACCCCGGCCAGCAGAATAATACCCGGCCAAGTACCAAGAGGTTTTTCAAGCATTGCCAACACATCCGGCTTACCGCTGATGACGATCGGTATTGCCAGAAGAATTCCAACCAATGCTTCACCGGTAATTAAGCCTGATGCAAAGAGTAAGCCATGACGGTTTGCCGTTTCAACTACATCTTTTGCTGTGTCTTTACGTTTATGATAAGCCTTGAGAAGTTGATGAATAATTCCTCCCGCGAAAATAGGCACCTCCAATTCAAGCGGCAGATAGATGCCTATTGCCACAGCCAGCACCGGCATACGAAAAGAACTGCCTTTCCGTTCCAGGTAGACGTCCATAACTATTACCACTACCGCAACTGCCATTCCTACAAAAACATAATTCCATGGCAGACCTCCATGGAATACTCCTTTAGCCACTGAGGCGATCAGGTTCGCCTGAGGTGCGATCAAAGCATTCTCGGTTGCCGATGCATGCCCGGCAAAGCCATACGCTTTAAGCAGAAGTGTAAGTACCGGCGCCATAACCAGTGCAGCTGCGATGGTACCGACCATTTGCATCACTTGCTGTTTCCATGGCGTCGCTTTTACTATATATCCGGCTTTGAGGTCCTGCATATTATCGCCTGCGATCGCTGCCGCACAACAAACTACGCTGCCGATGATTATAGCAGCCGCCGGTCCGTTTGCCGCACCCTTACCCATCAAAACGACCAGCAGAAGTGACGAAACTAAAACCGTTGCAATAGTTACTCCTGATATAGGATTATTCGACGAACCCACCAAACCTGCCATATACCCCGCCACTGCCGAAAACAAAAAGCCTGTTATCAACATTATAATTGCCATGGGTAATGCGATCGATATCTGCTGGACAAATGCCTGATACACCAAAAACAAAGGCACTACCGAAGCAATGATCAGGATCAGTACCCATTTCATAGGTATATCTTTTTCTGTCCTGTCTATCTCGACCGGTTGGCCTTTGACATTCCGATAGGCTTTGAGGCCGCTTCTAATACCACTGAAGAGAGACGATCTCATTTTCAGCACCGTCCATAATCCGCCGACCAACATCCCGCCAACACCTATGTATCGTGTTTTGGCCGACCATATCTGATGTGCCCAGTCTAACGCCGGTATTGGCTGTCCATCGACGACCGGACAATTCTCAAATGCCGCACAAATTGGTATCGCGATCATCCAGTTAAAGGCTCCGCCAAGAAAAATCAGTAACGCTATGTTTAGACCTACGATATATCCTACCGAAAGCAGTGCCGGGCTCAGGTTAGAGCCGAAATATGCTACTGTTCCACCAATTCCTTTTGCTGCCTCGAACACTTCTTTCCAGATTCTAAGCCCGGCCCCTCCAAGTTTGAAAAGCCCCCCCGCTATTGCCGCCTGTGCTATATATCTGATGCCTGCACCGTCCTGTCGTTGTCCCGACTTTAAAACTTCTGCAGTTGCAATACCTTCGGGAAATTTAAGATTTCCTTCTACGATCAACGCCCGGCGAAGCGGTATTGTGAACAACACTCCCAAAAGACCGCCAAAACCGGCGATCACAGTTACCCACAAGTAACTAAAGTCCTCCCAAAAGTTCAGTATTACCAATGCCGGAAGCGTAAATATCACACCGGCAGCCAGTGATTCCCCAGCCGATGCCGCTGTCTGAACAATATTGTTTTCCAGGATGTTGCTTCGCCTAAAGAGCCTTAAAGCTCCCATCGAAACTACCGCAGCAGGTATCGACGCCGATACCGTCATGCCTGCAAACAAACCCAGATAAGCATTCGCCGCAGCCAATATTACTGAAAGTACAACCCCCAAAACAACCGCTTTAACCGTGATCTCTGCTAATGATTGCTCTTGTGAATTCATCCTTGAACTTGGCCTCCATCTTTTAAATTTTATTTAACGAACTGGTTAATAAAATATTCTGGCTTCAATGGTTCTCCGGTCGCTTGTTCGATCATCTTGTCCCAATGATATACCGAACCCTTCTCGAAGATCTTTTTGTGGAAAAAATCTCCGGCCTTGCTCTGGTCAATATAACTGACATTCCTGTCAGAATCAAGTTTAAGAACATTAAAAACAAGATGGTGATGTATCTGAGACGCTAACAACTCACCCAATACATAATTATGGTAATAACAAGGTGCAACGGAAAAATGGATCTTGGCCGCCCAGTCCGGTTCGTCACGCCCCTGCGGTCCTTTCACAAACTGGTACTTTTCGACCATCTGCCACCAAAGCGAGTTCAGATCCTGGTCAGGGTCTGCATAAAGTTGTTTTTCAAAATCATACATGACCGTTGCCCACCGAACGAAGATAAGCTGTTTAAGCTTAGCATATTTACCGCTGACCTTTTCGATCTCCGCACGCTGCCGGTCAGACAACTCCAGCATTTGCTGCATCCATGCAGCGTTGCGGCTTAAACGCCCGAAAAACATGGCAGTTGCTTCTGTCGTAAAGATATGTGCAGGTTCTCTGAGCAGATAGGGAACATCCGGGTCATGATTTTTATCATAAACTGCATGCCCCAATTCGTGCAGCAGCGTTTCCATCCATTGTTCGTTATTCTTCAGATTGCATAGAATACGAACATCGCCTTCCCTGTCTATGTCTGTACAAAAAGCGTGCGGGTTCTTGCCTTTTCGGTCATAGAGGTCGCTGGCGGCAATTATTGATTCTACCGGTAATCCAAGGCCTGCGAAAAACTTCACTCCTAACTCCTTGACATCTTTGTCCCGGTAGTATGTATCCAGATCCAGTTCGTATACCAGCGGAGTCTCCTGAAAAAACGGATCATGATAATGCCATGGACGCAGATCGCCTTTGTCAATATTGTACTTAGCTGCCAGGATACCATCAAGCTCACTTTTTAATTCGGCGAAAGGTTCGTTAGTTAGATCGTGAAGCTCTCCAAAAATACGATCCAGCTCTTTCACATCCTGCTCGCCACATGTCAGAGAAAGGGTGTGGTAGTTGTCAAAACCAATTTTACGGGCGGCCTGGTTTCTAAGTTTCACCAACTGGATCAGATCTGCTGCGACTACAGGACCAACCTGTTTGCTGGCCAGATACGCTTCTTTCCTCTTTGCCAGGTCCGTTTCTGTTTTCAGGATATCCTTGATCTCATTGGCGGTAACCTCTTCCTGTCCAATAGTACTTCTAAAGGTGCTGAAGTTCTTTTCGATCTTTGTTCCCAGGTCAACAATTTTTTTCATGAGAACCGGGTCGATCTGGTTTTGAAGGTAGCCGTAGTACAGTACATCCAACTGTCTGGCTAATTGTTTGTCAGCGATCCGGTTGGAACTTTTCAACTCGCTGAGCATGGCAAACTCTTTCGGGTTACTGTATATTTGCCGTATCTGGAATCTTATCTTGCTGGCCTTATCATAATCTTCCGGGTTGCCGGTGACCGCAGCTTGCCAATTAGCAAGACCGAGCTGTTTCTTGAGCGGTTTGACTTCCTTGACGTGTGAATCGACAAATTTACTAAACTTTTCTTCTTTTGTGACTTTACAACCGGAAAGAAGGATAATTAAGATGATACTTAGGATCAATAGACTTTTCATGGGTTGCCCTTATCTTTTAAATGTTTATTTAACAAACTGATACTTCTCAACCATCTGCCGTCAGGGAAAGTTTCTCCTGTTTCTTGATTAAAAAGCAGAACTGGGCCATTACCGGCCGATAAACTCTAATCGGGGCATTATAACAACCAGAGGCTATTTAACAACATAATAATCATCACCGCCGTTAGGGTCCGCCCGGACTTGGTGTGATCGCTTGCCAGCTTTCGGCATCATCCCACAGTGCCGGATCGGCGGTCGGATCGATTATTTCCAGAGAAAAGCCGAGTCCATCGGTTAACAGATACCATGTCGGATCGTACTCGAACCTCATAACGGCTGCTTCCAGCGGCGGATTTGCAAGTGTCATCACAATATCTTCGCCGGCGTTGTTCAATCTTCCGATATATTCGCCAACCGCGTCAACGCCGGTGTACTGCGCTTCGAACGCGGTTTCGTCAGCAGCGATGACGATGTATTGGCCGGGAGTAAGTGTCATAGCTGGGAACTGGTATTCAATGCCATCGACAAACCGCACATCGGTAATGTCTATCGTCTCGGCACCGATATTTTGCAGCTCGATGTATTCGAGAGCATCATCTCCGGGCGGATTATACATCATTTCAGTTATCCGTAGTGAGTCGAGGACCTTTTCATCTTCGATGTATGGATTTATGTCTGTAATGGTGGTCGTTAGAACGATGGCGTCAAGCGTCATTCCGAAAACGATGTCGCTGCTTGTGTTACTTCTCTGGTGTACCTCGACGGCGATGACGTTATCGCCTGCAACGAGATCGTCTGCAGGAATCATTATGCTCTCATAGACTGCCTCTGTAGTTCTGGTAGCCAGAGTGCTATATACAATAGGTATGCCTTCCGGCATGGCGTGGCGAACTGCTTCAACACCGTTGATGTAGAATACAGCGCCGTCATCAATGACGATGTCTGCCATCAACTGATCGACAGCGCCGGGGTCGTCAATGTTAAAGTGCCTGCGGAAGTAAAAAGCCAAGGTTCGATCGCCGCTGGGACCACGATCCAGCAGTGTGTTCTTCGGTGCAGGCAGTGGATCAGGTTCGTAGTAAAGCAGTGCAAGCCCGGTGTCCCAGGATGTGTCGTTAAAGCCAACGTTCATCCAACCAGCGGGAGCGGCGCCATCCTCGTAGTAGGCCCACGATACTTCTATCGGGAATATGTTTTCGTAGGCTGTTGTGACGTCTACAACATAAGTCTTGTTCATTATACCCGGTGTCGGCAGGTCGAAGAAAGTAAAACTATTGGCGCCGTCCGGAGAACGTCCTTCGGATGCGTCGATTGTCTGCGAATGATAAATTACATGATCGATAAGTGCAAGCTGCGGATCGAACAGGGTGATGGTTTCCTGATCCGAGGACAGCTTAAAGCCCAGATGATCAGCTCCTTCGGTCTCGTCGCCATCGGCTATGAGATACAAATAGCCTTCGGCTGGGATGAAGCTTAGGTCCGCGAATCGATGCTTGCTCGGATTTACTATCGCATCGTCTGTGATATAAAAACCACTGAGGTCAACGGGCTGTTTGCCGGGGTTGTACAGTTCGACAAAATCATCGTCGAAGAGTACCTTGCCGTTTGCGAGCCATTCATTGATCTTAATGTTTTTCGGGTTGTCAAGCGGACACAGTTCGTTCTCCAATCCGAATGTCTGGTACGTCAGCTTCCACTCTTTTGCCCAGCCGACCCTGCCGATGGAGATTCCGTTGGGCTGAATGCCGAACTCAACTGAATCTATTAAACCGCCGCCGTTAGAAAGTTTGTCATAGAGGTAGAGACCTTCGCCGTTGCTGTACAACGAAAAGCCCAGGTGTCCTGGCTCAAGACTCAAATAGTAAACAAGGTATTGATCGGGATTGATGGTCGTTCCGCTCAGGAAGACATATTTTCTCGGTTCTGACGGATCGTCGGTAATGCTCATATCTGTCAGGTTAAACGACGAAACGCCCTGGCAATAGAGTTCTATAATATCCGGGTCATTTCCGTGAGAATGCGCCAGCACCTCGTTGATCATTAACTGCGAATAAGCGGTATCCACGGTCCATGTGTGTGACGGATTTCCGTCAGGATCGCCGGGCCATACATCGTCGATGCTGCGTCCCTTGGTATAAACGGTGTAGCTGTGGCCATTCTGAAGCCCAGTCAATGTGATCGGAGTAGCGGTTGTAGATTCCGTGGACCAGCTGCCGCTCCAAACGCCATTGTCTTTGAGACGGTATTGATAATGACTGATCCCCGGTCCATCGACGGTAAGCGTTGCTGTGGTTAGATGGGTAATAGCCCCAGGCTCACCGGAAACCGTAGCTCCTGCAATCGGGAAAGCTCCCATGTCACGTACGTTGGGGCCGGTTCCGATACCAGCCGATCTTGGCATTAGGTTGAAATCTTCTTTATCGTCAATAAACGACGGATCGACATCGATATTGCCTGTGCCAAGATAGTGCAGAGAATCGTCAATGATCGAGTTGTTTAGGGTGATGACCGGGTGGGGCCACTGTCCGAGATCCGGAGAGAACTGGTGTTGGAACAAGTCTGCATTGTTAAAGAAGATGTTGCCGTCGATATCAGCGCCTAATGCCGGTCCGTCGACCGGGGGTACGGCAACTTCATAGAACTGTATCGCGGCGACGTCCATACCAACAAAGACATTATTTTCGATCGTCGCAAAAGCATCTTCTTTCAGGACCATTCCGTGATCGCTGCCATAGAATATGTTGCGCGCGACCGTAATCTCGGTACGGTTCTCACCCCCGGGCAATCCTGTCGCAATGCAATTCGATGTGGTATTGTCTGTTGTTTCCTTGTGGAAGTCCATGAAGATATTGCCTTCGACATGAGCGTCCGTGCCGTCAAGATTGATACCATCATCCGGGCCGCCCATAAAGATATTGTTGAGCACCTTAAACACCGGCCCGGGCCTTTCAGCACCTAAGAAATCGACAATATTTCCGCCGGTGTGACCTCTCTCG
>SDBV01004051.1_pt1 | contig 21248 bp, 15 predicted proteins | sample 2277081 | NCBI WGS metagenome assembly SDBV01 (sample SAMN10402039, study PRJNA504765) | marine sediment metagenome | isolation source: marine sediment core GS10_PC15, 223 cmbsf | place: Arctic Ocean: Southern Knipovich Ridge | collected 2010 | reverse complement strand
CCGTTCTGGGCGCCCTTGCCGGTGCCGACCATGATCGACAGCGGTGTCGCGAGACCGAGCGCACAGGGGCAGGCGATGATCAACACCGCGACCGTGCTCACGAGCGCGAAGGTGAACGCGGGGGAAGGGCCGAAGTCGAACCAGACGACGAAGGTCACCACCGCGATGAACATCACCACTGGCACGAAGTAGCTCGACACCTTGTCGGCCAAGCGCTGAATCGGCGCCTTCGATCCTTGGGCCTGCTCGACCAAGCGAATGATCTGAGCGAGCATCGTGTCGCCGCCGACGTTCGTTGCGCGGAAGCGAAATGCGCCGGTTTGGTTGAGAGTCGCGCCGACGACGACGTCGCCGACCTTCTTTGTCACGGGGAGCGACTCGCCGGTGACCATCGACTCGTCGAGCGTCGAGCGCCCCTCTACGATCTCGCCGTCGACCGGGACCTTCTCGCCCGGGCGCACCGAAACGACGTCGCCTGCGCGAACGTCTTCGATCGGAATCTCCTGCTCGGCGTCTCCGCGCACGACGCGCGCGGTCTTGGCTTGCAGACCGATCAGCTTGCGGATCGCCTCTCCGGTACCAGCCCTGGCGCGAGCCTCGAGCAGGCGCCCCAGCAAGATCAAGGTCAAGATCACGCCGACCGACTCGAAGTACACGTCGCGCTGATCTTCGGGCAACAGGCCGGGTGCGAGCGTGACGCCCAAGCTGTACAGGAACGCCGCGGAGGTACCGATCGTGATCAGGCTGTTCATCTCCGCCGAGCGGTGCGAGAGCGCGAGCCAGCCGGTGCGGTGGATCGGCCAGCCTGTGTAGGCCATCACCGGTGCGATCAGCGCCAGCTGGAACCAGTGGTTCGTGAGCAGGTCCGGCACGGCGTCGGTGCCGAGCACGTTTTGCGCCATTACCGCGTACAGCACCGGGGCGGTCAGGATCGCTCCAAAGGTGACGCGGCGGCTGAGATCACGCAGCTCGGCGCGCCGCGACGCTGCCTCGGCTTGTTCGGCTTCCTGAGGCGAGGGCGCGCGATCTGTGGCTTGGTAGCCGATCCCAGTGACGGAATCCTTGACGGCGTCTATCGTCACCGTGCCCGGGTCGTACGCGACCGATAGCCGTCCCGAGGCCAGGTTCATGCCTGCGTCGTCGACGCCGGCCAGCTGACCGACCGCCGCTTCAATCTTCGAGACGCAACTCGCGCAGTGGGCGCCTTCGATCGAGAGATCGGCTGTCGCGTGCTCGCGCTCGGCCACCTTGACGGGCGAAACGGCTTCGCTGGTCGCCTCGGGCCCCTGACCGTTGCCGTCGGGTTCGACCACCAGCGTCCCGTGGACCATGTTCATGCCACATGCAAATCCGAACTTGCCGCTGCGGTCGGGCACGAACTCGACCGCGGTTCGCTCGAACGCCGGAAGCGCGTGGTTGACCTTGAAGTCGGGGAACACGACTCGCGAGGTGCAATCTCCTGTCTCCTGGCGATCGAAGACGAGCCGCAACGGGACGCCCTCCTGGGCACGGATCAGGCTGGGCGAGTAGGCGCCCTTGACGGTGATCTCGATCTCTTGATGGGCTCCGCTGCGCTTTGCTTCGCTGAGCTTCTTGTTGCCGAAGAAAAACCAGGCCAGACCGGCGATCGCCAGAGCCCCGCCGACAGTGACCGCAACCTCGGCTCCCATCTCTATTCGACTCCGATCAGGTAGTGGGATTGACCTCTCAAACATTACTCTGGTGGGGAACCGACGACCCGCAATTCCTACGGTCTCGCACTCCGTGATCAACACGGACCAGCAGGCACAGGGCTGCGCTACGATCCGCACATGCTGGCCAGGCTGCCTGGAAATTCACGATGCTGAGCGTCAGTCGTCTTCTCAATGGATCCGTCGAGCCGGGAGACGCCCTGCGTTACGGGCGTTCTACCGGTGACGGCCCGGCACATCTGTTGCACTATTCACGCGACAAGAAGCCGGTCGTGGTCTGGAACGTGACGCAGCGCTGCAACCTTCACTGCGCACACTGCTACTCGGACTCACGCGACCTGCCCTACCCCGATGAACTGACCACCGATCAGGGCCTCGAGTTGATCCGCGACCTCGCCGACTTCGGTGTGCCGACGCTTCTATTCTCGGGCGGGGAGCCGTTGATGCGAGCCGACCTGTTCGAGCTGGCATCGGCCGCGCGCGCGGCCGGGCTGCGAACGGTGCTGTCCACCAACGGAAACCTGATAGACGACCAAGCCGCCAAGCGCATCGCCGCCGCGGGCTTCTCCTACGTCGGAGTGAGCCTCGACGGCATCGGTCCCCGACACGACCGGATGCGCGGCAAGCGGGGGGCCTTCGATGCTGCGCTGAGTGGGATCCGCACGGCAAGGCGGGCAGGACTTCGGACGGGGGTGCGTTTTACGGTGCACCGGCTCAATCGCCGGCACCTGGGCGCTGTCTTCAACCTCGCGGAACGTGAAGAAGTGGACCGCCTGTGCGTGTACCACCTGGCCTATGCGGGCCGCGGCGAGCGCATTCGCCGCCACGATCTCGAGCCCCCCGAGACCCGGGAGGTTGTTCAGGAGGTGTTCGACCGAGTCGAGCGGCTGCACGCGCGCAACTCGACGATGGAGGTGCTAACGGTTGACAATCCGGTCGACGGCGTAGCCTTGCTGATGCGCGTGCGGCGCAAGCAGCCCGACCGGGCAGCCGATGTCGAGCAGCTCCTACGTTGGAACGGAGGCAACCAATCCGGGGTAGCGATCGCGTGTGTCGACCCCAAGGGCAACGTGCATCCGGACCAGTTTTCCTGGGATGAGAACGCCGGCAACGTTCGCGAGCGGGGATTCGGCGAGATCTGGAACGACGCCAATCCCGTGCTCGCGCCCTATCGCAAGCGCCCGCGTGATCTCACCGGTCGCTGCCAGAACTGCCGCTACTACGACATGTGTAACGGGGGGCTGCGGGCGCGCGGACGCAGTTCGGGCGGGAGCTTCTCCGCGCCCGATCCTGCCTGCTACCTAACCGACGAGGAGATCCGCCCGTGAGCGACCGGCAGCTCGCCGCCGGTGCAATGAGCGACGGTGCCGGTGCGGCGCGGCGCGAGCGAGACGGTTGGCTTGCGCGGCTCGACTTCGATCGCGCCCCGTTCACGATCGCGTGGGAGGTGACTCGCTCGTGCGCGTACGCCTGTCGCCACTGCCGCGCCGATGCGCAACCGAAGCGCGACCCGCTCGAGCTCTCGACCCGGGAGGGAATCGGCCTGATCGACGAGCTCGCTCAATTCGGAACGCAGCCGATACTCGTGCTTACGGGGGGCGACCCGCTGATGCGCCCCGACCTGTTCGATCTGGCGAGCCACGCGAACGAGCGTGGACTGCGAGTCTCGCTCACGCCAACCGCGACCGCACTGGTGACGCGCAAGCGCATGGCAAGAGCGCGCACGTCGGGCATGCGACGAGTCGCTTTCAGCGTCGATGCCGCCACAGCAAGCGTCCACGACAGTTTCAGGGGGTTCGCAGGTTCGTACGAGCGCACGATGCGCGGAATTGCCCACGCGTCGGCCGAAGGGTTGCCAGTCCAGGTCAACACGACCGTGTGCGAGCTGAATCGCGATGAGCTGGAGCGCATGGTGCCCGCGCTCGAGCGCTGGGGCATTGTGCAATGGTCGGTCTTCTTCCTGGTGCCGACCGGCAGGGGAGCGGAGCTGCAGATGCTGTCCGCGGCCGACCACGAGCGTGCGCTCGAATGGCTCGCCGACCTCTCGACCGAGGCTCCCTTCGATATCAAGGCAACCGCGGCGCCGCAGTACAGGCGCATCGTCGCGCAGCGGGCGCGGCGCCACGAAGGGATGGCGAACACAGGGGCCGGCTTTCGCTTCGCCGACGGCCTCGACCGACCCGCCAAGGGAGTCAACGACGGGCGCGGCTTCATGTTCGTCTCTCATCGGGGGGAAGTGATGCCGTCCGGCTTCCTTCCCCTTAGCGCGGGAACCGTGCGTACGCAGGGCGCCATCGACATCTATCGCAACTCGCCCCTCTTCCGCAGCCTGCGCGACGTGACCAAGCTCGAGGGCAAGTGCGGACGTTGCGAGTACCGCGAAGTGTGCGGCGGCAGCCGCGCGCGGGCATACGCGACAAGCGGCGACTACCTGGCGCCGGACCCCAGTTGCCCGTACGTTCCGGGCGTTGGGTGACGAGTCGCGTGGCCGAGCGCGACAGCCACCGGCCCGCTGCCACCGATTCCCGGGAAGGCTCGGAGTTCGAGGCGACCCTCGATCGGCTGCTCGAGAAGTGCGGTGCCGACGCGGCCGAGCTGTTTGTAAGAGAGCCAGGCGCCGACAGGCTTTGGCTTGCCGCCCAGTCCGGCATCGCTGCACGGGACCTCCCGCAGCGTACGGATTTCGAGATCGGTGAAAGCTTCCCCGGACTCGTTGCCGAGCAGGAGAAGCCGAGCCCGCCGGTCGATCTCGAGCACAGCCACCGAATGCTCCTGAAGAACCGTGGCTTCCGCTACTACCTGTGCGAGCCTGTCGTCGCCGGCAGTCAGGTTCTCGGAAGCCTGTGTATCGCGTCGCGTAGCCGGCGCGAGACCGTCGTCGGGCAGACCCCGCTGCTCAACGAAACCGCAGATTCGCTCGCCAACCTGATCGAGCTCGACCGGCTTCGGGCCAAGGATGTCGTGTCGGGATTGCCCGCCGACCCGGCGCTAGACGCGAAGCGCAACCTGGAGCACAAGCTGGGATCCGCGTTGCAGGCGATGGTGGAGTTCACGGGCGCCGAGGGCGGAATCGTGTTGCTGCGCGATTCGAGCTCGGGCGCACTTCATCCCTGGTGCTGGCATGGAGCCTACGAGAGCGCCTGTGTCGCCGCGTCGAGCGGCGGCTCCCAGGGCTGCGCTTGCTCCGCGATCACACAGCGGCGTGGAATAGTGGCCCCGGCGAGGCCCGACGGCACGCCGAAGCCGTGCAGTGCCGCGCCGACGGGGTTTGCCCGAATTGCGTGCTTGCCGCTCGCGACCGAGAACCAGACACTTGGCGTTGTGTCCCTGGGCTATGGCGATCGCCATGTCCTGCCTGGCCGACTCCTGACGGTGCTGGGGTCGATGGCAGAGCGGTTGGCGCTGGAGGTGGCAAACGCCCAGGCCGCGGTCACGGCCGAAGAGCGCGGGATCGCAGCGCGTGACCTCCGTCTGATGGGGGAGCTCAGCCAGCTCGTGGAGCGCAGCCTGCGCCCTGCCATGCTGCGAATTGGCGCTATGGACGGTGAGTCGAATGACCGGGCACGCACGCTCCATGATGTCGAGGCCCTGATGCAGTCGAGCATCAACGAGATAGCGACCGTGCACGGCGCAATGGACGAACCTGGCGAAGGCGCCGAGGCGACAGGCACGACTGCCGATCCCGAGCGAGCGCCTTATCTCGACCTGCGCTGCTTCGGAAGCTTAAGCGTCTTTCGAAACGGGCAGCCGCTCGACCCGGCGCAGTTCGAGCGCCGCCGAGCGTGGAAGCTGTTGGAGATCCTGCTCGCCAGCTACGGCAAGGCCGTCGACCGTGAGGTGCTGGTTGACCTGCTCTGGCCAGAGGGACCATCCCCTGGCGCCGCCAAGCAACTCAAGGTCTTGGTACACGATCTCAGACGAAACCTGGCGCCCCACGCCGCGCCGGCCAAGTTGAGCCGTTTCGTAGTCTGGAGTGGTCAGGGCTACGCGTTCGACGTGCGCTCGCCCCACCGGCTCGACAGCCGCGAGTTCGTCAGCCTGATGCGGTGGGGAGAGCGCCTCGCACAGCTCGGTGACGTGGATTCGGCACTGGTCGCCTACGGGTCCGCGACCAGCCTCTACACGGGGGACTTCCTCGAGGACGAGCTCTACAGCGACTGGTGCGCGGCCGAACGCGACTACCTGCGCGAAAGCTTTCTCACGCTCCTGCGTCACACGGCCACGCTGTTACTCGCACGCGGAGACGACGAGGGCGCGATCTCGTGTTACCGACGCGCGCTGCGCGCAGACGAGGTGCTCGAGGACGTCCACCGGGAGCTCATGAGAGTGCTCGCGGAGGCGGGCCGACGCGACGACGCGCTGCGCCAGTACAGAGCCTGTCACGCAACCCTGCTCAGGCGCCTGGATCGTACCCCGCAGCCCGACACGGTCCAACTCTACGAGAAGATCGAGGCGGCTGAGTCTGGCTGACCGCCGGCCCGGCGCGTTTGCCCCAGGCCTGCGAGAGTCACCCCGTTTCGTGGAACCCGGCTGGAACCGGCCGGCCTAGGCTGCGCAACGCAGAGGTCCACCGGGATCTGCCGGCCACGAGACAGGAGCCTGAGGTAATGGCAAAGGCGAAGAAGGCAATGGCGAAGACGCCCCGCTGGTTCCACCTGACTGGCCGCTCGCGAGCCTGGGAGGATTTCTATCGCGATCGCTGGTCATACGACAAGTCGGTGCGTACCAGCCACGGCGTGAACTGCTCTGGCTCGTGCAGCTGGGAGGTGTTCGTCAAGGACGGCCTGATCACCTGGGAGCTGCAGAAGACCGATTGGCCGCAGATCAACTCGGAAACCCCCAGCTACGAGCCGCGCGGTTGCCAGCGCGGGATCTCGTCTTCGTGGTATGTGTACAGTCCGGTCCGGCCCAAATACCCGTACATCCGGGGCAAGCTGGTCGACTTCTACCGCGCTGAGCGCAACGCCGGCAAGGACCCGGTGGAGGCCTGGGCGGCGATAGTCAATGACCCCGAGCGTGCCAAAGCCTACAAGCGAGCGCGCGGCAAGGCGGGCTGGAAGCGCGTGAGCTGGGACGAGGCCACCGAGCTCGTCGCCGCCGCGCAGATCCACACGATCAAGGACTTCGGGCCCGACCGCATCGCCGGCTTCTCGCCTATCCCCGCGATGAGCATGGTCAGTTGGTGCTCGGGCGCACGCCTCACGTCGCTGCTCGGTGCAAGCGTCCTCAGCTTCTACGAGTGGTATCACGACAACCCCCACTGCCAGCCCAAGAACTTCGGCGAGCAGACCGACGTGCACGAGGCGGCCGACTGGTTCCAGAGCACGTACTGGATCAACATGGGCACCAACCTTCCCATGACGCGCACCCCTGACGCCCACTTCGCGCCGGAGTTCAAGTACAAGGGCGGCAAGATCGTCGTCTTCTCACCCAACTACAGCGACATGGCGAAGTTCGCGGACACCTGGGTGCAGCTACGCCCCGGTACGGACGCGGCGATCCTCGCGGCCATGAACCACGTCGTGCTGAAGGAGTTTTTCTGCGACCGCCAAGTCGACTACTTCACCGACTACGTCAAGCGCTATACAAGCCTGCCCTTCCTGGTCGAGCTGGAGCAGCAGAGCGAGGGCCACTTCACCCCTGGCCGGCTGCTGCGCGCCGCAGCGATCGACGAGTATGCAGACGAGGAGAACGCAGAGTGGAAGTTGCTGCAGCTCGACACCACGGGCCAGTTGCGACTGCCAAAGGGAACGCTCGGATTCCGTTGGGAGGACCAAGCGAGCGGCAAGTGGAACCTCGAGCCCAACGACGCCAAGACCGGCGAAGAGTACGAGCCCGCGCTGACGCTGCTCGGCAGCGAGGACGACAAGCCCTTGGTCGCTTTCCCCGACTTCACCGACACGTTCGACGTCAAGGTTGGCGAGTCGGACCCAAACGCCGAGGTCGGCATGTTCACTCGCGGCGTGCCCGCCAAGCGCATTCGGACCGCCGACGGCAAAACCGTGATCGTCACCACGGGCCTCGACCTGCTGATGGCGCACATGGGCGTCCCGCGCGGGCTGCCCGGCGACTACCCGGCCGACTACGACGACCCCAAGCCCTACACGCCGGCGTGGCAGGAGCAGGAGACCAAGGTTTCGCGCAAGATCGCTATCCAGCTCGCACGCGAGTGGGCCGAGAACGCCGAGAAGACCCGTGGCAAGTCGCTGATCATCGCGGGCCCGGGCTGCACGCACTGGTATCACTCCGACCTCTACCAACGCTTCGGCGTCTTGCTGGGAGCGTTGACCGGATGCCATGGCGTCAATGGCGGCGGCTGGTGTCACTACGTCGGCACTGAGAAGATGCGCAACGTCGCGGCGGTGGTCAATACGATCGGCACGGCGCGCGACTGGGACCGCCCGCCGCGGCTCATGAACAGCACCTCGTACTGGTACTTCCACACGGACCAGTGGCGCTACGACTCGATGCAGCTCGACCCGATCACCGTGCCGTGGGCAAAGGATGTTCCGCGCTACAACCATGCGGCCGACATGAACGCGGTTGCCGTTCGCAACGGCTGGCTTCCCTTCTACCCGACGCTCAACGAGAATCCGCTGAAGATCGTCGAGCAAGCCGAGGCCGCGGGCGCCAAGACCGAGCAGGAGATCATCGACTACGTCGTTTCGAAGGTGCGCGATGGCGAGCTGAAGTTCGCCGTCGAGGACCCGGACGACCCAGCCAACTTCCCCCGCTTGTTGATGGTTTGGCGCGGCAACCTGATCGGCACCTCGATGCGCGGCCACATGCTCGCCCTGCGGCATTTACTGGGCACCCACCACAACGTGCTCACCGAGCCCGATGCGGCCAAGGGCAAGGTCGAGGAGATCCTCTGGCGAGAGGACGCTCCTGAGGGCAAGCTGGACCTGCTGGTCAACGTCGAGTTGCGCATGATCTCCAGCGCCAACTACGCGGACGTGCTGCTGCCGGCCGCGCACTGGTACGAGAAGAGCGACATCACCGTCACTGATCTGCACACGTTCATCCATCCCTTCTCGGCCGCGCACGATCCCGCCTGGGAGACCAAGACCGACTGGGACACGTTCAAGCTGATCGCCGAGAAGTTCTCGAAACTGGCGGAGAAGTACTTCCCCGAGCCCGTCAAGGACCTGGTCATCACTCCCCTGATGACCGACACGCCTGACGAATACGCGCAGCCTTGGGGCAGCATCAAGGACTGGAAGAAAGGCGACGTCGAGCCGATTCCCGGGAAGACGATGCCACGCATCCAGGTGGTTGAGCGTGAATACGCGAAGACCTACGAGAAGTACACGAGTCTCGGACCCAGGGTCAAGGCCGACTTCGGCGCCAAGGGCATCAACTACGACATCTCGTCGATCTACGACGCGATGCTGTCCGACCACCGTATCGGCAAGCGTGAAAATGGTTACCCGTCACTCGAGAAGGACGAGCACGTGGTCGAGGCGATCCTCCAGATGTCGCCCGAAACCAACGGCGAGTCCGCCTTCCTCGCTTGGCAGGCGCTGGAGAAGCGCACCGGGCTGAGCCTGACCGGCATCGTCGAAGGTGAGCGCGACGCGAAGTTCCACTACGAGGATCTCAAGTCCCAGCCGAAGCGAGTGCTCACCTCGCCGCACTGGTCGGGGGTCGAGACCGAGGGCCGCACCTACTCGCCCTGGACGGTCAACGTCGAGCACCTGGTTCCATGGCGCACGCTATCCGGTCGTATCGATCTGTACCTCGACCACTCCGTCTATCAGGATCTCGGCGAAGGCCTCCCTGTCTATAAGCCGCCGATCGACAGCACGATGACGGGCGTGCTCGACATGGACCAGGTCGAGCCCGACTCCAAGGTGCTCCGGTTCCTGACGCCGCACGGCAAGTGGACGATCCACTCGAACTTCTGGGACAACCTGTGGATGCAGCGCCTGTTCCGCGGGGGCCAAGTGATCTGGATCAGCCCGCCGGACGCCGAGGAGTTGGGCATCACCGACAACGACTGGGTTGAGGCCTACAGCAACACGGGGATCATCGTCGCGCGCGCAGCGGTCAGTCACCAAGTGCCGCGGGACACAGCGATCATGTACCACATGTCGGAGCGGAACCTGAACATCCCGTTTTCGAAGCTGGCCATAGAGCGCGGAGCCAGCGATCTGCGCGGAGGCAACAGCAACGCAACGACGCGGATCCAGATGAACCCGTCCTACATGCCCGGCGGGTACGCGCAGTTCACCTACAACATCAACTACTGGGGCACGAGTCCCGCCGAGCGCGACATGGCAGTGGCGCTACGCAAGATGCCGCTTGACTCGGAGGGTGTCTCCTACCGCTAGCCGGATGGCAAACCACATGACCAACGAGCCAAGGACCAATAGGTCCACGAACCCACAGGGGGTTACATGAAAATCGGGCGCCAGATCGCGATGGTCTTCAACCTGGACAAGTGTCTGGGCTGCAACACCTGCACTGTCGCCTGCAAGAACGTCTGGACGAACCGCGAGGGCGCAGAGTACATGTGGTGGAACAACGTCGAGACGAAGCCTGGCGTCGGCTACCCGCGCGAATGGGAGAACCAGGACCACTACAAGGGAGGCTGGGTCAAGACGGGCAAGGAGCGAAAGCCGCTGCGCTTGCGCTCGCACGCCAACAAGGCTGGCGAGATGCTCAACCTGTTCTACAACCCGTCGCTGCCGACGCTTGAGGACTACGCGGGCAAATCGGGCCCGTTCACGTTCACCTTCGAGGATCTACAGTCGTCGGACCCGAACCCGCAACAGCCGATCGCTCGCCCGAAGTCGCTGATCACGGGCGAGGAGGACGTCGAGATCGACTGGGGCGTCAACTGGGAAGACAACGCCGCCGGTACGCATGAGACCGGCAAGCGCGATGTCAACTTCAAGAGCATGTCCGATGCCGAGCGAGACGCTTACCTCGAGTACGAGAAGGTCTTCTACTTCTACGTCCCCCGCATCTGCAACCACTGCATGAATCCCGGTTGCGTCGGCGCGTGCCCAAGCGGCGCCGCCTACAAGCGAGAGGAGGACGGGATCGTCCTGATCGACCAGGACGGCTGCCGCTCATGGCGGCAGTGCATCACCTCCTGTCCCTACAAAAAGACCTACCAGAACTGGCGCTCCGGCAAGATGGAGAAGTGCGTGCTCTGCTATCCCCGCGTCGAGACGGGACAGCCGCCCGCTTGCTTCCATGCCTGTCCGGGCCGCATCCGCTACATGGGCCCTCTGTTGTATGACATGGACCGCGTTGTCGAGGCGGCGAGCCGGCCCGACGAAGAGCTTGTCGAGGCACAGCGAGAGATCGTGCTCGACCCCAATGACCCAGAGGTGATTGCGGCTGCGCGCGAGCAGGGGGTCAGCGAAGCGTGGCTCGACGCCTGCCGTCGCTCACCCGTCTTCAAGATGTTCATGGAATGGCGGATAGCGCTGCCGCTACACCCTGAGTTCCGCACGATGCCGTCGCTGTTCTACGTGCCTCCGGAGAGCCCGATGATCACGGCGCTCGATCGCAACGGATGCTGGGAGTCGTACGGTGACTGGATACCGACGCTGGACGAGTTCCGCGTCCCGCTCGACTACCTCGCCTCGATGTTCTCGGCCGGAAACCGCGAAGAGGTGAAGACGACGCTGCTGCGCCAGCTCGCGCTCCGTCACTACCGCCGCGGACAGGAGGTCGACGGCAAGACCGACACGGGCGTGTTGGACAAGGCCGGACTCACGCGTGAGCAGGCTGATGCGATGTACCGTCTCCTATCGCTGGCGTTTCTGGACGAGCGCTTCGTTATCCCGACCACTCGCAGAGAGGAGTCCGGCAGCGACCCCTTCATCGAACGCGGGTTCACCGGCTTCGACGAGATGGCTCCAGAGGCGGACATGAAGCGCCGTCAGCGCTTTCACGCCGCTCCCTCCACCGACAGCTCTTCGAGCTAAGGCGGTACCGCAAATGAGCACACAGCCTGAGTTGAGCAAACAAGAGCAGACGAAGCCGGTCCGGGAGTTGACCCGAGTCTACGGAGTGATCGCCGAGTGGCTGCTGTACCCGGAGGAGATCGACCCCGACTCGCTGCGCGACGACTCGGTTTCGGCCGCACTCGAGGCAGCGCGCGCGATCGACGTGGAGGTCGAGTCGAGCCTTCGCCACTTTGGCGAGCAACGCGCGACCGTCGATGCCGAGCAATACGTGAATCTGTTCGAGTTGAGCCCGCGCTGCCCCTTGTACCTCGGCACCCACCAGTTCGAGGAGCCGAAGACCTGCAATGGGGCGGGGCTGTCGGATCGCAACACGTTCATGCTCGAGATAGCCAACATCTATGGCCACTTCGGCTTCGAACTCAGTGGAGAGCTCCCCGACTACCTGCCTGTGATGGCCGAGTTCTTGGCGCTGACCGCCGGTTGCTCGCCGGCCGACGACTCGGTGCGCATTCGCCTGATCGACAAGTTGATGGCACCGGGGGCCCGCATCGTGGCAGACAAGCTGGCGGAGCTCGAGGTCCCGCACCGTCATCTAGTCGAGGCACTCGTGATCTGCCTCGAGAGTGAGTTGCCGCTGCCGGGGGAGGCGGACGGCCAGCTCGACCTCGTCAACGCCGCGGCCACCGGTAAGCCACCGCGTCTGATCCAGATCGAGGAGGTGCCAAACCATGGATGAGTTCTTCTTCGTCGTCTTCCCGTACATCGCCCTGACGCTGTTCATCGTGGTGCCGATCGTGCGCCGGCATTTCGGCGCGTTTAGCTGGACCACCAGGGCGAGTGGCTTCTTCGAACGTCCCTCGATGGGGATCGCCTCGCTGGCGATCCACTGGGGGCTGTTGGTGCTGATCATCGGTCACATACTCGGCCTGATCGGCGGCCTCGCCGTGGCAGCCGGGTGGGTCGACCTGTTTCATTGGATCGGCCTGGCAGGCGGAGTGATCGCTTTCTACGGCTTCTGCCTGGCGCTGACCCGGCGGATCATGGTACGCGAGCTGCGCGCCACGAGCCGGAGCGACGACTACCTGGTGCTGGGCTTGTTGATCGTAATCGCGTTCACCGGTCTCTACCCCGTCATCGCGGACAAGTCGTTCGGCCTGTCCTTCACGGTTGGCCCCTGGGTCAGGGACATCTTCACGCTGTCGCCCGAGGTCGGCGGCATGGCGGGGCTGGCGACGATCAGCAAGCTACACATCATCTTCGTGTTTACGTTCCTGGCCTACTTTCCGTTCACCAAGCTGGTCCACATGTGGACGCTGCCGCTGGCCTACCTCGTGCGTCCCTACCAGACGATGCGCAGGTACCGAAGGGTCATGCCTTGAGCAAGATGATGTGGGTCGCGGGCGGGTTGGCGGTCGTCATCGCGTTGATCTTTGGCGCCTTGTACTTGAAGCCCGAGTCGAAGACCACGCCTTCCGGCAACGGTGCGAAACCGGTGCGCTTCGACAAAGCACTCGCCGACCAAGGTGAGCAGGTCGCCTCCTCCAATGGCTGCTCGAGCTGCCACACGACCGACGGCTCCAAGAGTGTCGGGCCGACGTGGAAGGACACCTTCGGCACTCAGGTCGAGCTGAGCGATGGTCAGAAGGTGAAGGTCGATGCGAAGTACATCGAGGCTGCGACGTTCGATCCCAACGCCGAGGTGCGAGAGGGCTTCGGCCCCTCGATGCCCTCTTACGAGGGCAAGCTCTCTGACGAGGACGTCGAGGCGATCGTCGAGTACATCAAGAGCCTCAACGACTAGCTAGCGGCGGACCGGCCGCGAAGCGTGGCCGTCGCGCCGCGCGGCGCCGAATCTACGACCACTCGCTAGGCTTCCGCGCTGTGCGACGTGCCTATCCAGCAGTGATTCTCGCTGCCGCGCTGCTCGTTCCGATCGCGGGTTGCGGGGACAGTAAGGGCGACAGCGCCGCGGCGGCCAAGCTGGCGAGCAGCCGGGATGACGCGCAAGCGCGCGAGGCGGCTCCCATCAAGCGCTACCGCTCTCGTTCCGATCTGCGGCCGGCCGGGGTCCGCGCAACGAGTAAGCGACGAGGTAGAGCGCCAGGATACATCTTCTATGCGCCGAAGAACGGCGTAGGCCAAACAGGCCCGGCGATGGTCGACGACCGCGGCGACCTGGTCTGGTTCAGGCCTCGGCCCCGGATGACCGTGATGGACTTTCGCGTACAGCGCTACAAGGGCGAACCGGTACTGACCTGGTGGGAGGGCTCCCCCGTCAAGGGCTGGGGTAGGGGGGAGATCGTCATCGCGGACAGCAGCTACCGCACGATCGCCCGGGTCCGGGCCAAGGGCGAGTGGAAGGCCGATCATCACGACCACACGATCACTCCGCAGGGCACGATGCTCGTCTTCGTCTACGTGCCAGTTCGAAGGAATACGACCGCGCAGGGGGGCACGCGCAATGCGACCGTGATGGACTCGGTCATTCAGGAGATCGACATCGAGACTGGTCGCAAGCTGTTCGAGTGGCGCAGCCTCGATCACGTCGGACTGGGAGAGTCCTATCGGCCGGCGCCGGACAAGGCGGCCGACCCGTACGACTACCTTCACGTCAACTCGGTGCAGGTCGCCGATGACGGCAACCTGCTGATCTCGGCACGCAACACGCACGCCGTCTACAAGGTGAAGCGCAAGACCGGAGCGATCATCTGGCAGCTGGGCGGCAAGCGCAGCAACTTCAAGATGGGGCGCGGTACGCGCTTCTCGTGGCAGCACGATGCTCGGTTTCAACCGGACGGCTCGCTGACGATCTTCGACAACGCGGCGGCTCCGAAGACCCGCCCTCAGTCGCGGGGGCTCGTGCTGGGGGTCAACACGAAGCGCAAGAGAGTCAAGCTCAAACGCCAGTACACGCACCCGCGCTCCTTGCTTGCGAGGAGCCAGGCCAACATGCAGGCGTTGCCGAACGGCAACGTACTGATCGGATGGGGGGTCGAGCCCTACATCTCCGAGCAGGGCCGCGGCGGCAAGACGTTGCTGGCTATGCGCCACCTCGGTGGAAGCAGCTCTTACCGCGCGTACAGGTTCCCGTGGATCGGTCGACCATCCGACAAGCCCGCCCTTGCCGTGCGAAGCAGCAGTGGCGGCCGCACGACCGTCTACGCAAGTTGGAATGGCGCGACCGAGGTCACACGCTGGCGCGTCACTGCGGGCCCCAGCGCGGACGCCCTGAAGCCGGTCGGCGAGGGACGCCGCAAGGGGTTCGAAACGAGGCTGAAGGTCGAGACCAGGGAGCCGTTTGTCGCGGTCGAGGCGCTCGACTCGTCCGGCAAGGTGCTCGGCGCGTCAAAGACCGCGAAACGCTGAGCTATCGTCGCCGCTGCCGGCGCTTCTTGTAGCTCGTTAGCCTCACGCGCCGTTTGTCGACGGTCGTGGGCTTCGATTTCGGGCCGACAAACGCTTCGGCCAGGATCTTGAGACGGTGTCGCCTCGATCGCTTGATCAGCTTGCGTCCCTTTTTGCTGATCTGCACGCGGATCCGCTGGGTCCTTCCCTCCGGGATCGAGAAACGTGACTTGCCAATAACGACCGGCTTGCGCGGTCGCTTCTTTCGCTTGGCGGAGCGCTTCGCACGCCTTTTGGCACGATCGTCGCTGAGCGCCAACTCGCCCTTGCAGGGGTCGCCCTTGCAAGTGAGCTTGAGCAAGGCGCGGCCGCGCCGATCGAGCTTGGCGGCTCTGGACTTGATCTCGACATCAACGCGCTCGGACGCCCCCGGCGGAAGGGGCCCCGGCGGAGGCGGCTCCGATGTCGACGAATCGACACAGCCCGGCGTGTTCGGCCCCTGATCGGAGTCGATTGTGATCTGCAGTGTCGCGACAGATGAGTCGAGCGGGATCGTGACCGAGCTTGGTCCGACGTCGTGGAAGGAGAACCCGTAGGCGTCGGAGTACTCGCCGATCGTCGACGCGTACTCGTTCCAGGTCGTGTACGGAGCGGCTGACGAGCGCGCCGCCGCGAACGCTGGCTGATGGTTCCAGCTAGCGCTGTTATTGCCGTACTTGCCGCCCCAGTAGCCGAGCGCAAAGCCGGCGACGACATCGCGGTAGATGACCGAGTACTGGTTGTTGTCGGAGACGTGGGCGGGGACGCCGGCGACCGTGTACGGACCGTTGCCTGTGTAGATCGCCGACGGCAACGCCGAGCCATCGATATGCACGGTCGAGCCGGCGACGGTGTTCCCGGTGGACGGGGTCGTGATCGTTCCGTTCAGCGTGATCGAGCCGTCCGGCCCGAAGGTGCCGGCGTAGCTCATCGTCTGGAAGGGATTGCCGAAGTAGGCATCGTTGACGGCGATCGTCTGACCGGACATCGACTGCACGTACTGTGCCATAGATGGGTAGCTGGTCGGGCTAAGCTGCGGCGAGAGGATCCGGGCGAACTGGTCGCCGGCGGTCTTGACCTGAGCGGCGCCCGCGCCAGGTATCGACAGAAGCTTTGGCACGATCGTGGAGGTGTGGCAGCGGTAGGTGAGCGCCTGGCCGAGCGCGGCTCCGCTGCTATCGAAGGTTTGCATGTCGAACGGGATGCCGAAAAAGTCGACCGCGGTCAGGTTCGCAACGCCGGGGTTGGTGAACTCGAGCTTGTCATAGCGGGTTTGATTCCGGGGTGGCTCGGCCGAGTTGACCGGCGCGTCGTAAGAGACGAAGAGGCGCCCGGCACTGATTGCTCCGAGTGTGAACGACGAGTTGTTGAGCGAGCTGAGCCGCTTCGGTACTTCGGCGGGCAGCTGGCCGCCGCTGCTCGAGCCATTGTGGAGCATCAGGTATACGTCGTTCGCCGACTTTCCGGAGTTGTTGACGATCTCGACCCTGAAAGCCGAGGCGGGTGAGGCGAGAGCAGCACCGATCACTGTGGCTAGCAGAGCCACCGTCGCAGCTAGAGTCCGCGATTCGGTCGAAGCCATGTCGTGTCTCTATCGGATGACGTCGGTAGGGCTTGAGGCACTTGGCAGGGAGTCGGACAGGCCTTCCCCCGCTGCCGTCCGTAGTCTCCCGCACGGTGATCGGCGGGCGATCACCGTTTCCGGTCGGGCTCCCGTAGCGCTAGCGTTTATCCGATGAAGCAGGACGCCAACTCGACAACTATCGTGATCGCCGACGACCACAGGGTGGTGCGCAGCGGCTTGCGCATGCTGCTGGAGGCCGAGCACCAGTTCCAGGTGGTGGCCGAGGCGGGCGACGTCGAGTCGACCAAGCGCTACGTCAGCGGCCACAGGCCGACCGTGCTGGTGCTCGACCTGAACATGCCCGGCGAGCCGAGCCTGCCGGCGATTCCGGGTCTGCTCGAGCGCTCGCCGAACACCGGCATCGTCGTCCTGACGATGCAGGACGACCCGGCCTTTGCGCGCGAGGCGATGCGTGCCGGCGCACTGGGCTACGTACTCAAGGAAGCCGCCGGCGACGAGCTGGTCAACGCCGTCAAGCTGGCGGCGGAGGGCAGCACCTACATGCACCCGAGCCTCGGCGCGCGCCTCGCCAAGGAGCCGGACGAGCGTGCTGATCGCGACGGCTTGACCGAGCGCGAGGTCGAGGTTCTGCGGCTGATCGCACTCGGGCATACGAATAGCGAGATCGCAGCGCAGCTATTTCTTAGCGTTCGGACGGTCGAGTCGCATCGCGCTCACATACAGCAGAAGCTCGGCCTGACCACGCGTGCGGAGCTGGTGCGATACTCGCTCGATGCCGGCCTGATCGAAACCTGAGTACGGCGGTCGGTCAGCCGCTGACAAGCTTCGCGGCGAGCACCAGGATCGCGAGCGTTGCCACGAGCACCAGGCTGCTCACGACGCCCCCGATCGCGCTCTTGCGTCGCAGCCGAGCCTGAAGCTCGGCATCGTCAGGGTGCTCCAGCGCCTGCTCCCGGAGCCGGGACAGCGCTGGTCCCTGGACGGCGCTGTGCAGAATTGTGAGCGCGATCACAAGCGCAACCAGCACCAGCTTGACCAGCAGCGTCTCGCCGTAGTCGGTTCCGGTCAGGTCACCCCAGGAGGGAAGTCGCGTCGTCGCCATGTCGGTGCCGGTCGCGATCAACACCACCAACGCGATTCCGCCGACCAGCGCGAATCGGCGGCCGAGACCCCGGAAGAGCGCCACCCGCTCACGATCGGACACTGTCTTGCGCGCGACCCCGACGGCGAGCGCGAGGAAGATCAGTCCGCCGGCCCAGATTGTCGCCGCAATCAGGTGCAGCGAGCGGATCGCGGTATCGCCGGTGGTCAGCAGCGCGACTGGGTCGCTATGCATCGGAGCGCGCTGGCGGGGGCCCTTGCATAGGGCAATCATTACGTGAGGGTCGGCGCCACGCTGGAGTGCTGGCTACGGAATCGGCTCAGTGGAAACTGCTGATGGAGCGCCGGCCGACGGGGACTATGGTCTGCTTACAAAACCGCAACTGGAGGTGTCGAGATGCCCCCCGAAGTCGGACGAGTGGTGGATGATCAGAGCCCGCGGAGATCGGCGCTTGAGCAGGCGATCGTGTCAGAAGCGATGCATTCCGGCGTGATCACGTGCGACCCCGCCGAGCCGCTGAGGATGCTGGCCGGGATCATGGCGTCCGAGCAGGTCCATTGCGTCGTGGTTGCTCCTGTCGAGGGTGAAGAGGCGGCTGGCTCGTGGTCGATCGTTTCCGATCTGGACTTGGTAAACGCGATCACCGAGGACCGCTTCGATGAACGAACAGCTGCATCAGCGGCGGTCAGCGAGTTCCTGACCGTGACGCCCGAGGAGAAACTCCAAAGAGCGGCACAGATGATGACCGAGCACGAGCTCACCCATCTGGTAGTCGTCGACCGAGCGAGCCACCGTCCAATGGGAATACTCTCCACACTCGACATTGCAGACGCTGTCGCCTAGGGCAAAGCGTGACACGGCGATCGAGACAGAGGGAATGCGCGATCCGGCCCCTCATGCCTCTGCCACGATTGGTTCGACACGCAGCGCGAGCGGGATCGCGACACTGACGATGCCGACCGGTATCAACAGACTCAATGTGCCGCTCTCGAAGGCTGCCGCCAGCGCCGCGCCTCCCGCGTAGAAACCGACCAACCCAAGCGCGGTAGTCAGATCGGCGATTCGTCGCTCGCGGGTCCGGGTCTCTTCTCGGGGCGAGCCCGCGGCCCTCGCTCCCATCAGCGCGATCACCCCAGACATGTACACGGTTGAGAAACCGGCCCCGAGCCTGACGCGCGTTACCGCGTCCTGGACGCCCATAGCGAGCGCCGCCGGAATCAGCAGCCAGAAAGTCTTGCGGCCGGGCACGATGCCGTCGGCGTCGCGCAGCTCGAGGTAGAGCACGAACACCAGCGCGAGCAACGCCGCCTCGATCACCAGCGTCGCTTCGACCGGTATCCGAGACGTGCGGCGTATCCAACTTCGACACGCGATCGACCCCAGCCACACGCCGACGATCAACGCCACGATCGTCAACGCAGGCTTCGCGACGGAGAGTGGGTCGCCCTCGCCGACTCCCAATCCCAAGAACACCAGGTTGCCACCCATGTTGGCGGTGAAGACTCCCTGCAGGTGCAGGAAGCTGAAGCCATCGATGAAGCCCGCGGCGATGGCGAGAACCATCGCGACGATCAGGGGTGGAGACAACTTCATTCGCCGCGAGCCTAACAGGGGCATGGGACCCGTTTGAGATTCGCGGGCGGTTTCTACAAGGGTAGTTTCTACGGGTCCAATTTCGGGCAATGCACCTTTCCGGGGATGTCTTACGACTCGATAATCCTGTTTGAGATTGAGACAGCGAACAACGTCCATCGAGGAGACGTCAATGTCGAACAGTGGCAGCGAGCGAGGTACAAGCGGAGACCGGAGAGCGCTTGTGCTCGGCACGCTCGCGTTCACGATCTGCTTCTACGTCTGGTCGTTGCTCGGTCCGCTCGGCCCCGACCTGCAGGACGAGCTCGGGTTATCGGACTTCGAACTGGCCCTCGCGATCTCGGTTCCAGTCGTGCTCGGGTCGCTGATGCGGGTCCCGCTAGGCATCCTGACCGACCACTACGGCGGCAGGGTCGTGTTCACGGCGCTGATGGCGTTCATTCCGCTGCCGCTGATCGGCCTTGCGCTGACGGTATCGCAGTCGTACGCGGCGGTCCTGGCGTTCGGATTCCTGCTCGGATTTGCCGGAGCGTCGTTTGCGATCGGCATCCCATTCGTAAGCAGGTGGTTCGCGCCCGAGCGCCAGGGCATGGTGCTCGGCATCTATGGCGTTGGCATGGGCGGCACGGTGCTCGCTGGCCTGACGGCGCCGGGAATAGTGGAGGCGACCTCACTTGCTGTTCCGTTCTGGATCGCGGCAGCGGTTCTGGCTGTGACGGCTGTCGCGTTCTGGCTTGCCGCGCGCAATGCGCCGGGTTCCGTCACAGGTGAGACCAAGCCGTTCGTTGCTCCGCTCAACGTCTTCAAGGGTCCTGGGGCGGGACGCGCGTGGGGACTGACGTTGTTCTACTTCCTTGTATTCGGCGGCTTCGTAGCGATGTTCTTGTTCCTTCCGAAGCTGTTGCACAGCGAGCACGACCTGAGCAAGCCGGACGCCGGCGCGCGCGCAGCCGGGTTTGCGCTGCTGGCGGTGCTGGCGAGGCCGACCGGCGGCTGGCTGTCCGACCGCTTCACCGCACGAGACGTTTTGACCACCAGCTTCATTGGCACGGCTATCTGCGGGGTTGGTCTCGCTTTCACGTTTGAGTCAATGGTGCCGCTGACGATCTTCTGTCTGTCGGCGGCGGTCATGCTCGGGCTCGGAACCGGAGGCGTGTTCAAGCTGGTTGCCGAATGGTTCCCTGAACAGGTCGGCGCCGTCACCGGGGTCGTTGGCGCTGCTGGCGGGATGGGCGGCTTCTTCCCGCCGCTGGTGATGAGCATCGTCAACGGGCTGACCGGAAGCTACGCGCTTGGCTTCGTGATGCTGGCGATGGTCGCGGGCCTCTGCCTGCTCGTGCTGGCCAGGATTAGTCGCGCCGATCGTGAGCCACACGCATCGGCGACCGGCGAGGTGCTCGCCAGTTGATAGACGGTAAGCGCTCACCGATACTCGAGGCGCACGAGTTCTTCCGTCGCGGACCCGCGAACGAGGAGGGCTGGAGCATGCTGACCGGTCGTGGGCGCGACTGGGAGTCGGCCTACCGCGGCCGCTGGAGCCACGACAAAGTCGTGCGCTCGACGCACGGGGTCAACTGCACGGGGTCCTGCTCGTGGAACGTCTACGTCAAGGACGGGCTGATCACCTGGGAGACGCAGGCGACCGACTACCCGGAGACCTCACCGGACATGCCGAACCACGAGCCGCGCGGATGTCCGCGCGGTGCGTCGTTCTCCTGGTACACGTACTCGCCACTACGGCTCAAGTACCCGTACGTGCGAGGCAGTCTTTTGGAGATGTACCGCGAACTGCGCGCGGAGACCGGCGACCCGGTGGAAGCCTGGGCGAAGATCGTCGAGGACCCCGAGCGCTCGCGAACGTACAAGTCTCACCGCGGTAAGGGCGGATTCGTACGCGCGTCCTGGGACGACGCGGCGGAGCTGATCGCCGCCGCCAACGTCTACACGATCCGCGAGTACGGCCCCGA
>SDBV01004050.1_pt1 | contig 21250 bp, 19 predicted proteins | sample 2277081 | NCBI WGS metagenome assembly SDBV01 (sample SAMN10402039, study PRJNA504765) | marine sediment metagenome | isolation source: marine sediment core GS10_PC15, 223 cmbsf | place: Arctic Ocean: Southern Knipovich Ridge | collected 2010 | reverse complement strand
GTACAAAAAACTGGAAGATGGTAGCTGGTTTGCCGAGATTCCGGGCTTTAAGGGTGTATGGGCTAATGGTAAAACAGTCGAAGAGTGCAGGAGAGAGCTCGTTGAGGTGCTGGAAGAATGGATGATACTGAAAATAAAGAAGAAAGACCCTGTGCCTGGGATGAAGCAAATAAGCCTGCATATCAAAGAAGTGGCAAGTGCCTAAGAATGCCATCCAGCATTTCAAGAAAAGAGCTGATCAAAAAATTCAGATCTCTTGGTTTTTCGGGTCCTTTTTCTGGAGGCAGGCATTAGTTTATGATAAAAGGGCAGAAGAAAATCCGCATTCCAAACCCGCATAGAACCAGCGACATCCATATAAGTCTTATTAAAGAAATACTCAGGCAAGCCGGAATAAGCAGTGAAGAATGGGATAATGTTTAAAACCTTCAAATAACCCTCGGCAGTGAATAACCTAACGACGAAATAAATATTGTAAACTATTCATGCTATGAAATTTAAACGTAAGGCTGCCCCCGTAGTTTCGACGTAGCAAAACTGGACACGGGGGCTTAATGAGAAAGAAAATCAAGCGCAGGGATGTCCCCACAGTTTTCTCGCCTAAAACTAAACGTGGGGATAAGAAAATAAAGCGAAAAGATATATTTTACGTATATATCGTTAAATGTAGAAATGGGACATATTACACCGGTTACACAAATAATCTCAAGAACCGAATCAAACTACACAATAAAGGGGATGGCGCTAAATATTTAAAAGGGAAATCGCCAGTTCAATTAATTTATGTCAAAGAATATAGCTATTATAAAAATGCGCTTTCAGCGGAAAAGAATATGAAAAAACTAACCCGGAAGGAAAAGGAAGTGCTAATAGAGAATTACGGAAATGATCCCCATAGGTTTGTCCCAAACCTAAGCATGGGGATTAAAAGAGGAATTAATAGAGATATATGAAAGAAATAAGAACAATATTTAAAGGCTACCCCCACAGTTTTACATTCGTAAAACTAGACGCGGGGGTGACACCCATGTCTAAGTTTTCAGGTAATATTTTATGAAATACTTAATCAAAAAGTTATGGTGCTCCCATAGTTTTACTATTGTAAAACTGGACATGGGAGCAACCGTGGCCAGGTTTTGAGGTAAAACTTCATGAAGTTTTACCTCAAAACCTACGGTTGTCAAATGAATGTCCACGATTCTGAGAAGATTGCAGGAATCTTTTCAGAAGCAGGCTATGGACAAACTGAAGGTGTTAAAGACGCTGACGTAATAGTGCTTAACACATGCAGTGTGAGGCAGAAAGCTGAGCAGAAAGTATACAGTGATCTTGGGAGGCTTAAGCCATTAAAACAGAAAAACCCTGCCTTAAAGATTGCTGTGGCAGGCTGTATTGCACAGCAAAAAGGTAATAACCTGTTTAAAAGGTTTCCGTATGTGGATTTTATATTTGGACCTCAGAATATTGACAGCCTGCAAAAATGGATAAACGATCAGTTGTCAGCTGTCAGTGGTCAGTCGCTAGGGTCTGAAATCCGAAATCCGAAATCCGAAATTCAAATTACTGCTTTACGAGAAAATCCTGAGTATTCCTTAAAAACTCTACCCATTAAAAGGGAAGGGCAGGTCAGGGCATGGGTATCCATAATGCACGGCTGTGACAATTTTTGTTCCTACTGTGTTGTACCATATACGCGCGGCAGAGAAAAGAGCAGAACAAGCAGGGATATATATAATGAAGTTCAGGATATTGCAGGGCAGGGGTTTAAAGAAATCACGCTTTTAGGGCAGAACGTTAACTCATACGGCAGAAAACAGGATGAAAAAACTGTCGATACGACTCGTGTCCGAGACTTCCCTGATTTACTTAAAGTAATACATGAAGTCCCTGGAATAGAAAGAATCAGATTTGTAACCTCCCACCCAAGAGACCTTTCGGAAAAACTCATTGATTGTATAAGGGATTTACCTAAAATCTGTGAACATATGCACCTACCCATTCAGGCAGGCTCTGACAAAATTTTAAATCTGATGAACAGGAGATACACTTATCAGCAATATAAAGAAAAAATAGGCATGCTGAGAACTGCAATTCCCGACATAGCAATAACAACCGACATAATTGCAGGTTTCCCGGGTGAAACAGATGAAGAGTTTAACTACACCATTAACGCCCTGAAAGAAATAGAGTTTGACGGAATTTTTGCTTTTAAATACTCAGAACGACCTGATACTAAAGCGCTTAACCTTCCTGAACACGTAGATGAAGATATCAAAGCACAAAGGCTCTCACAGGTCCTGGAGCTTCAGGCGTCCATTACATACAATAAAAATAAAGCACTTGAGGGCAAGGCAGTTGAAATACTGGTTGAAGGTGTAAGTGAAACTGACAAACACAGGTTAACAGGACGGACAATGACAAATAAAATAGTAAACTTTCACTGGAACACAGAAAATAAGAGTTCAAACCGTTCAAGCTCTTTAATTGGAAGGCTTATTTATGTAAAGATACTTGAGGCAAAACAACACTCGCTATATGGGAAAAAGATTTAAATGGGACGCAAATGTTGTCATTCCGCATTTGCAGACTGTGTCATAATGTCATTCTGAGGCGTCAGCCGAAGAATCTCTCAGTTGTAACCGGATGATATCATAAGATTCTTCACAGAGTTTATCCCTTCGATAAACTCAGGACAAGCTCTGAGCGATGAAAGATTCTTCACTTCGTTCAGAATGACGCAGAGCGAAGGGTTCAGAATGACAATCGCTGCGTTTTTATTATTGTGACACAGTCTGTTCTCAGGAATGACATACTGAAAGGGATTCATTGTGAAGGTAGCTATAAAAACTTTAGGTTGTAAGGTGAATCAGTCTGAAAGTGCTTCAATAGAAGGAGCACTCAGGCAGAACGGTCATGAGATCGTCCCGACCTTCCAGGACAACCCCGACATCTGTATTGTAAACACCTGCACAGTAACAGCAAAAAGCGATTACCAGTCAAGGCAGTTTATAAGAAGAGCTGTGAAGTCCGGGGCAAAAGTCATTGCCACTGGATGCTATGCACAGTTAAGGCCTGATGAACTCACAAAAATACAGGGGATTGACCTTATCCTTGGAAATTCAAAAAAGCACAACCTGCACGAATACCTGAATAAACTGTCTTTTGTTGATAATAATATACAGGTTGATTCTCCGGAAGTTAGCATGCAGTCAGGTCCTTATTATTCAAACAGAACAAGGGCATTCCTGAAAATACAGGATGGATGTAATTTTTCATGCACTTACTGCACTGTACCAATGGCACGGGGGAAAAGCCGCAGTCTCAGCCAGAATGATGTGTTAAAGGCTATAGAGAAACTCAGCGCACAGGATTATAAGGAAATAGTGCTAACAGGAATCCATATTGGTTGTTACGGGTTGGAACTTCAACCTGAAAGTTCTTTATTAGAGATTGTGAAAAAAATCATAGAAGCACACCCGCAAATAAGGATTAGACTAAGTTCAGTCGAGCCGCAGGAATTTGATAAAGACTTTTTAATGTTAATAAAGCACAGCACTGTATGTCAGCATGTGCACATCCCGCTTCAAAGCGGCTCAGATAAGATATTAAAGGCAATGAATAGAAAATACAGCACATCATATTTTAAAGAACTAATTAACGACATAATTTCAGCCTGTCCGGACATATCAATCGGCACAGACATAATAGCTGGATTTCCCGGCGAAAGTGAAAAAGATTTCGAGGATACTGTAAGATTTTTAAATGAACTTCCGCTTAGTTATATCCATGTATTTCCATATTCTAAAAGGCCTGATACAAAGGCTGCTGAATTAAAAACACAGGTCAAAAAGGACGTAAAAAAGAATAGAGTTATTCAAATATTAGAAATATCTAAAATAAAGAAAAATGCCTATATGGCAAAGCACTTAGGCCAGATACTGAATGTTCTGGTTGAAACAAAAGACTCAACAGGCGGTTTTTACAGGGCAATTTCAAATAACTATATCAGGCCTCTTGTCAGGGCAGATAATCTGATCGCAGGGCAGATGGTGCGGGTAAAGGCGTGTTCCCTAAAAAATGATGAGCTTATCTGCGAGCCAATACAAGTGATTGGCTGAGCATATCTAACAGTTTGTTTTTAAAGTCTTTTCAACCTGCCTAAATATTGTGCAATCCTTGTAAACACCACTCCAGAAGCCATTCTTGAGAGGGTGGACCACAACAAAATAACACCTTCTTAACATCGAATTCAGACCATTTATGTCCGATAAGATATATTATGTAAAATTACATAGCAGCCATTTCCTTGCCCCAGCCCTTGTCTTTATAATGCCTTTGAACTGCTGCTTCTTGAGATTGACTAGAATTTCGCCTATTTTGAAACCTGGTTTTAGTTTTAAAATCTTTTGTACATCATTACCATTTAAAAGAATTTTATTTTTTACTCTTATATATTCATTGGCCCTTTTAAAAAAAAATTTTATGTTTTTTCTTTTTATAAATGACAGAAGTATTGCTGTTTCAAAGACTCTTTTTCCTGCTGAATTAAATGTTTCATACATTTTTGTATCAGGAATTTTCTGAGTTGCCGTTGCACACCCATTGTGAATATCACTCACCGCTTTGTTAGTAATGTTACTAACTTTCAGTTGGCTTGATAAAATTACGTCTCGCGCACCCGTGTCTACTAACATTGAAAGCCGTATAAGGCCAAGCGAGTTAAGCCCCTGACTTATTTCCTTCTTGAGCAATGCATTTATTTTTTTTCTCTCTGAAGGTTTCTTAATTCTTTTTATTTGATCAAACAGAAATAAATCAAACTTGTTAAGAATTTTTATTCTCTTAGACATACTGTCAGTTTTTTTAATTACATCTTGCTTGCGTTTAGGAAGAATTTTTTCAAGAACTACATCTTTGTAGCATTTATTTAAATATTTAACAGCATTTTCATTGCTGAGAATTTTGAAGAATTCTTCTGTTATCCGTTCAGATGCCACTTTATCAAGTCTTTTTGAGTAATGCCTCAGATATCTTCTGGTCTTGTGTTCGATTTTAAAGCCTTGTTCTGCAGCTATTCGATAAGCCCTGATAACTCTTAGAGGGTCATTCGCAAGATTTTTCATTCTGACTGCCCTGATAATGTGATTCCTCAAATCCTTTATGCCGCTAACAGTGTCAATAATGCCTGTTTCCGGAGACCATGCTATTGCATTTACTGTAAAATCACGCTGCTTTAAATCTTTATTAATCGAGACGTTAAAGGCACTGATATCAAGTTTTTCTTTATGGTTTAATACTATACGGTATGTCTTTTCAGGCTTTAGGCTGACAAATGTTCCATTAAATTTTTTTGCTGTTTTAATGGCAAAATTTTCAACAGTATTTTTTTCGCCATAAGCGAATCCCAGGACAAAATCTTTGTCATCTGTTATATAGCCCTGCAGTAAATCCCGTATATAACCGCCTACGAGAAACACCTCGGTTCCGGAGTTGGAAAAGACCCATTTGTTTACAGGGTCTGAAAGGATTGTCTTTGATAAGCCACGAATTTTCACGAATTAACTCGAATTATCAATATATTAAGAATTGGGTTTATTTTTTAAGTGAAAAGACAAAATAGAAACTCTTTAATTTATTAGTGATTATTTGTGTTCATTCGTGGCTAATGCATAATTTGGGTTAACTGCGTAGTTCTGCTTCCAGGGAATCCTCAAGACATTTAAGTATCCTGGAATGAAGCTTATTAACCTCCTCGTCAACAAGCGTTCTGTCCCCTGCCCTGTATCGAATTGAAAAAGCAAGACTCTTTTTGCCTTTAGGGATGGATTTACCTGAATAAATATCAAACAACTTCACTGATTCAATCATATCAGAGTTAATACTCAGGATGACATTTTCTATAGATGATGCTGTCACATCCTCAGATACAGTCACTGCTATGTCTCTTTCAATATACGGGTATCTTGGTAAGGGTCTGTATGTTATTTTTGATGGCATAAAAGACAAAAGCCTGCCAGTGTCTAATTCTGCTATGTTTATTTCAGGAATTACATCAAAGTCCTGCGCCACGTCAGGATGCAGTGTTCCCGCCCAGCCGACCATCTGATTATCAATCTTTATCACACAGGACTTACCCGGGTGAAGATACGGTTGGCTTAACGAAGACTCTTGCACAAAAGAATAATTCTTTATTCCGAGCATAAGAAAAAGGTTTTCCATAACGCCTTTAAGGTCATAAAAACTATCATGTTTAGCATCCCACAAGAAAGTCCTTTTCTCTTTTAAGTAAACCACTGCCAGCTCTACTTTCTCAACAGGCAGTTTCTGTCCCGAATGTAAAAACACACTGGCAATTTCAAAAAACCTGAGAGATTTTTCACCACGATTGATATTCAATCTCACATTTTCAAGTAACGCCGGGATAAGGGTAGTCCTGAGTGCTTCTTCCTCTTTTCTCAGCGGATTTCTTATTTTAATTAAGTTTCTTCGTCTGTCATCCGCAGGGAGCTGAAGCTTGTCCAGAACTAAAGGATTTAAAAAACTGTAATTTATTGCCTCTGAGTATCCTGTCTTTATCATTGAACCCCTTATTGTTTTTATAAAGTTCCATCGCGTATTTTCAATTACCGGATCCATTCTGACTTCAGGCAGAGAGACAGGGATTTTATCATAGCCATAAAGTCTTGCTATTTCTTCTATTACGTCTATATCCCTATGAATATCCTGCCTGAAACTCGGGGGCATAACAGTAAGCCCCTCCCCCTCTCTCTTGTTCTCGATCCCGAGCCGCGTTAATATTTCCTGCACAGCAGTGGGTTCAATCTTAATTCCTAAAATATCGTTTATCTTTTTAAATTTAACTGGTATACGATGAATGCTGAAAGGTTTTGGATAGATGTCTGTAATCCTGGTGGTTTTCCCGCCGGCAATTTCAATAATAAGCTGTACTGCCCTGTCAAGGGCTGAGACAAGTCCGTTTATGTCCATTCCCCTCTCAAACCTATATGAAGACTCTGAAGTAAGATTTAATGCCTTTGAAGTTTTCCTAACAGAAAGCGGGGCAAAATAAGCGCTTTCAAGAAGTAAATTTACAGTAGATGAGGTAACCTCAGTATCCAGTCCCCCCATGACACCTGCTATTGCAACAGGCTTCTCTGCATCCCAGATTAAAAGCATGTCTTTGCGCAATGTTCTTTTCACATTGTCAAGTGTCAGAAATTCGCTTGCAGAACCTGCGGTCTTAACAACTATGCGATTACCGGCAAGTTTATCCAGGTCAAAGGCATGCAGGGGATGACCCATTTCCAAAAGCACATAATTGGTAATATCCACTATATTGTTAGTTGGTCTGAAACCATGGGACTCAAGGCGCTTTGAAATCCATGAAGGGGAAGGCTTAATCTCAACTCCGTAAATAACGCGCGATGCATATCTGGAGCAAAGATCAGAATCTTTTATCTCAATTTGCGGTCCTGCCCCACTTTCTTCTTTAACAGAAACAGAGTTGCTCTTTAGAGGAAGGTTTAAAACAGCAGATATCTCTCGTGCAACGCCTGTTATGCCAAGGCAATCAGGTCTGTTCGGTGTAACGCCAATCTCAAGTATGGAATCATTCTCATCCTGACTATTCGGCACTATATCTTCGACCTCAAGTCCTGCCATTGTCAGAGCATCTGCTGTCTCTTTAGGAGTCAGAGAGAAATCAACAAACTCTTTAAGCCACTTTAACGAAACCTTCATCTAATTTTCTCCGAAAATACGCAGATGATCACTGATGTTTTTGCTGTTATCTGTGTAAATCCCTGGGCCTGCCGGCAGGCAGGTGTTTTTTCTCATCTGTGCTAATCTGTGTTTCTCTCAGAATTGTTCCAGAAACCTCTTGTCATTCTCAAAAAACAGCCTTATATCATCAATACCGTATTTAAGCATTGTAAGCCTCTCTATCCCCATACCGAATGCAAAACCTGAATATAAATCAGGTTCATATCCAACATATTCAAATACCCGCGGATTAATCATGCCTGCTCCTAAAACTTCGACCCAGCCGCTGTTTTTGCATACTTTACATCCCGAACCCCTGCATATAATACAACCTATATCAATTTCTGCACTTGGTTCAGTGAAAGGAAAAAAGCTCGGTCTAAGCCTAACAGGAGTCTCCGGACCAAAAATTGCGTGAACAAAAACTTCCAGTATGCCCTTAAGATTGCTCATTGAGATATTTTCACCAACCATAAACCCTTCTAACTGCTGGAACATCGGCGTATGACTTACATCTGCATCACACCGATATACCTTGCCGGGTACAATAACCTTCAGGGGCGGCTTGCTCTTTTCCATCACCCGAATCTGCACAGGCGACGTATGGGTTCTTAAAACAACATCATCTGTAATATAAAAAGTATCCTGCATATCCCGGGCAGGATGTTCTTTGGGAAAATTAAGAGCCTCAAAATTATAATAATCAGATTCTACCTCAGGCCCCTCCTCCACCCTGAAACCTAAAGATAAAAAAACATCTATAATTTCATCAAGAACCTTGCTTGTAGGGTGCATGTGTCCGGAGGGGGTAAAACAACCGGGGACTGTTACATCAATACGCTGGGTTTTAAGGGAGTTATCACGCTCTGCGGCTTTAAACAGTCTTTCCTGTTCGCTGATAAGTTTTTCAATGTAATTTTTTGTCTCATTCAGGATGCGGCCATATTCAGGTCTTTCTTCCTTAGCAATATTGCCCAGTGCCTTAACCTTATCAGTAAGAATTCCTTTTTTCCCTAAATATTTAATCCTGAGATTATTAACAGCTTTTAAATTACCGGCTTTTTTAAGCTCTTTCCCGGCAAGGTCTTTTATGGAAAAAATTTCTTTCATCGCAACTTAATAATTAAACGGCATTAGGCAACAGACGTCCTCTGACGTTCCACTATTATAACTTTTTTGGAAATGAAATAAACCACCCTGCGGCAAGACCTCAGGGTATCTAAACACATCTGAAATCTTGTTTGCTGTCATTCCCGCAAAGCTTGTCCCAGCAGGCAGTAAGCAGGGAGCGGGAATCCAGAAATAAACTATCTGGATTCCGCATCAAGCCTGCCTGCCGGCAGGCAGGTGCGGAATGACGGATAAGGTAACCTTGTAACAAGCCACAGGGAATTGCAAGTTAAAATTAAAAGGCAAGAATTTTTGAATTTAGTTCGGGATTTTTTCTCTTACTGTGTTTACAAGCTCTTTAAATGCCTTAAAGTCTCTTACAGCAATATCTGCTAATGTCTTCCTGTTCAGATTTATTTTTGCCTTTAAAAGACCGTTTATAAACTGGCTATATGTCATGCCAAGTGACCTTACAGCAGCATTAATCCTGACTATCCATAATGCCCTGAACTCCCTCTTCTTTACTCTTCTGTCCCTGTACGCATATAGTAAGGCTTTATCTACAGCCTCAGTCGCAGTCTTGTAAAGACGGCTTCTGGCTCCGTAATAGCCCTTTGCCATCTTAAGGACTTTTTTCCTTCTTCTTCTTGTCTTAAATCCGCCTCTTGCTCTCGGCATCTAACTACCTCCGATTATTAACTTATAATTCTTAACTTTTAATTAGGGAGCGCTATCCGTAGGGTAAAAGCCTTTTGATTTTACCATAATTAGCCTTATCAATCAACTCGGCCTTTCTAAGGCCTCTTGTCCTTTTAGCGGACTTACCGGTCAGCAAATGGCTCTTGCCTGCTTTGTTCCTTTTTATCTTGCCTGTTCCTGTCTTTTTAAATCTCTTTGCCGCACCTCTGTGCGTCTTCATCTTCGGCATCCTGATTTACCTCCTGTTTCAACTTTTAACCGACGGCTTGGACGATAGAATCATTATCATATGACGGCCTTCCATCCTGGCCCTCTGCTCAATATTTGCACTCTCCGGAAGTTGTTCGAAAATCACATCAAAAACCTTTTTTGAAAGTGATGAGTGAACAATTTCTCTCCCTCTGAATATCATAGTAATTTTTACTTTATTCCCCTCATCTAAAAATCTTTTTATATTCCTGATTTTAAAATCCAGGTCATGTTTATTTATCTGCGGCCTTATTTTAATCTCTTTTACTTCTACAGTTTTATGTTTTGCCGAATGTTTCTTACTCATCTGGTAGCGGTACTTGCCATAATCCATTATCCTGCACACCGGCGGCTTTGCGGCAGATGCTACTTCAACAAGATCAAGACCATGCTCTTCTGCAATTTTCATTGCCTCCCTCAGAGGAAGCACCCCTAACTGATTTCCGTCGTGTCCGACAAGTCTTACTTCTGCTGCCCTTATTCTTTTATTTGCTCTTAGCTCTCTGCTTATCGTCTACCTCCTGTCTGTTATTTCCTCTTTGAGGACTGATTTTATTTTCTCTATGGACATCTCCCCTAAATTTACTCCTTTCAGCGTTCTTACGTTAACAGTGCCGTTCGTCATCTCTTTATCCCCTACTACACACATATAAGGAGTTTTCATAAGGGTGGCTTCTCTTATTTTAAAGCCTATCTTCTCATTGTCTGAATTTAATTCAACCCTTAAATTTTCCCTCAACAGCGACTCCACTATACTTTTAGCATATTCTACATGCCGCTCTGAAATAGTTAACACAGACATCTGAACAGGAGAAAGCCACAAAGGAAAAGCACCTGCATAGTGTTCTATCAGTATACCAAAAAATCTCTCTAAAGAACCCATTAGTGCACGGTGCACCATGATAGGTCTGTAATCCTTGCTGTCCGGCCCCCTGTAAGTTACATCAAGCCTCTCGGGAATATTAAAATCTACCTGTATTGTACTACATTGCCACGGCCTGCCCAGAGAATCTTTTACTTTTATGTCAATTTTCGGACCATAAAACACACCTTCACCCGGATCAACTTTAAATTCAAGCCCTTTTTTAGACAGCGCATTTTTCAGCGCCTCTGTTGATTTCTCCCAGATTTCCAATGTTCCGACAAACTTTTCAGGTCTCGTGGACAGATATATATCAAAGTCGCTGAAACCAAAAGTCGAGAGCATAAAAAGAGTAAGGTCAAGGACATTTAATATTTCACTTTCCAATTGCTCTTCACTGCAAAATATATGCGCGTCGTCCTGTGTAAAGCCCCGTACTCTCAGAAGACCATGAAGTACTCCTGAACGTTCATATCTGTAAACAGTGCCCAGTTCAGCATATCTTATCGGCAAATTCCTATAACTTCTCAGCCGGCTTTTGTAAACAGAGATATGAAACGGACAGTTCATGGGCCTTAACTCGTAGTCAGTCCCCTCTATTTCCATTGGTGAATACATATTTTCCGTGTAGAAATCAAGGTGTCCTGTTTTCCTCCAGAGGTCAAGTTTGGCAATATGAGGGGTATATAAGATTTGGTAGCCTGCCTTGAGATGCTCTTCAGTCCAGAAGTTTTCTATAACTCTTCTTATAATGGCTCCGCGCGGATGCCACATGACAAGGCCTGCCCCTATTTCGTCATTTACACTGAAAAGGTCAAGTTCTTTACCAATACGCCGGTGGTCTCTCTTCTTTACCTCTTCAAGAAAATCAAGGTATTTCTTGAGGTCTTCATCCGTGAAGAACGAAACACCATAAATCCTCTGAAGCATTTTATTGTGTTCACTTCCCCGCCAGTAAGCCCCTGCAACAGACAGAAGTTTAAAGGCTCTGACCTTTCCTGTTGACTTTAGATGAGGACCGCGGCACAGGTCTGTAAATTTATCTTCTTCATAAACCGTAACCAGCTCATCTTCCATCTCCTCTAAAAGTTCGACTTTATACGGTTCATTAAGTTTTTTGAATAATTTTATTGCATCTTTTCTGGAAACTTCTTTTCTTAAAAAAGACTTGTTCTCTTTAATAATCTCCCGCATCTTCTTTTCTATAACGGAAAGGGTTTCGTCAGTAAAGGTCTCTTCACAGTCAAAGTCATAATAAAACCCTTCAGACGTAGCAGGACCAATAGCAATTTTGGCATCTGGATAAAGCTCTTTGACTGCATGAGCCATGATGTGGGAGGTACTATGGCGGTAAACTTCAATATCTTCTTCGCTGCTGTTTGCTGCTATAATTCTAAAACCTCCTTACTAAAACAGTTATCAGCTGTCAGTTCTCAGCAGGCTGTTGAAAAACTCTTCTCTTCCAGCAAAAATGTCATACCCGCAACAGCGGGTATCCAGTAACATACTGAAAAAACTGGTTTCCCGTTTTCACGGGAATGACGCGCTTTGTTGTGATTAATGTCGCTATGTATAGTAACTATTAACTGATAACGGTTAACTGTCTTTCAATGGTAGGCACGGTCCCGATACTTCGGGACGACTTCTACCGTGTCAATGCGACTCTACCAAGACTAACAGTTTACCAGATTTCGCTATTTCTTTGTCAATCCTTGCAGTTAGGCAGTTAAGGGACGGGGGGATTTCCCCCGAGGACACGCTTTAATGAGATACCCTTCTACAAAGTAGTAGAACAGTTACGTTTCAGCAAAAAGGAAATAGAGAAATGGCTAATAGGATACAAAGTTCCTTCTGTGACCCTTACCCTGTTAAAGTAGAACACGGGTTAAAAACTATTGCAGTTCAGGACGTTGCAGAGGGGTGTATAGTGAATTGTATAGTTAAGATGCTGTTAGAATTTTGTTATTTACTATTAATCTTAAACTCCTCAATTTTAATATTATCTCCGTTAATATTAATTTGTATTGGAGCAGACTTAGGTAAATCCTTAACTACTACAAGCTTAACCTTTTTATCTTCAGTCTTTTTTATGTCTACAAATGGTTCTCCAATTTTAACATTAAAGTCTTCTAACCCAGAGGGGGTGCTTGTTGATACTTTATACACCTTAGATGCTAACATGATACCAAAATTTTCAATTGTTAATTCAGTAGAGGTAGCGGAAATATTATCTTTCGTTTCTTTAGGGTTAGGAAAAATTTTATATTCACCTAAACCATATACAAATAATGTAATTATAATTCCAGAAATAACTCTTATTAAAATTTGAGAAAGTAAAGGGGGTTTTTTGTTTATTTTTTGTTGCCTGTTACTTGTTTTATCTGTTACGAATTCTTCTAAATCACTTATCTTTTTCTTGATTGCCATGTTTACTTCCAGTAATTCCAGCATTTCTTCACGCAAATCCAAGATAACCTTTTGTAACTCAAGATTCGTGCCTTTTTTTGCAAGGTTATATGCGCGTTCAAGGTTAGCAGATATTCCACCAATTTTTCCCATAGTGGAATCATATCAAAATTTAATATTTAAGGCAAATTATTCGGTTTCAAGAGAGCATTTTTCCCTTGACTTACCTAACTGAGTCAGGCATATTATGAATATGAAAAAATGGACACCTAAAGAACTGAAAGCACTTAGGAAGAGACACAAGCTCTCACAGAGGAAACTCTCGGAACTCTCAGGGGTTACCGACCATTACATATATCTTTTAGAACGGGGGGTGAGAACTTCAAGTAATACTTTAAGTCTTCTACTTAACTGTATAGAAGAGAAACTTAAAAGGAAGAGAGGTAAAAAATGAGGACATTATTACTTACAGCAATAGCAATAATTTTTCTATTTACCTTAAATGCCTGTGATTCGACAAAAGAAGCACAGGTAGAGGGAGCAGATTGGGAAAAAATAAGTGAGGATAATGAAACGATATTTTACATTGATTTAAATAACATCACAAAATTACCTAATAGTCATTACAAAGTTTGGGACAAACTCATTATAAAAGACCCATCTTCTAAATTCAGAAGACATATAGCTTATTCAGAATACGACTGCGATAACAATAAAAAGAGAACTCTACAAATAACAGGTTACAACAGGGACGGTAATGCTCGCACAATTAAGGAAGTCCAACCTTGGAGGTATGTCGCTCCAAATACCAATATGGAAATCATGTTTACTTTTATATGTAATAAGTAATCGAAAGGAGGTGATAAAAAAAACGCTTACCCCTTTAGAGAAGTCTAAAGAAAATTTAAACGGAAAGGAGATTGATTAAATGAGAAGAGGTATTTATCAGAGAGGTATGGTAGGCACGGGCGGTTTCGAACCGCCGACTTCTACCATGTCAAGGTAGCGCTCTCCCCCTGAGCTACGCGCCTTTAAAAGAGCAGTCGTAAAGTTTAAAGATTCCCTGCAGTAAACTACAGGGAATCATTAAACACATTAAAAAATATACGAATCTCTGTCAAGAAACAAGTACGCCTCTTATTACAAGCTCAGAAAGACAAAGACTCTAAAGGTTTTTTGTCTTTTGATAAACTCTCACAAAGTCAATTACTGCTTGACAACATTTACTGCTTTAGGACCTTTTTGGCCTTCTTCAACGTCAAAGTTGACTTTATCGCCTTCGATAAGGGTCTTAAATCCATCACCCTGAATGGAAGAATAATGGACAAAAATATCACTGCCATCGTCACTTGTGATAAAACCATAACCTTTGGATTCATTGAACCACTTTACTGTTCCACTTCCCACTCCCTTTACCTCCTTACTACTTATAAACTAAGACGGCATAAAAGCGCCGTCCTTAAAGCCTCAGAATAAGCCCGACCATAATAAAAAAGGCCACAAATCCAAAAGTCTTTGTGGCCTTTTCAGTTTTACAAAAACTTCCGAAACTCCAACGGAATTTTGGCATCTTTTATAAAAAAAGTCAACACCCAATTTGCAGGTTTTAAAATACACAATTTATAATCCGTCCCGAATAATCGGGACGGATTATATTGTCTATTTACCGGATTTTCTGTGAAGGTATTTAAAGAAATCACCTTTTGTTGATAAAATCAGCCAGTCTTTCTCAGATAACGTCGTTTGATAGGTTTCCATAGTTTTCAAAAAGCTATAGAACTCACGGGATGCATTGCTCTGGTTATAGGCTTTGGCATAAATTGCAGTTGCTTTAGCATCAGCCTTTCCCATAATTTCCTGCGCTATTTTGTATGCCTCGGACTGAATCTTTTTCAAGTCCCTTGTTTTATCGCCAAGGATTTTTGAGGCTTCACCCTGACCTTCAGAACGGAATTTATCTGCCTTCCGCTTACGTTCAGTAATCATTCGTTCGAATATCTTCCTCTGAACTTCTTCCACATAATTAATTCGCTTGAATCTCAAGTCAAGCAGTTCAATACCCAATTCGAGAGTGCGAGGCGCAGCAGCTGCAATAATAGAACGTGTTATTACTTCTCTGCCGTATTTAACTTGAATTAAAACCTCAGCTTCTTCTCCAATTAACAGCTCTTCACTTAGCTGAATTTCCCGGTTAGTTGAACGAATTATTTCAACCAGAAGGTTCTTGGCAATTGCGTTGCGGGTTTCGCCGTCCAGAATATCATCCAATCTGGATAGGGCACCCCGTTCATCCCGCACACGTTGAAAAAATAACAAAGGGTCTTTTATCCTCCAGCGTGCATAGGTATCCACCCAGACAAATCTTTTATCCTTTGTAGGAACCTGATTGGGATCGCCGTCCCATTCCAAAAACCGTTTATCAAAACTATTGACTTTCTGGATTATTGGTACCTTGAAATGAATACCAGGAGTTGTAACCGGGTCACCTATTGGCTTGCCGAATTGCGTAATTATAATCTGTTCTGTTTCTTTTACAGTATAAGCAGAAGACGCGATGGCAATAATCGCAAGCGACACAATAACTAAGACTACGATATATTTTGTTTTATTCATTAGTTCGCACCTCCTTTATTATTATCAAGCTGGAATAACGGTAAAATCCCTGTAACTTCTTCGTCAGTAATCAGCTTTCTTCCAACCTTCTGCATTACATCGTTCATTGTTTCAAGGTAAATACGCTGGCGTGTTACCTCTCTTGCTTTTAAATACTCTTTAAAAACAGCATTGAATTTTGAAGCTTCACCGCGCGCATTATTAATCCGTTCCATTGCATATCCTTTTGCTTCTTCAATAGTTCTTTGTGCCTCGCCCCGGGCTTTTGGAATTACTTTGTTATATTCGGATTTAGCCTGATTGATTAATTTTTCGCGTTCCTGCTGAGCTTCATTAACTTCGTTAAAGGCAGGTTTTACAGGTTCAGGCGGATTAACATCCTGCAGTACCACCTGGACTACTTTTAGTCCCATTTCATATTGGTCGCTTAATTCCTGAAGTTTCATGGCAACGGTGGTGGCAACTTCCTGACGGCCAATAGTTAACACCTCGTCAACTGAACGGTCTCCTACAACTTCTCGCATCATTGCCTCATTAATATCCCGAAAGGTCTGCACTGCATTTCTCACACGAAACAAAAACTTATAAGGGTCATTAATACGGAATTGTACTATCCATTCCACCTGTGCAGCATTCAAATCACCTGTTAGCATTAAGGACTCTTCCAGATAATTAGTAGGAGAATACCGGGTTCTGACTCCGGGCTCAGCTGTCCGAAAACCAAATTCAAGCTTTAACTGCCGCTCAACCGGTACCTTGATTACGGTCTCGATTCCAAAAGGTAATTTAAAATTTAAACCGGGATTGACTGTGCGCTCATATTTTCCAAATCGCATAACAACACCAACCTCTTCCGGCTCTACGGTAAACCACAGGGAAAACAAAAAGACTACAAGCAGAAGTCCACCAACAATCAAGCTGCCTGCTTTGAAACTGATTTTAGGCGGTTTAAAATCTCTTAAATCAAACGGTACTTTTTGTTCCATAAACTACCACCTCCTGTTATCTATAATTTTTAAAAATAGCGCTGAAGCACTGAATGCAGTGGAACTGCCTGCTTCCGTACCTGCTGATTTTCACGCCTCTGCTCCTCTGAGCATTCAATCTTACCATATAAGACTAATTGCGTCCTGAATTACTTCAAGCTTTGCCGGCAATGTCCCGAAATAATCTCCATCTATCTGGATATGAACAGTTTCCCTGGAAACAATTTCGAGCTCAAAAAATTTTCCATAAAAGACATCGCTGAAATCTAAATGCCTTTTTCCGATAACCCCCCTTACAAACCGGATAAGGTCTTTCCTCGTATTCCCTTTAAAAAGGCATAAATCAAGTAACGGCTCTGAGAGGTTTGCCCTGGGTGTTACCTGGAAATATCCGCCGTAGCAGCGTGCATTTCCCACTACTGCCGTATACCCTGCAAACGTTCCTTCCGGAGTTTTTACTTGCATCAATGGAGGATTATATTTTGTTAATGTGTTAATTCCTGAAAGTATATAAGCACCCTTGCCAGATATTTTTTTTATGGTTTCTTTGACCTTGAATACTGCCTCACCGTCAAAACCTATACCAGCCATTAAAGTAAAAAAGCGGCCGTTGATTCTGCCAAGAGATATTTTTTTGGCAGTGCCGGTTAATGCAAGATGAACAGCCTTTTCAATATCATCAGGTATTCCGAGTTCTTTTGCAAGAACATTCGTTGTCCCAAGGGGAAGTAAGGCAAGGCAGGTGTTTTTTTTCTCGGTCACTGGTTTTTGAGATGAGAGCACGCCATTCACAACCTCATTAAAAGTGCCGTCGCCTCCAGCTACTATAATAAGGTCAGTGTTGGAAAGTCCTCCTGAAAAAACAAAGGCGTCTCCTTTTTTTTCGGTAATAAATGTAGTAAGGGACACTTTTCCCTCAAGCAGGCTCAAAATCTTTTTTATTGACCTGGACAAGCTTTTGCCGGCAATGGGATTAATGATAAGATTTGCGTCCAAGGATTTCCTTTAACGATATCATACCCTTACATGGTTTTATCTTGTTGATTAATACAGGAGTTTTCTGAAGGTAATTAATCAGGCCTTTTACTTTTCTACCGGTAATAAAAAATGCCCTGCCGCCGCAGGGAATACCGCGTTTCTTAATATGCGGCAATCTTATATACCCATACCTGCGTGCAGCTACATATCCGGTTGTATAATTGGGATCATCAGATATGCAGAGTTCTCCGAGAATCATAGGATGCTTGTTGACCTTACTTGACAGGATTAAAGCCTCTTGAACGGTACTATTATTAAGCCTGAGTCTTCCCAGGTTTTTTGCAAGTACAGAGGAAGCATTTCTGGTTATTCCCATTCGTGTTACCCTTACACCGCGTAAAAGGTCTGGTTCAAGCCTGACACCCTCCACATCCATAAGCATTGCCCCTCTCATAGTAATGCCTTTAGTAAGGGATTTGAAAGCTTCTTCAACAGCCAATTCTGTTATGCCAATTGAGTTCAGTATTGCAACAGCAGCTTTTTTTACAGCATTCGGAGTTCTGGTATTTAACGTACAAACAGGAAGGGTAGCTATTTTGCGGGGTCTTTCCATGAGATTTTCAACTTTAATGAAAATCTCGTCTGCCCTTCCCTTTTCATGCGAAAATGCCCTCTGGGAGTACTTCTGAACTATCCTGATGACATCGTTCTTTTCATATATACCCTCAGCACCCGAGATATGGGCATCATCCCTGGATGCCCTCATCCTTACACTGTAATACCGGTGCCTTATTATCCCGGCGTTTCGGGGTCGATACTGAGGCATTATGTCTCAAACCCCAAATCTTTAATCATCCGCAGGTCATCATTTGGTTCTCTACCCAGGGTTGTAAGATAATTACCTATCAGGAGTCCATCTGCTCCAGCCATAAATATCTGAGAATTCTTATCTTTCAAAGTACCAGGTCTTCCCCCACAGACCCTGATTTCACATTCAGGAAGAATAAGTCTGTAAATTGCTATTATTTTTAAAGCTTCCATTGGACTCAGTAACTCTTTGGCGCCCAAAGATGTTCCTGATATCGGAGCAAGAAAATTAATCGGGACAGAATCAACCCCGATTTCCTTTAGTGCAAAAGCCATATCAATTCTATCCTCCCAGGATTCTCCGAGACCAAAGATTCCCCCGCTGCAAACAGAAAGACCAAGAGACTTTGCTGTTTCAATTGTCTTAATTTTCTCCCTGTAAGTATGGGTAGTGCATATCTCCTTAAAAAATGCCTCTGATGTTTCAAGATTGTGATGATACCTGTGAAGCCCTGCTGACCTCAGCGCCTTAAGCTCAGAAGCACCAAGCATACCAAGTGTAGCGCATGGAAAAAGCCCTAAACTCTTTATCTCAGAGACAAACAAGCATATTTGCTCTATATCTCTTTCTGATGTCTTTCTGCCGCTTGTTACTACACAAAATCGTTTTACACCGTGCTTTTTTGCTGAGACAGCAGCCTTGAGAATTTTCTCTCTGCCCATAAGGGAATAGGTTTTGACATTTGCGCTGCTGTGTACAGACTGAGCGCAGAAAGAGCAGTCTTCAGGACAGTCCCCTGATTTAGCATTGACAATTGAGCATAAGTCAACCTTATTACTCCGAAGATTTTCTCTTATCGAGTTCGATATTTTAAATAATTTAAATACTTCATGGTCTTGCAGAGTTGACAAATTTAAGGCAATTGTCCTGTCAACCTTGAGGTCCGAGATATGAGCCCTGCCCTGTACCATTTGGTACAGGACTCTAAGTTCTGCGAAAGGCATAGCTTATTATACAGTAAAAAGATCGTTGTCATCATTCTGATTTTCGCCAATTAAACAGTTAAATGACAAATGGAGAATTAAACCCTTGAATGAATTCATACAGAAGTCTTGACACTACCAATCAAGAGAGATGAAATGAATTTTCTTAAAGCTCTTTTTAGAAGTTAAAGATACAAAAACAACTTTTATTTTTTTGCTTTATGACGGCTTTTTTTCAGAAGTTTTTTGTGTTTGTGCTTGCTCATTTTCTTCTTGCGCCACTTTACAACACTACCCATTTAATCACCTCCCTCTTTTAAAAAGTTATAACGGGTTAAGGTTAACCTGCCTGCCGGCAGGCAGGGATGCCAGTTTAGTTGTTAGGTTAAGTAGTTGGTGTTAACTTAACCCTATAACTAATAACCAAACCGGCTTCCTGACCCTTACCTTTACCTTTATTTATAATCCAGCATCTATTTTCCAGCTTCCATACCAGCTTCTACAACGACGAATTATTTTTTTACGACTTTATCTTTATTATATTCAAGTGCTTGATGCATAAATGCCTCAAGCTGTATCTCAGAGCAGGTGGTTTCTACACCATCATAGGCAATACTAAGATACGGGATGCCTGTATCCTGCTTAACTCCTTTTAACAAAGCGCTCACAATAGTGCCTGGCATACAGCCGAAAGGCATGGCACTAATTATACCTGAAGCTCCATTTTTTACAAAATCTATAGTTTTGCCTATGCTTAAAATCGCCTCGCCTTCAAATGACTTGTGCAAATAAGGAGAGGCATTTCTTAATATTTCATTTGTAGTAGGCTCTCCCAGCGTTTTAAGAAACCCTTTGAATGGTTTTGAAAATCTATGTTCAATTTTTTTCTGAACTAATCGTGTGATGAATATGCTCAGAATATCCTGTAAGCTATCCCTGGAAAACAGGTTCTGATGCCATTTTATCAAAGCCTTGCGAAGCCCCATTAAATTTATGTAATAAATCCATTCCTCAATAGGTGCAAGCCACACCTCACCGCCAAGCGCTTCAACTTTTTTAACAATGTCTTCATTTGAAAACGTATTGTGTCTGACGAATATCTCTCCAACAATACCAATAACCGGTTTTCTGCCATTAATCCGGGGAATCAATGAAAAAGCCCTATGCATTTCGTTCAGAAGACCAGAAACAACTCCGTTTTGACTTTTAATCGTTCTGCTGATTTTCAGAAGATATTCATTATAAATACTCTCTGTTTCTCCTCCGTTCATTTCATAGGGTCTTGTTTCATGAAGACATTTGATAAGCAAGTCTGTTGCGATAATGCCTTTCCATGCATCTTTTGTAAAGTCCTCTCCCACTATACCGAGTTCTCTGTAAAAAGAGTCATCCTGATTAGGCGAGAATATCGGCACCTTTGGAAATCCCGCCTCATCAAGAACCATCCTGTGTAGAATGTTATACTGCCCGAAGCGGCATGGTCCTGCACCTGAAGGCATAAAAAAAGCGGCACTTGAAGGGTTGAAATCTGCTGACAGCGCCTTCTTTACCATATCGCCGGTGGTAATAGTACATGGATAACATTCTTTCCCTGATACATAACGCCTTCCGATTTTTACAGTCTCAATATTAGGCGCAGCCATTACTTCAGCGTCAAGACCACATGCCTCAAAAGCAGCGGCAATCCCAAAAGCATGATCTGACATTCTCGGTATATAAATAATCTTGTTATTGGTTTTTTTATCTAAGGATACAAGTTTTACCTTTCTGGGCTGTCTTACAGGAATACTTTTTC
>SDBV01004049.1_pt1 | contig 21251 bp, 23 predicted proteins | sample 2277081 | NCBI WGS metagenome assembly SDBV01 (sample SAMN10402039, study PRJNA504765) | marine sediment metagenome | isolation source: marine sediment core GS10_PC15, 223 cmbsf | place: Arctic Ocean: Southern Knipovich Ridge | collected 2010 | reverse complement strand
GGATTAATCTCATCCTACATATACCCAAGGAAGTTATGGTCGTAGGGCCGGATGGTTGGCTAAGAATACACATTGTAATGGAGGAGCGACGTGCTGATATATACAGCGGGACCCTATTCGGAGACGGCAGGGGTTGGGACAGTGGAGGAGAATATTCAGCGGGCGACGGATATAGCAGCGGAACTATGGGAGATGGGTTACGCAGTAATCTGTCCACACATGAACTCCGCGAATTTGGAGAAGACGACGACGCTTTCGAACAAAGACTTCGTCGATCGGGACTTAGAGATGGTCCAGGTCTGTGACGCAATTGTGATGCTGCCCTATTGGGAGCAGTCGTACGGCGCAGTTCGTGAGCATGAGTGCGCACGGGAAAATGATCTCGAGATATGGATTTGGCCGAATGTCCCAAAATTGTTGTCGGAAGCGCAAAAATCGACTTCAGTTCGGAAGGGGCATCGATTGAAGCAATTGGGCACACGCGTGAGTAGGATGCGGAAATGAAGATAACTATTGAACTTGCATCGGTAGAAGAGAATGGGGCGCTTATCATTGTCGAAGGTGATGATTGGATAGTGGCTGTGCCCATGACACTTCCGGACAATAAGGTAACTATTGACCTAGACGAGTTGGAGAGTGGAGATGGACTACTTCCGACCAGCACCAAAACCTAAAAAGAAACGCAAGGGCAGAGCAGTGCGCAGGGATAGGAACGTAGCGCAGATGGCACGTGATCGTGACGCTACGTGCTTGTATGGGTTGCTGTTCCGCACCGGCTGTATGGGCCTGTTGTCTCCACACCACATCATTAGCTTCGGGTCTGACCCCAGACAGGATGTGCTGGAAAACCTTATCTGCCTGTGTAAAAAGCACCACGATTGGGCAGAGGCACATGACATCCCAGTGATTACTCTCCAGGGTATACTGTATCATTTCTACGGATATGGACCCGACGAACACACGCTGCCTGTTCTGGACGACATGAAGAAGGTGGCTGGCGAGTATGGCCTCACGCCAGTGTTTGTACTATTTCCGGGCATGATGGAATTTAAGGCTATTGGCTTTTCCAGTAGATTTACTAAGAGTTACAAATGGGATGAGTTCTATAGACCTGAATTCATCAGAATGTTTGACGCAGATCTATCTAGTTCACAAAGGGTATTACGCTATGGCTGAAAGAGGACATGAAATCAATCTTGCTTCTGGTGTGATGTTTTCACCAGCACAGGAGAACAAGCGCATGCAGAGAGAACGCATCCGCTTGGCAGTAGACCTAACGATCCAGCACATGGAGACATTTGGTATCCGCGTGGAGTACTTCAAAAGACCAAGTATGATCCACGAGTTTCACTTCTATGCTCCAGATGCTGACGAAGGCGAAGTAATGATCGCGCGCCGAAGCTTGGATGGTGGAACAATCCAACGAGGCGGACGCAAAGCATCGTGCGATATGATGAAAGATGTGTGCGACAACGCAGGACTCGACTTTGTCTGGAATGATGTTCCAAACATAGCAGAGCCCCAGCGAAACATTATCAGAGATACCGTAGGCAGACCGCCAGAGGCAGAACTCGAGGCGCGCAGAGCTCCGGTCGATCCAGTTCCGGCACCGGAAACTCCGGTGGCTCCTGAGGGCAGCGCAGCCGAATTACCAGATGTACTCAATGACGCTGCACCCACCTCTGACTTCAATGCAGACATGACTATTCGTGAGCTCCGAACCTGGGGCGCTACCCATGGCACTGTCGTACCGGGCACTCTTACTCGTAAGGGTGACATCTTAGGATTTCTAGCGAATGAGCATCCTGACGGAAGCTGACGAGCAATTACTCATAGCGGCACTGCGAGAAAATGGTGGGTTTAGTCTGTCCTCGCAGTGGTACTTCTATGGGACAGACCCCCTCCCCAAACAGTGGGCTTTCCATCATGCACCTGCAGCTAACGTAACTTGGCTGGGTGGTATTGCGTGCGGAAAGACGCGTGGGGTTGCGGCGTCCTACTTTATGGACTGCCTGAGTATCCCCTACTTTCAAGCCCTGAATACATCAGTCACATCCGTGCAGGCCGAGTTGGCCTTTGAGATGGCGACAGAATGGATTGAATCTAATGAGCGACTCGAACACCTCGTCGACAATGTGGCCCTCCGTCCTTACCCCCGTATCGATTTCAAGAATTACTCGTCTTGGATATTTCGAACGGCCGGAAAGGACGCCAGATTTATCCGAGGACAGGAATTCGACCGAATCAACTACGACGAAGCAGGACTCGACTATGATGGTATCTCGCTTAAAGTCCTCAGGGGTCGTCTACGTGGAGTCCGTCTCGATGGAACAACACGGATGGCGCGGCTTGACGTCACGACCTCGCCCACGGACGCTCCCTGGCTGCGAGAACGTTTTTATCGTGGCGTTGCCGGGCATCATTCGGCTGAGCTCGCTCGCTACAATAGCATCAGATCGACGATCTATGAAAACACCCACCTAACGCGAGAGCAGGTGGCCCTCATGGAGGCCGACTACACCGACGAGATGATAGATGTCGAGCTCCTAGGTATGTTTCCGGACTATGGTATGACAACTTTTCCACGCAGTCACGTAGATGCATGCACGTACCAAGAACTTAATGACGATATGACACAGGCCACTCGCCCAGAGACGGGCCGGGCCAGAGCGGGCTGGAAAGAAGAGGTTCACCCTCGACACGGGATCACTCATTTCGAGATGCCCCCGGAGATGGATGGTATCTATTTACTAGCGGGGGATCCAGGTACCGGCGATCCTCCTAAGAGAAATGCACCTTGCATCATTGTAATGAGGGTAGACCGCAAGCCATGGAAGATGGTATACTTTGATTGGATCTACGGTCGTGGAGCGTACGCGCCTTTCCTATCCTCATTCAAATATGCGATCGACAAGTACAGCCCTGTATATAAAGGGATTGACACGACCGGTACCCAAAAAGCTCTTGATGAACTAGCCTTCGAGAACGAAGGGATTGTAGTAGACGGAATCAATTTTGCCAGCGATAAGCAGGCTCTTATTAATTCCCTTTCGATTGCCGTCACTAATCACTGGTTTCAATGGCCAATGATCAAGGGTCTTTTGTTTCAAATGCGTCACTATCGACGCGACATGGACACAAAGAACAACAAGCAGCCACAAGATATTGTGATGACTCTTGGGATTGCGGCTTTTCTGGCGCGTTATATGCCCGAGGAGATTAAAGAGGCGGCTAATCGCAGACGCAATGGCGGACGACCATCGCGCAAAACCCGGTCACGACGAACCCGAATTCGAAGGTAACTATGCTCTATACATATATCTGCCCTGAGTGCAGAGAGAGATTTACTCATGACAAAGCAATGCTGGACCCATCTCCGGATGTGTGCCCTGGATGTGACTTTAAAGGAGTACTTGGCCGTGTATTCGACGTACCGGGTATCACCTTTCACGGGTCCGGGTTTTACCACACGGACAAGGTCATTGACGAAATCACCGACCCAGAATATCAACTCACACCAGCAGAGCAGGCTGAGTACTATGATGAAAAGCTTAGACACGGAGACGACCGCAAAATTAGAGTCTTCACCTAAGGAAGAGTCAGGTGGGGAAGATTCGTATATACGAAGATGGAGACGTCTATTACGTGAATTCCGTGGTAGACGCCGTATCCGAGACAATCTATACGGGATGCACGAAATGCGCCCATATGATCAAGGAGGAGACCAAGAAGTGTCCACGGTGTGGGCAGGAGCAGTAGTATGGCTAGAAAGAATGCTCGTAAACGTAAGGCTCCGACGGCCAAGCAACGTAAAGAAACCGGTGTCAAGAGCGGTAAGGGCAAGGGTAAATACCCGCTCGCAACGAAGAAACAGGCGCTATCTGCGATCAAGCTTCGACACCACGGCAAGGGCGTCTCGGCTGCCTCGGTCTTATCCAGGGTTTCAAGATCAAAGTACGGAAAGGATCCGCAAGTCAAAGCAGCTCTCAAGAGAGCTCGCACAACTGATAAAAAACGGAAACGAAAGTGAGGCGTAATGGCTAAAATCAAGGTTGGACCCTACAACTATACAATAAAGGCTGAGGTACCAGAGAATAGCGAAGGCTTCGACAAAGACATGTGGGGTGATGTGAGGCATGACCTATTGCGTATTAGAATTAACAAGTACTCAAGCGCTGAGGTTAACATGGTAACTCTGATGCATGAGGTATTACATGCGCTAGGGTTTATGATAGGCGAGCAAGTTCCTGAGCCAATGATTGCCGCTCTCTCTCCGCTGCTAGTCATGGTCCTGGAGGAGAATGGCATCAATCTGACGCCATGGAAGAAGCTCCTCAAGGAAGCAGGGACCCAGTGAACATCGGACCAGAGGGCCCAGTACTGACCGCCAAGCGAGGAACAAATGCTGATTTGTTTCCGGATATTCTACGTCTGTATGTCGACGATGGTACCGACATACTTGATATGACATATGGTAATGGTGTGTTCTGGCGACATATTGCTGATGATCGATACCATGTCACCAAGAATGATTTGGATCGTGATCGAGGAGATGTGAGCTATGACTTCAGATCGCTACCCGCAAGCTGGAATGGAATCTACGACGCGGTTGTCTTTGATCCGCCCTACCTGTACACTGGTGGGTTCAACACTCTACGTGATTCAATTGACCGAGGGTACGGCAACCGGGCTCGTGCCCAATCCGGCATCCATGGAGTCGCAGCCGTACATCAAATGTATGCCCTGGGCTTCGTTGAGGCGTACCGAGTACTAGATCGTGGCGGCGTCTTTATAGTTAAATGCATGGATCAAGTAATGTCTGGCAAACAGACATGGATGCATACCGAGATGCAGAGGCTGGCGGAGATCCTGGGATTTAAGGTCAAGGACTTGTTTATAATGATGGCCAATGGCACGCCTACCATGCGCCACGCCATTCAGAAGCATGCGAGGCGTAACCATAGCTACTTTTTGGTGTTCATAAAGTAGTTGCATTCCGACGCCGGAAACGGTATAATCAGGAGTCAGACATGGCAAAAAGTAAGAAACTGACATTCGAACTTGATGAACAGCTTGCTATTAAAGGAGTCATGTTCCAGGTTGTCAAGCTAAAGAACGGTAACATGATGGTCCGCGCACTGGGTGGCTATGACATGGAAGGTAGTATTATGGTGCTGCGCCAGCCCGTGCTTGAGAAGAAAGTATCCAAGACTACCATTGACGAGGAGTAAACTATGGCCTATGTCCACTGGCCCGAATGGTCCGATCTAGGTGACATTAGCGGTGTACAACAGAGCACTTGGGAGTATCACGCTAGCCTCCGGCAGAGGTACGCTCAGTACTTCACCGGTCAGATATTCGAAGAGCGCGTACCACTAGAGGCTGGGATTGACACATCAGAACCAACTCCCCTGCTTTACCCTGTGGGCGTCAATCTGGTTAAGCTGCTGACGTTTGCCCAGGCCGACTCGCTATTCGGTGAGTGGGAGGAAGACATCATCCGGTTCCGCATCAGACAGGACGAGGACGAAAGCAAGAGCGGTACGGAGGCCATCAAGTTATGGTCACAAATCCTCACGGATAATAACGCTCAATCGATGCTCCATCAATGCGCAGTTGACCGTGAAGTATACGGTGGTACTGCCATCAAGGTTGCTCCGGATCTATTCTATCCTGGGCACATCCGACTATCACGTATCCAGCTCAACTCCTTCTTCCCTATCTGGGACCCAGACGATCCCGATATCTTGTTAGAGGTTTACGTATCTACCAAGATGACCCGAGAGCAGTGCAAGGCTAAGTATGGTTTTGACCCTGGGCCAGACAAAGATGAGGTGTGGAGAGTCGAGCACTGGACACCTACCACTTATGAGAATAAGGTAGACAACAGGCGTATCGAAGAGTTCTCTGGCCTCAACCCGTTCGGTGTAGTTCCATTCGTGTATATTCCACGACTGCGCTCCGACACCTACTGGGGTGACGCTATTACGCCTGAGATCATGCCTGTACAGGATGAGTTGAACATGCGCCTGGCGGATCTTGGCGACGCAATCAATTACAACTCTCATCCTATCCGGTATGGCTTTAACCTGCCAAGATCATTCAACAGCACTAACTTTCCGATCGGCCCCGAGTCCTTCTGGGACCTGGGACGAGTAATGGGCAACAGCCAACCTCCAACGGTTGGATTGCTAGAAGCACAAAATCCCGTACCCGAGCCGGCCTTTAAGTTCGTAGAGTTCATCTACGACTGGTCACGAACGTCTGCCTTTGCTCCGCCAATTGCCTTTGGCGAAGATCAAGGTGGTGGACAGCGGTCAGGTCGCACCCTTGAAATCAGGATGTGGCCGCTTCTGCGAGCTACTCGTAGAAGTCGGGGATATATGGCTCACGGTCTAAAGCGGATCATGTACATTGCTGCGGCTATTCTGGCGCAGAAGAAGTTCCCAGGCATTTCTGAATGGGATATCATTCGCTCAACGGACGGCTCTATCGTTCCTGACTTTTGGCCACTCATGCCGAAGGACCAAGAGGCTCTTGTAGATGAGGTAGTACAGCTCATGTCCACTAGCCCACCGTCGATCTCGCTTGAAACAGCGCAAGTAATGCTAGGTCGCGGCCCAGCTGAAGTTAAACGGATCATGGAAATGATTGCCGATCCGCTCTTGAAAGAATTTCTACTTAACTCAACACAACTGGGTACTCCTTCGAAATCGGAGGGAAGATGATTATCAATCCCACAGAGGGTTACAAGGTAGCGTTTCCGACCGACGAGCACTTTCCATTTCAGGATGAGCTCGCACGGAACGTGGCGCTACAAATCGTACGAGACTTTGATCCGGATCTATTGATCTGCGGCTCTGATGGACTAGACTTCTATTCCTTGAGCAAGTTTGACAAGGATCCGAAGCGGGCATTCGATCTACAGACCGAAATCACCGCTTGGCGAAGGGGAATACGAGAGTGGGAAGCTGCAGCACCGGACGCGCGTAAGGTCTTTATCCCAGGCAATCACGAAGATCGATTGCGGCGCTATATCTGGCGTCATCCAGAAATGGCTGGGCTGAATGCTTTAAGCTTGCATAACCTACTTGGGCTGCACGATCTGAACGTGGAGTGCGAGGAAGCTGTAATCGGCGAAAACTACGGACAGTCGGAAGTAGAGATTGGTCCGTTAGTAATCAAGCACGGCTCTGTGGTGCGGAAGCACAGTGCCTACACGGCTCGTGGAGAAATGGACAAGGAGTTCTATAATATCCCTGTTTTATTCACCGGCCATGTCCACAGAGGTGGTACACACTATGCTTCTACTCGTAGAGGTATCGTCAGAGGCTATGAATGCTTCTGTTTGTGTGATACAGATCCGGCGTACGTGAATAGTCCCAATTGGCAGCAAGGTATTGTAATTGCGACGATTTATGGTACACTAGTACAAGTAGAACCTATTCCATTCTTCACAGAAGGTGGAAGAAGGCGCGCAATTTGGCGCGATACGGTCTACACATCGTAGGAGAACGACATGGGAAAGCCAATCGAACAACTCCATGAGAGTGTTCGCAAAACGCTTGGGGATAGCATCCCCGCCATCGCTGATCTAGACCAGACCATTTCAACTGGTGGGCCAGACGCGGCCGAAGCACAAGCGATCAGTGATAAGGTTGATGAAATCCTAGCGGCCTTTAGAGCCCTGGGCCTTTTAGCATCATAAACTAGTGCATGGAGGCACTATTATTATGGCTGACGAACCTAAACCAGGAGAGACACCACCTGCTCCGGAGCCCACAACGCCTCCGGAACCAGTAGTCACTCCACCGGAGACTACCCCTCCGGTCGAGCCCATACCGCCAGATCCTTCCGAACCCATGGTGGAGACGAAGCGATTCACAGGGGCAATCCAGAAAATCCAAACGCTCACGGAAGAGCTACGTGCCAGCGACCAAAAACTTGCAGCTTTGAACACTCAAATCGAGCATGATCAGATGCAACAGGCGGTCAAGGACGCGGAAACTCAAGCTGGGTATAGTGAGCGGGACAAGCAGCTCGAGACTGCCTTGTCGGAGAAGAAGACGATTGAAGCCGATACGGCCACTCTAAAGGCTAAGTTGGGCAAGATCGAAATCGCAAAAGAGCTTGGACATCCCGAGCTTATATCGATCATTGATACGATTCCGACCTTCGAAGACAAAGACCTGCAGAAAAAGGCCATGGAAGATATCCTTAACTTTGCCGACAATAAGGTCAAAGAGCGAGAGCAAAACCTGCTTTCAGGTATTACTCCTGCTGTCACGCCAACACCGGTCCCCGGAGAAGCGGTACCAGCCTCTAATGAGGCGTGGGAAAAGCAAATAGCTGCGGAGCCTGAATCCGCCAAGCGAGACAAGATGTTCGACGATTGGTGGAAGTGGCGACAAGAGAATCCTCAAAAGCCAGGCTAAGCTCTCCCCTAAGGAGAAGCCGCAATGGCTGAATACCAAACAGGAGCAATGTGGTCAACGACCCACCCAAGTGGGCAACGTGACTTTTACGAACAGATGCTCCTAGATACCCTGCGGACACAGTCTATCCTTGTTCCGTTTGCAACAATGAAGGAAGACTTCCGTGCGCGGGATACCGGTACCATCATCTTCTCAGAAGTATATGATACCGACCCCAACTATAATGCCCTTTCCGAAACCGGAATCTGGCTAACAGGTTCGTACCTGGACAGCCGCACAGTTCAGATTCAGCTTGAGATCCACGGTGACGTGCTCAAGATGTCTGACTACAACGAACTAGTGAACTTCTGGAACAACGGAGACCTTCGTGGTCTAGTCAAGGGAAAGCTCGGTCAGAACCAGGTCGACTACCTGGATATTCTTGCTCGAAACGCTTTTCTTTCCGTCGACGACACCTACAAGATCTTTGTGGGAACCGGCAGCACAGATCGATTCGATGTCACACAAACTGACATCTTTGACCCTGACCTAGCAGAACTCGTACGAGTTCACCTGGAAGAACGAGAAATCCCAGGAGTAGTACAAGTTAAGGACGGCGCAGGACAGCAAATCGTATGCGCCACAACACCTCGAGTAATCTATGACATCCGAACGGACGCTGATTCGGACTGGCTAGAACTCCAGGAATACGAACAGACGGGACGCAAGTTCACTGCTGAAGCAGGCATGTGGGCCGGCGTTCGTTTCATTCGAACTAACCGTCTGAAGCTTTTCAACCACGGAGTATCAACTCAGGAAACAACCATCCCGACTGGTGCGGCTACAGTTGTGGGCCAGGGTGCTTCTGCTACAGTCGACACTGTTTACTCAGTGGGCCAGACTGGCGCAACAGCATACATTACAGTTGCTGATAGTACCGGGTTCGCAGTAGGCGACGTAGTAACTCTATGCGTCGGTGGTGACGACGGTGGTGGTGGCCACCCGGCTGAGGAATCAGACGGTAGCCAGGAAACACGCCGAATCATCGCTGTGGATTCTGGTGGCGCAAATCGGCTGTCCTTCGACAAGCCGCTTCTAAAGCCCCATCCAGTAGGAACCTACGTAGTAAACGGTGTTGACATCAGCGCATCCATCTTCATGGGTGGACCGGCTGTTGTATACGGTGTTGGCGAACGCCCACATCCAACAATGCCACCGAAAATCGACGACCTCCAAATGGTCCAGCGATACGGCTGGAGAGGCTTCCTTAAGTTCCAGATCTACCGACCGGAATGGCTGGAAGTTGTAGAATCTGGCGGTTCAGTAACATAACCCGGAGGTAAGCATGAACTGGGGTGAAATGAAGGCGGCCATTCGTGCCGATCTGAAGGACACTGGTGCTACTCCTAAGTGGCCCGATAGTGACCTGTATGTATTCTGGCTAGACGCCGTAAGGGACTACTCTCAGTGGTTCCCTTACGTTCCCACTCGTCTCGCGATGACTGGGGATGGAACTGGTCCCTATGCGCTACCCGCGGATTACATGGACGTGATCTTCGTTGAGGTACCGGAAAACCGTTTTCTGGAAGAAAGAACTCCACGCCCCGGCGTGCGATATCCCTCCCAATCAGGTAAACCTTTCCATTGGTATCTACTAGGGAGCAATCTAATGTTAGACGTTGCTCCCCTAGATGCCGATGAAGTCCTGCTTACATATAAGGCTGTACATGCAATACCGGACTCGGTCAATGACGACACCGCTACTCTCACTATCCCAGACATTGACCACGAGCTACCAAGACTTTATGTGCAGGCGAAGGTTTACGGCCAAATGCGCCAACGGCAGGCATCCCTTGATCGATTCAAGACCAAAGTGACAGCTGGAAACACGCGAAAAGACAATCCGCTAGGGCCAGAAGTCCTAACCATCATGGATGAGTATTACGCTAAGATAGCAGAACGCATCCCTGGTGGTACCGTAAGACTGAGTCGGCCTGGGAGAATGCGCTAATGACTGAAGGTATAGTCAATGTAATAGTGGAGTATGTCCAAGCACAGCTTGAGGCAGCACTTATCACTAACATAGCTGACAACGATACATCTAGACCAACAGTAATCAAGATTGGTCCGCTGCAAGGCGAGCCAGATCCAGATACTGCTAGGATCTCAGTCGAGGTTCACCATAACGATCCGGAAGACCTCGATGGCAAGTGGCGAGATGTGATTGAGATTGTAGAGATTGGCGGAGTCGTAACATGGGCCCGCCGGTTCACAGTCAAGATCCGATGCTTGCTAGAGGCCTCAAGGGAAGGACTCGATGCAGCGCGAGCAATCGCCGCAGTAGTTCGGGACCGAGCAGAGCTCGCACTTCTCAAGGATCTCTTTGGGGGCGTTGCCACAGACGACGAATACGTCAGTCGAGGGCCAATGGCCACATCACTTCAATCCGATATGCTTCAGGGGGGTGGACCTCCAGATGCATTTGACTATCACATCAAGATTTATTTTGATGTGTACACAACAAGAACAGGGGTTTACACATGACAGCTGCCGAACGATCATATCTAGGTATCGCTAAGCAGACCGCTAAGGGTACTCCCAATGTTACCGACGCTGAATTCAGCTACTTCCTATTCCGAGCAGGGGGCATCGCTCCCAACAACATGTTCCTCCCTCTCGATCAGGAAATCGGCGGCGGGGCAATGCCTCGTGACGTCGTAAAGGTTGGAATCAGCAGTGGTGGAACGTTGGACATGATCCCTCGTCCAACCAATATCGGGAACCTACTCCTTGGCGCGATCGGTAATGTAGCCGCACCGTCTGACAACGCTGATGGCTCTTACGCGCATGTATTCACCCTGCCAACAGATGAATTCGATGCTCCGTACTGGACTGTAAGATCAGCACCCGGTGGTATCTGGGCCGAACAGCTTCAGGACTGCCGAGTTGCAGGACTTGTGTTCTCATTCACTGGTGCGCGGTTTGTTGAGGGCGCAGCTACCTTCTTGGGTGGTCTGCCAACTCCAAACATCGGCACGACCGGCTGGAATGTGCCAACGTACCTTGATACAGGACCACAATTCCTATCTCCAGTATCCGACATCGAACTACCAACGGGTACGCCTGCGAAGGTGCTTAGCGGCGCTATCGCATTCGGATTGCAAATCCCGCTGGATGAACAGTTCATCGTCGGTTCGTACTCTCCGGATGATTTCGCAATCAACCAGAGAACTGTTAACATCACCCTGAACCTTAAGGTTGATGACGTTGATCTGTACGAAAAGATCATGTACGATCCGGGTGGTTCCGCCTCAGCATGGACAGCACAGGTATTCAAGGAAGGCGACATCAAGCTTGACCTGATCTCGCCAGAAAACGCCGGTACAGGTACTGGCGGTGACACTCCTTACTCAGTCACATTCGACTTTGATACCACAGACGATAACATCGTCTGGACAGCTGCTCCCATCGCTCTACGGGCTGGACGGCAGGTTGTAATGCAAGTGACGGGCACTGTGCTTAACAGCGCTAACGAACCGATCACTGCTACGCTAACTAACACTCAGAGCACTCAATACTAAGAGTGCTCAGGAGGCTTTAAAATGAAGAAATCTCCATTTGGTTCCTACGCAATCATCGAGAACATTCGATTTGATTTCAAAGACGAACCTGAGTTCTGGTGGGAGATTAAACCTCCCACAGCTGGCGATGAGCTTTCGCTTACTCGCTATATGAACACCGGCAAGGCAATCTACAACGCTGATGGAGGTATGGAGACAGAAGGATCTCCTTCCTGGCTCGATATCCTGTTTTATGAGATTGCACTGCTCTTCGGCGGAACAAACATTCCCGCAGATGCTGATAAGCTAGTTTCCGACGGCGGAAAGCCATTTATCTCAGAGAAATCTACTACGTCGGCCATAGAAGCAAAGCTACGCACAATGCCGATGGAAATGGTCGCCGAGATAGCAGATCAGATTGCCGAAGATGTTCCTGGGTGGGGCCCAAAAAACCCCTTAAGCCGGGCGGACAAAGCCGAGAAGGACTGAAAGAGAGGCTGGGAGAGTTAGAGGACTACCTCAAGGATTATATTCTTGAAGAGGCCAATGACGACCCAATTCTCAATCAGTACATCTCACTTGTCCGGCTAGAAGAGAAGATTGGTGTATCGATCTTCACGGGCGGACTTCTGGACCGGCCTATATTCTGGGAACGACATATCCGCCCCTGGATACTAGAAGGTTTCCGGGAGCTTCAAACGATCTCTGATCTGGCGAAGCCTCCTGTTTAACCCCAGCAAGGGGGAGCCGCCTCCCTCCCCCTTGTCACACTTCCTCAGGAAGCCCAATGACAGGATTTAAACAAGATCCCCTAAGACAATCCGCAGACGAAGTGCGCTTTGATCAGGCAGAACAAGAGCGCCTTGATATGCATGAAGAGTATCTACGACGCGTAAACGCCAGTACCATAGGTACTGGTATTAGCGATCCCCCTGCGCGTATCGGTGCAAGATCTACTCCTGTAACAATCTTCCAAGGACGCCCTGCTGATTTCGACCCTTCACTTGGACAGTTTAGCAAGCACTGGACCAGTGACATTCGAGTGGCACAGAACTTTGGTCAGAACGTCTATGCGACTCAGATACGCCAAGAAGTGTGGGATGCATCACAGGAGGCAACGCTACAAGCGAATCCAAATATTAGTCCGCGCAATGTGGCTATGGGACTAGAGCGACACCTGCCCCTATCTTATGCAGAAGGGGCCTTCCCCGTTAGTGTAGCCAAGGGAGTTCCTGCGCCGGCGCTGATTCCTCCGCAGACTATGCCGCGAGTAGAGCCTCCGGCGCGAATTGGCAATCCTTGGGGCCCGCCTGTTCCTCAGCAGGGGATGCTGGCCCAACGCCTAGGAGGTCTGCGACCCGCGGAGGCTGGGCCTGGGGCTGTAGAGACTCTTGCAGAGACTACTCAGCGTGTAGGTACTGGTATTACCCGAGCTTTGGGTTTACCAGCTTCTAGCGCAAGCTTAGGCGAACTACAGTTTAGACAGGGTCAACGGGGACCCATGCCATCTCAGTACGTTGATCCAGCAACTGGTGAAATTACTGTTTCAGGAAGACATATTCAAGGCGCACAACGGGCACTAGCTGGTGCATACTCTGGTGTTATGGAGCGGGGTCGTGGTATGGATCCCAAGATGCTGTCAGCTAACTTGACACGCGCCCTTGGTGAGGCTGGCCAGAAGTATATTAAGGAAGTACAGCAAGAAGGAACTCGTGCAGCAGGCAAGGATCCTGGTTCAGAGTTTGGCGCACGCGCTATCACTAATCGTGTTCGACAGATGGTAGGTAAGATTGCTTACGCCATCGTCGATCAAACTGAAAAGGCACAGGGTGGAGCTGGCGGTCAGGATATTCAGCGCAGCGCCCAGCGCATGGGTATCGAAGATCTACGCCGGATGGCTACTGGCGAAAGCGGAATGGGACCGCAGGCTCAAGCAGCCGCACAGGCCGCTATAGGACAGGCTGGAGGATGGGGCGCAGTAGCTGCCGGTGGCGTATCGGGCGGTGGACCAGGAACTGGCATTGGAGCCTTCTCCGTTGCTGGTGCCGGTGGTTCTCAATGGGTACCTGGCGGTCCACTCGGTACTGGTGGACAGGGTGGTGGCGGTGGTCGGGGTGGTCGTGGCGGATTGTGGGAAGGCCAGCTAGGTGGCATTATGTACGGGGCCTATATTGCCAAGCGTTTCTGGTCATACACGGGTGCTCCTGTTATGCAAGCCATGGAGCAGTATGCCGGTATACAGGCTGAAGCACAGCCTCTATTAACTGGCCAGATCCCTACTGAGGGAGCTGGAGCCTTGCAAGCCATGCGTGCCCGCAGTCAATATTCCCTTGGACAAGGTGCATATAATTTGTTCGGCGGGGCAGTGAGCGCTAGCGCTCAGGCATTACAGACTCCGTGGGTAGGTACGGCAGCAGCTGGCGCTGGTCTATTTGGTGGCGCAGCTCTTGGTGCCCAAATTCTTGGCAAGGTTGGTCTTAGGGCTGGCGTTGCTGGAGCTGGCATGCTTGCTGGTGCGGCACCGCTAATTGCAGCAGTTGGCGTTGGAGTGACTGGCCTAGGCATTGGCGCAGATATCTACGAAAGTATATATGGTCGCGAGATGACACCGGGCAGAATGGTTGGCGCAGCAGCACAGTATGTTGGTCGACTAGGTGCCATTGGTGCCATGGGCGTTGGCGCAGTGGTTGCTGGCGCTACAGGTCAGCAGGAATTATACGCGGAGCGTCTTGGGCGGCGTATGGAAAGCGGGTATGGCCGATGGCTATCCCAAGAATATGGCACAGAGGTACCTGAAGATCAACTAGCTACACAAGATCAATTACAAGAAGCCGCCGCTGACATGCAAATCTCTGAGGAGCAGGTCGCCGGATTGCTACCGGGTGCATTTGCCGTTACTGGCCAGCGTGGTGTTCGCGGTGCTAATGAGCGAGTGCTATCAACTATTAATCAGCTGGTACAAACTGAGGGTATGTCCGCCGCAGGTGCCATCTCCGCCGCTAGTGAATATGCTGGTGCGCTGGGGTATTTGCCAGGAGAGCAGGGCTATATTCAAGCATTCAACCAGTATGGCACGATGACCGTTGGTGGACGGGCTCGGGCCACACGTGATGCTCAGACACGCGCTGGCGCAGCGGGCCAGTGGCGTCAGCTTATGGGACGCGATGTTATTTCCGACCCTCGACTGAGAGAGGAAATGGACATCTTCTCCACACAGCAACTTGGGCAGATTGCCTTTGGCGGCGCGGCTCAATTGACTCGAGCCGGCATGGGTGGTATGCAGGCTCTGCGTATTGGCCAAGCGCAGGCAATGCGCGTGGATGCTGGACAAATTACTGAATTTCAGATGCAGCAGGGCGCTGGCGCGATGGGCGATATTGCTCCATACTTCTCGCCGGCTGCATTGCGAGCATATGGTGGCGGTGTAACTGAAGGGCTGTCGGATTTAGGTACGGGGCAAGCTAACCTGGTTGGCAGAATGATGGGTGGCGATGTTGGGGCTATGTCCTTTGGTGCTAATATTGGCATGGGTCCAAGTTACAATGCCCTAACTAACATTGCTGGTCAATCGATGATCAATGTCAATCTTGGACAGGGATTAATGGGCATGGCTGGCTTTGCCCAGAACATGGTTGATACCAGTGTTGCTGGCGGGGCAATTAGCCAGCTACCTGGCTTCCAAAGCCTACAGGGATTTGCTGGTCGATATGGCGCAGCCATGCAAGCAGGACAGGGCCCAGGCACAGCGATGCGTATCGGACTTGGTGGCCTAGGTGTCAGCCAGACTATGCAGGATTTCTTTGGCAATGCACCCGACGCTAGTATGGTAGATTACCAAAGAGAGTTTTCTGATAAACAGTTTGGTCTGCAAATGGCCGGTATTGGCATTGGGTTCCAGCGAATTCAAATGCAGCGCCAGTTCCAGTACGGTGGTGAAGACTGGAGAAATCCTACCGCAGGTTCGCTGTGGGGCATTCAGGATCGGATGCGATCTCTGCAATGGCAGGGTCAGCAAGCTGGGGCAGCATTCTCGCTTGAGAGAATGGATGTAGGCAATCAGTTTGGTATGCGCCAGGAGGAATTGTCTGGCCGGCGCATGGGAGTCCAGCAAGACTATCAACGTTGGGGTATGGGATTCCAGCGAGCTGGCATGGATCTATCTCGTCAGTTCACAATGGAGAACCGCCAGTTCCAGGATCAACTGCGTGGAATGTCAACTGCCTTTACAATGGAAGACTTCGAAGAGAATATCCGGATGTCTTCCGGACGTCAGCGACGACAGCTCGTTACTCAGAGAGAGCGCTTTGTCTCCATGACTAATGTACAGGATGAACAAACTGAACGAGGACGTGAGCAGCAAGAAGAAATGTGGGCTCGTGAGGACGAGCAGTTTGAGAAGCGACGTGAGTACTCTGAGAACTTAATGGCTCTGGATGAAGAGCAGTACAACATGGGCATTGAGCGCCGCGAGACATTGTTTGAAATGGACCGTGGTGACCTTGAGCGCCGGATTGAACTATCAGAAAAGCTCCATGAGCTACAAAATGAACAGATTGAGAAGCAGCGCGAGTATGCCGTAGCGCAAATGGACTTGGCACAACAAGCCTTGGGTATTCAGGCTGCCGCAGCCGCTGCCCAAAAAGAATACAATGATGATATGCTTATCACAGCAGATATTGTGGAAGAGTTTGCTGGCTATGTTTCGGAAGTCTCTAAGTACGATCAACTCTTCAATATTCTCAAGGGGCTAGAGGCAGCAGCCAGTGCCCTGGACCAGATGGGTGTCGAGAAGGCCAATGCGCTTCGAGATCTTGCCAAGACAGTTGGCGGCCTCAACCCAGGCGGTATTAGTGCCCTAAATCGACAGTTGCAAATTCTTATGGCTACGGCAGGATATGGCGGATGAACAACTACATAACGTTCGACACACTCAAATACAAGGCTCCGCACTTGGCATATGCTCCCATGCGTAACAAGCCAGCCACTGAGCGCCTAACGCTATCTGGCGCGTCAGATGTAACCTATGGACCTGGCGTAATTCTTGAATGGGTTGGCCAGCTGCTTGCGCCGGTCACTCCAGAGGATACAGGCTGGGGAGACATTGATGACCTACGAGCATCTCTAGAGAAGCGAGAGGCCTTGGCTCTGATTGATCATTACAACGTGGCGTCTACAGTATATGCTCTGGGTCCACATGATGAGACTAGCTTCACGCCTGTATGGGATGCCGCATCCAATGAGTTCCGCGTGACATTACGCTTTGTAGTAGACCAAGGTGGCGGCGCACTAGTACCGCTAGCCACACTAGACCTGGCCTCTAGCTCTCCAGACCTGACCTCCTTGGGTGGAGAGGTAACTACTAATATGGATACGCTAGTGATAGCTGGATCAGCAATATACATATTCCCATCTAGACCAGTACAGCTGCAAGAGCTCTACGTTGCATCATCAGTACATATGGAAGGCGTACCGCAAGTAACAGTAATGGATACACTTACTCTAGCTGGTAGCATTCCAACCATGACGGTGGCATAATGAGAAGTATTCCTAGCACATACATGGACTTGCTCGACAGTGTACGGCGCGTTAGTACGCGCTTCTCATTCCGTGACGAGCGTCTAATATTCGAAAAGTTTCCGACACAGGAAACTAATCTACCCACGCTAGAAGATAGGCTACGCTTTGATTCAGCCGGCTTGGCCGGCAACGGTATCTTTCGCGTGGCACGAAATTCCAGTGGGTACTTGTGCTATCAGCATATTCCAGACCCTGCTACTGTGCCGTGGCCTGACTGGGTAGTCACCGGTCATGCGTTAGCAGACTGCCGACCCGGCGTAGTTGACGTAAGTGGCAATGCGCAGATTATTGCACTGATGAATTTCGGTGGTGCCGATCAGTTCGTACGCATGACATACGATGGTGCGTTATCTAATCCTCAGCAACTGGGAGCTATTCGTACAGACGACTTTACCATTGGCGGCGGACCTGGTGAGTACACCATTGCCGAGCATCAGGGTATAGCCATCGCCCCCGTCAATGCCAGTGAGTTCTTTGTGCAATTCTTCCCATATACAGAGGTGCGGGACATTAACTATGCTGTGATTCAGTACTGGCGCATGGAAGGCAATACCCTATACTTCCACGAGTTCAAGGGTGGCATCTATGGCAACATGACACATCCATTCAGGTTCGATGCTGTACAGTTGGGTGCCGATAATTATGTATTTACCAGCGATGATGAGTATGGCCGGCCGCTCATGATCAAAATGCAGCAGGTCTGGGCACTGGACACATATCAGCTTGGTGACTGGAGCGACGGGTCATATATTCTTCCTATTGATGTACTAGATGATACATCGTACCTGAAACTTGGTGGAGCCAGTGTCATTAATGGGCAGATCTGGGTGACGGGCAGACTGAAGCGCAGTGCTAATATCGAGATGGAAATCTACATGTACGGTGATGGAAACTTCTCGATTGGACGAGATATGTACATTGGCAATGCTGACGAGTTTGCCACTGATCATTCCGGCAAGATGATTTATTCAGATGGCTACATGTGGTTCTTGGGCTGGGGCAACTATGCTAAAGCACCGGCCACCAACATGGTGGGATACGAAGACTTCGATAAACTATATGTTACAAGTGATGTTATTAACTTCTCTATACAGCAACGTAAGTCTAGCTCCCTAGGGCTGACCGCTGAGCTAAGCTCTACCGCCACCCACGATGCCCTTCGTAAGAACAGTAAAGTTACAGTAGATGTTGGTCTACAGGATGATACTGGTCTTTGGGAATGGGCACAAATGGGAGTGTTTGGAGTAGATGCTCTGTCGCGTGACCACTTTGGTTCCGGCGATTCCCGAGCTATGGTAGCGCGTGGCGTTGGCACCAAGCGTCTATCGCAGTGGTCATCAGATGCCTTTTATGATTACTGGTCTCAGGCTAAGCTTGCTACCAATCCAGCTAGTCTATCCGAGGTGGTAAGAGCATCAGGGCTATGGAGCACCGATGAAGGCTTTGACGAGAGCGCCTTAGAGGGCGGCGAATTTCCTATTAGACTGGACCGGCTGAATGAACAGGGTATTCTATACGCTACGTCTAAGTCATCTCGTAATGGACAGATTGTAGGCAAGTTCTGGGTACCAGAAAATTCACTACCACCTCACAAGATGCATGGTCGCTATGGCGTCGGTCTTAATTACTATAGAGAGAGTAGAGGCCAAGCTGCTATACGTCTGGATAAAGAGTCAGAGGACATCACGGATGACGAGTTTGGCGATAATGGTATCTTCGCTATGGTGGGTCCTGAGGAGCACGAGGGCGGGGAAGGCATTGCGCTATATATTGTAAAGGATGGTATCTGGTATAAGACTTACTCAGAGGCCTTTGCCTATGGCAAGAACCGGTGGAACTGGTTAATGATGCGGTTCAATGAGGGCCACATTACAGTCCATAGCACATCAACATATTATGAACCTCTCTATCCATCTGTAATCAATTGGTACCAGCTCTTTGAGCTGCGCTATGACACAGAGTACACATCTGGCTCTTACTCAGAGCCTTGGTTCCGGGACCAGCGTGGACGCGGAGCGATTGCCATTCAGAATATCTCCAGTTACTCTAACACACCTGGATTTACCAGCACGGCTACGGTTATCCCTGTAGAGAGCACCGGTGTGTTTCCGACGTCGGATACTGTGATCGTAGACTCTGAAATCATCAATTACGATGGCAAACGAGATCGTTCAGTATTACCTGGTGAGATGTCTTGGACATCAGGGCACACTTATTTGGCAGCGCCACATGACAACCCAGACTGGGATGACGTTAAGATCCATCACATTGACTGGGTTGAGGGCAATGCTGGCGAGATTGCCGTTGGCTCGAGTCAGTCACATGCTCTGCTAGTGACGCAAGCATTCAAGGGACCCTACGGCGAAGAGCGCATTGATCGTGTACGTGTTGTGATGAAGCGTCAGGGAATTCCGCCGATGCCAGTCTACGCCCTGATTGTCAACGATGACTTTGACAACGGCAGCAACTTCTTGGTAGGCTCTGGTCGTTACGGCGCACCTATTGTCAGCTGTATATCCGCTCCGGTAGCTGGGCACACTGTGCCAACCGAGTATGCCTGGGTTGATTTTGACTTTAGTGGGGTGCCAGAGCAACTGCGATGGCTACACGAAGCATATCGTGAGAGCGGCAAGGGATTCTTCATCTGCATTACCACGGTGCCGTGGCGATATGTTAGCTTGGCTTACGGGTACACCTATTACAGTAACTGGGGTGCATATGATGATCCATCAAATTACTATTGGGTGAAGATGGACGATACGGTCTCTGCTACGACCGGTGTGTGGCTAGGCTGGAGTACTAACACGCGTTGGGATACTGCCACTCAGTATTTTGGCAGGGATTCTATGATGCCCTTTGAAATCTATGGCGTCGGCAATCTACCAAGTACTGGATATGAGATCTACATTGATGGTCATGGTCCCAATGCGGTTCCAAAGGACTACTATGATCACATGGCCCTGGTAGTAACCGATGGGCCCGGTAAGGGTAATGTATACGAGATTTCTGACTATGACTGGAAAGCACCGGATCAATGGGTGACAAGTCGCACCTACCTACCGCCAGACTCTATGGAGGATCACATCAATGATCCCGCTCATGGTGATTGGGTGGACTCGGACTTGAGCAGGATATATGTATTGAGAAACCCATACGGTGCCCTGGGAGAGGGATCGACGTTTAAGATCTATCCGTCTCTGATCATTGATGAGCGCGGTACACAAGATACCGTAGCAACCGCTCACGGAGCGGGTAAGGTCAGTATCTATTCTAACCTGTCTGTAGCATGCCAAGAGGTGCGTTACTATTCTGGTGAAGTAGATATGCGCTTGGAGGACATGGCCAAGGAGCTGTGTGCTAAGTCAGGCGTGCTGGACTTTTCCGCCGGTAAGGATTATGAGGGGGATTGGAATACATCTACTGGCGAGATAGCTAAGTGGATGCCCGGCGAGCGGCGTCACTGTATTGTGAAGTTTGACCATCCTGAGTCCACACCTACGCTTTCCGAGATCGGAATTATTGTGCGCGCAGATGTGGCTGATCTAGCTACGGCAGAACAGTATTACAAGCTAGTGTATAAGAACTATGCAGCATTCTTGGCTATTGAGTTGTGGATTCTGCGACCGGGTGAGTCAGAACCAGAGAAGATTGAGAGTCTCCCGATTCCCTACTCAATTCCTCAAGGCACACTGACTATGTC
>SDBV01004048.1_pt1 | contig 21256 bp, 48 predicted proteins | sample 2277081 | NCBI WGS metagenome assembly SDBV01 (sample SAMN10402039, study PRJNA504765) | marine sediment metagenome | isolation source: marine sediment core GS10_PC15, 223 cmbsf | place: Arctic Ocean: Southern Knipovich Ridge | collected 2010 | reverse complement strand
GCCCCGGACCTCGATGAAGTAGCTCCCCATCTTGATGCTGATCATGCTCTCCCCCTCTGTGTGTCGCTGGTGTAGGTGTTGTTGGACATCATGCTCCTGTTTGGGTGATGGCCCACGCCCTGGACAGGGGGAACGAGCCGGGTGGTGGGGGCCCATAGGCGCAGGACCCCCACCCACACTACGCCTACCTACACCGGATGTTGAGGGGCAAACGCAGGTATTTTCAGGGCTCTGGGCTCAACATTTGCCCCGCCCCGGTCGTACTCAGGGAGAGGTGGGCGGGGACCGGGGCGGCCGGCGATGTTCCACGTGAAACGTGCCCCAGCGGCAGGTCCCAGGCTGGGGTCGGCGCTAGAGGCGCCTCCCCCACCCTCCTCACCCATACTACGATTGGGGGCAGGCGTTTGTTGAGGGCTGCTCGTCGATTTCTGGGCGTCGAAATCGGCCTCGGGGGCTCAACAAACGGGGCTCGCGGGTCGTAGTATGGGAGTGGAGGGAGGGGACCGACCCCTACAGGGTGTCATCCTGCACGAGCAGCTCGTACCGCGAGGGCCTGAGCGCCAGCAGCCTCTCCCGGTAGTACGGGATCTTCGTCCCGTTGAGCTGGCGGAGCTTGCGTCGTGCCTTGGCCACCTGGTACCGGAGCCCTGGTCCCGGCTTCCAGCCCTGAGCAAGGTAGTCCTCTGTGAGGGTCACGAGGCGCCCCTCGATGAAGCGCGTGTGCTTCAGGGCAGCTTTGAGCTTGTCCTCCCAGAAGATGTAGGTGCGCTTGGCCATGGGGAGAAGCTGGCCGCCCTTTATCTTCCCCGGGCGGCCGGTGGGGCTCGACGGTGCCAACCCTCGCGGACAGAGGTCGTCTTAAAACGTTGCGAGATTGCCCTGACTGTACACCAGACGAGCTGGGCGACCCCGCCGAGCCTCGTGTAGTCCCCAGGACGCCCACAGCCTGTGGAGAGGCCCGTAAATGCCCGAAAAGTGGTTAAATTGAGTAATTAATTACTCAATTATGGGCGTTTTGGCCCGTTTTTTGGACGTTTTGGGGCTCAACAACGGGGGTGCCGTCTCGTAGTGGGGTCATGAGCAAGAGGAAATTCTCACTGGGCCAGACCGTCATCACCCAAGCCGCTGAGGCGACCTTCGAGAGGGCCTTCGTCGTGAAGTGCCTCGCTCGGCACGTCTCGGGTGACTGGGGCGACCTGGCCCCCGAGGATGCGAAGATGAACGACGCCGGGCTCGGCGAGCACCCGGATCGGCTCCACAGCAGCTACGCTACCCCTGAGGGTGGCAAGCTGTGGGTCATCACGGAAATCGACAGATCGGTCACAACTGTGCTCCTGCCCGAAGACTACTAGAGCTATCATGGTGGCATGAGCCGCTCCGTCTGTTCCGTCCTCGGCTGTGGGAAGCCCGTGAAGGGTCGAGGCTACTGCTGCAAGCATTTGAGCCGGGTCAAGCGCCACGGGTCCGTGGACCTCCCTCAACGGGAGAAGAAGCTCTGCTCCGTGAAGGGGTGTAACAGGCCCGCCCGAGCGAAGAACTTGTGCAACATGCACCGCTGCCGGCTGAGGACCCACCCGAGTCCTGGTGAGGCCGCCCCTCGAAAGGGCAACGGTGGGACGGGCACCCTACACAAGTCGGGCTACCGGTACTTCTACCGCCCCGACCACCCCAACGCATTCAAGAACGGGAACGTGGCCGAGCACGTCATGGTCATGTCGGACATGATCGGGAGGCCCCTGAAGAAGGGTGAGACGGTCCATCACCAGAACGGCATCCGACGCGACAACTGCCCGAGCAACCTGGAGCTGCGGACCTCCATGCACCCCAACGGGCAGTCCCTGCGGGACATGGTCGAGTTCTGCGAGGCGTACCTGGCGGAGTATCGCCCCCTCCTGGAGAGGCTGGCTGCCTCTGGGCTCAACAACCCCGTTCCCAGCTCGTAGTGGTGATATGAAGCGACTGAGCAGGATGACTGAGGCCGAGCTGTGGGCCTTCTGGGAGCGCTACCGCCGGGTAGGGCGCCAGGGGGCTGCCGAGCTGATAGGGAGGAGTACCAGGGCGGGCTACGTCAAGGCGGCCCGAGCCCTGGCCAACTACGCCTGCAACTGGGCGGTGATGAAGGCTTGCCGGCGCCGGAAGGACAAGCTGGGGGTCCGGATCTACACCCACTGCGCTGATGTCTCCCTCCAGGACATAGACCTGAACCTCATCTCTTACCTGCTGTGAGCCGGAGGACTACAATGAACGACCACGAGCGGAATGACGACCTCTACGACGAGCTGAACGACGCCCTCCGAGTACGGTATGATCGTCTCTCGACCGAGACCCAGAAGGTCCTGGGTCTGCTCGATGACCCTGCCGCCATAGCCCACCTGAGGTTGCTCTGGGAGAAGCAGTGGTGGGAGCAGAAAGCTCTGGAACTGGCGAAGAAGCTAAAGGCAACCAGGCCATGACCCACTGCCCCAAGTCCAAGAAGAGGCGACCCTGCGACCCTGACGAAGCGGGGCTCTGTCGCCGCTGCGGGAAGGACCGGTGGGGGCGGTCGGCCCGGGACCGGGCTCTCATCAAGCGCCAGGTTCGCGTCTGCCTCCGCCACCGCAAGCTCTACCGGGTCGCCAAGGCCCACGGCCAGCTCCGGGAGTGGCTGGAGCTGGTGACCGCCAAGCTCATGTGGCTCCACGTCAGGGAGCTGGAGCGGGGGCAGTCCCAGCGGCTGTACTACGCCGCGAGGGAGCGGGACGCCCTCAGATGGTGGCACGGACGCCCTCAAATTCGACAGGAGAAGCTATGAGCTGGACGCCCATCGAGTTGTTCGAGGCCCCTCCGGGGAGCGGCAAGCCGTTCCGGCGGCTGGAGGACTCAACAAATCGGACTCTGGCTCGTAGTGGTGGCATGACCACCTTCGAGACCACGACTCCCATCGACCATGAAGCTCTTCGAGCGGCACTGGCTCGTTACGGGGTGGTGACCTCACGAACGCTGTGCCAGTTCGTCCGGGCTGAAACTTCGCACCCTGAGACCCCCTCGGAGGTTGCGGAGGCGAACGCTGAGCACGACAAGACGTTCAAAGCGTGTGGTCGTTACATCCTCAAGCTCTACAAACAGGGTGCGCTGAGGCGGACCAGAAAAGCCCACTTCGTCCCCGGCCAGGGCCGCCAGCCAGCGGAGTACGTGTGGGCCTGAAATTGCTCCATGGGGCTCAACAACCCGGTCCCATCCTCGTAGTACCAGCATGAGCATCACCGAAACCATCATCGACAGCATCCTCTCCGAAGACGGCTGGGTCATCATCCGCGACCGTGAGGGCCGTTGTGGCCAACGTCTGGTCGAGGCTGAGCGAATCAGCCCTGATGGGGTGCTCCTGTGCGTAGCTGAGCTGCGAGAGAAAATCGTTCGCAAGTACGACTCCAAGCGGGACTTCTGGACCAGCGAGCCCACCAGCGAGTGGGCAGCCCCGTACCTCCGCCCGTGCTTCGCTCCTGAGGTGATCGCATGAACAGAGCCCGAACCATCGTCCGCCTCGCAGCCGACACGACCAAGACCCCCTTCGCCAAGGCGTGGCTCCGTGATGACCCTCACGGCAAGTGGGAGCAGCGGGCTGATAGGCTGCTCCAGCAGGCCAGCGAGCACCCCGCCTTCCCGAGCATGGGGGACGACAAGGTCAACCGCGAGGTCGCCACGGTGCTCTCGTACCTGGTCCTGGAGGCCCTGCTCCGGGACAAGAAGCGGTCGAGGGGGTCTCGATGACCCGCCAGAAGCTCGAACTGTCACGCTGGAAGTTGGTCCGCTGCGGGGGCAACATGGCCACCGACACGCCCATGGGCGGGTACAAGACCCGTGAGGAGGCCGTAGAGGTCGCCGAGAAGCACGCCCCTGGCGTCTTCGCCCTCTGGCTCCAGCACGGTGAGAGGCTCCACGAAGGGAGCTGGGAAGAGCTGACCCTGTAGGAATCCCTCGTGAGGGCTCAACAACTGGGCCTGACCCTCGTAGTCCTGTCATGAGCAACCCCACCGCCCCCAGCCCGGTCACCATCACCTTCGTCTCCGCCCCCGTGGTCGAGGACAACAAGGCGACCCGCGAGCTGGCCACCAAGGCGGCTGTTCGCGAGGTCGGTCGGGCCATCACCGCCTGGTACTACACCCGCGGTTGAAGATTTTGAGTACGGATTAGGTCATCGAGAACAACATCGTAACCCCGACAACCACCTGAGAGCCGCCGGCTCGGGTGGGGGGAACCCAGGCGGAACCATGTTGTGTGTATTCATGCGGCAAGCCTCTGGCGCCCTTCACCGGGCTTCGGAGGCTTGTTGTTTCAACCCCAGCGAGGGAGACCATGGCAAGTCAAACGTTCACCATCAGCTTTCAACTCAAAACCGACTGCAAGGAAGTGGTCAGCGAGGAAGACGCCCTCAAGTGGGCGAAGGAGCACTTCGAGGGCTGCGATATGGGGAAGGTTTACGCCTTCTCGGCGTTCTTGATAGCGCCGCCACCCCCGCCCCCAGGCCCCCCACCCAGGCGAGTCATTCGGGCCGCACGCCGGGCCATTCGCCAGGCAGGTCCGGGGAAGAAGATCCAGGCGATCAAGCTGCTCAGGGTTGACCAGGGCCTCGGCTTGAAGGAAGCCAAGGATGCGGTCGAGCTGGTCTACAAGGAGCCCGCCTTCAAGCACTTCGACTACCCCGCGGTTCCGTTCAAGGGTCGAGCTGCCTACGGAGCTTGACCAAGCAACGCTCGCCCCTGGTGGCCCCCTCACGGCCTCCGGGGGTGAACTGCCTCTGGGCAGAGGTGGTCAGAAGAGGTCCGGCCCCGTCAGCAGGTCCCAGCGGCCGGGTGTGAGCGCCTCGATTCGTTGCTCGTAGTAGGGGATCTTGGTTTCCCCGAGCATCAAGATTCGGCGTCTCAAGTACCTGAGGCGTTTGAAGCCCTTTTGGCGGCGAGACGGTTTGGAGGACGCCTTCCTCCCTCGCATATCCACCAGCTCAGACTCGATCAACTTAAACTCGACGTGAGCCCTGACGAGCTTGGCCTCCCAGTACTCTCGCGTCCGGGGGCCGCTCTTCGTCATGATCATGACGAAGAGCTGTGGGTCAACGCTGGACAGGGCTGCCATGGTGGAAAAGATGCCCTCCTTTCAACTCCCGGAGGGCTAGGGACCTGGTCCCCCTCTCGATCCCCGTGAGGGAGGCAGGAGCTTAAATGGAAATACGTGAACCGGCTTTGGTAAGAGACTGATCCCGGTGATTCTGGGCCCTAGAATATCGACACCAGTCGAGCACCTCGGCCAGTTGGGGACCGACACAGAAATACTACACCAGTTGGGGCAAGAGAATCGACCAAACGTCTCAACAACGCCCTCTGGGGCTCGTAGTACCAGCATGACCACGACAGGCCACTTCGAGAGCAACGGCCGCCAAGCTTGTGGTCGCAGGATGCGAAACCCCCGCCTTGACAACAACGTCCACAGGGTAACCTGTGAGCATTGCTACGGCACGGCGGCCTTCAAGACCGCCATGAGGGCGTTCAGCAAGGCTGAGAAGGTCCGCCTCGCCGAGGTGGCCAAAAGCCCCTTGATGACGGCTTTAGCGACCGTGACGGGCCTCTCGGCAGCCGAGGTTGTGGTCACCCCGCAGGGCGAGTTCACGCCCGAGCAGATGCAGGCGGCCGTGACCCTGGCCTTCGGCTGATAACGCCCACTGAGAGGCCCCTGGAGCTACGCTTCGGGGGCTTCGTTGCGTCTAATCGTCGGCCATGAGGATGCCGTAGCGCCCCGACTGGCGGAGCCGCTCGTTCGCGAGGGCCTTCTCTTCGGCATCTTTGGCCTCCCGCCTACGCTCGGCTTCCGCCCTAGTGTCCAGAGCGGCGAGCACGGCCCGGCAGACCTCCGCCTGAAGCTTCCTCATGGCCCGTCCCCCACGACCTCATCATCCGTGCCGTCGACCACGAAGGGCTGTCGCTCGGAGCCGCACACCGGGCAGACCCGGCGGAGCACCTTGTTGACGCCCCGCTCAGCCACGTAGCTCGCGAAATTCGTCCAGCAGTGGCGGCAGGTGAGGGCGACCGTCCGGTAGCGCTCCAACACGGCTTCGCCCTCCGGGGAGACACGCCCGTCGTCAGATAGCCATTTGCGGCGCCGTAGAGGCCCCCAGGGGAAGAGCAGGAGGAGGTTGGCGTGGACGGGGCAGCCGCCCAGGGCGAGCGTGCTGTGGAGCCCTGACAGGGCTCGGAGCTGCGGAGGGGTCGGCTTGCGGGGCACCTAGATCCCTACACCGGCGGGGGTCCCCATTTGGCCCCATTTGCGGGGGTGCCGAAATGGCCCCATTTGGCCCGATCCCGGGGGTGCCGATTTCGTCGATTTCGCTTGACAGGGCCCCGTGGGGGACCCCCGTATGGGCCCGTATGGGAGGGTGCCGTAGGGCCTGATCTGGCACGGCTTTTGGCATGGCCTGGTGCGGGCTGGTGCGGCCCCGCCTGGTAGCGCTCGGCTGCGCAAGGCCCTGCCCCCTCCCTCCACACCCTGACTACGATGGGGAGGGGTCGTTTGTTGAGGGGTGGAGCCACTTATTCACCCACCTGGTGGAGAGGTGTTGCCCACAGGCAGCGCACACGCCCAGGGGCACCCCCTCCCTCCACATCCTGACTACGAGCTGCCCTACCCCCATGTTGAGCCCAATCGTACTGTGCCCTGCGCTATTCCTCATTGGCATGGTGTGTGGCTACGCTGTGGGCCGCCATCATGGTGCGTGTGTGCTGCGTGCATACACACAAGGCCATGACACAGGGTGTGCCAACTCATGCTGGGTGAGAGGACAAATCGACAGCTCAAAATCTGTGCCACCACAGAGCTGAAAATGAGGGGGGCCACCCTTGGCATGATTCATGGTGCTTCACTCGGGAGGACCTCCCCAGCCACAGAGCGTGCCAGATCAGGGGTGGGGGGTCGCTTTCCAGAACCGTGCCATTATCTTCGCGGCGGGTGGATCAGGGGCGATCCGGCGTATTGAATCAACACACCACACTGTGCCGCCCAGGGGTCAGAAACCACAGAACCCGGATGGCAGCTCCCTGGCTCCCTATCGGTCGCCTTTGGTGGTCGCCAGCCAGGCGGGACCTGCCAGTTGGGGACCCCCACCCCCTATGCGGCCTTGCGGAGTCGGCCGGTGGATTTCGGATTTTGCTCTACCGGTCAATTTTTGGGTGTATTCTGGTCTTATGAGCCTGACTCGACGTACTGCGTTGGCCCTTCCCCTGGTGGCCTTGGTCCCGTTCGTTCCAGTTTTGGCTGAGGCGAATGTACCGGAGGCGGTGATGTTGGGGTCAGACCCGGTGATGATCACGACGATGTTCGTGGTCGAGCCGGGCGATTGGGGTGACGGGGGCGACGAGCTGGGTGGACCTGGCTGACGGCCGTCGGATCTGTGTGGCTGACCTCCAGGTGGGGGACGTGGTTCCGCGGTCGAACGGGTACACAGACTGGACGATCACGGTGGTGACTGTCGAGATCAAGGAGGTCTACAGAGAGGACCTTCCCCCAGAGCCCGAGCCTGTGGCCCCATCGAGGTACGAGCGGCTGGTGGAGGACGACGATGTCGGAGGTGAACATCCCGTTGAGGATGGCGCTGAGGGAGCTGACAAGGATGGCTGACCTCACTGGCTGGGCCTACTTCGACGACGGGATGCGGATGCTCCGGACTGGCCGTGGGCCTTTGCGGCTGACGGACGGCCGAGAGGTGACCCCTGGCGAGCTACGTGTGGGCGATGTGATGCGGTCCTCTGACGGGCAGCGGACCTGGGTCCACCGGGTGATCCGGGTGGAGACGGACACACGGGTGTTGGACACGACTCTCGACTACAAAGAGTTCCCTTTGCCGGTGGATGTCGAGGGGCCGAGGCCGAGTCGCTGGGAGATTCTGGCGGGGGACTAGTCAGCCTTGACCTGCTGCCACTTGGCCTTGAGGTTGTTCACCTGGCCTTTGTAGGTGCGGCCGTTGTTGAGCTTGAGGCGGACGCGGCCGGTCTTGGGGTCGTGCTCGGTGACGGTGCCCTTGAGCGGGCCTGTCTTGTGCTGCCAGATGGTTCCGATCATGATGGGGTCTCTATACACCGCGCCGGTGTATCTAGGGAGTGTGACCGACGTTGTGACAGCTCGGGCGGCGATCCGGAAGGTGGTCGAGCCCTTGAAGCTCAAGTGCTCCAGCTACCAAGTCAAGGAGCAGCTGGGCCGAGCTTCTGGTAAGGATTGGCTGGACGACGACTTTCGTGTGGTGGTCAAGGCGACGATATCCCCTGACGAGGGATTCCCTTGTCGGCAATACGAGAACAACCGATGGGAGCTAGGCGGGCTGGGGCTCACCCGCGAGACAGCCATGAAGGCTTTCCAAGATGGTGTCGAGGGCATGGTACCCGAGTGGGAGAAGCTCTTGGCTGACGATGTCGAGCTGGCTGCCCGTGTGGGTGGTCGGTGCCGATCGGTGAAGGCGACCTCCTACTACCTGACGGACCAGGTGAAGCGGGCGTTCGACGCTGGTGAGGATGTGAACCAGGCCATTGCGGCCTCGACGATGAAGCTGCCGGTGGGGACGGAGCTGAAGGTGGTGGCCCACGAGCCTGGGAAGATCCGGCTTCGTGCCTGCTGGGGAGACGAGTGGTGGGTCTACCGCTGGGAGTTCTACAGCTACCTGACGACGAACAAGCCTGGTGAGCGGATCCCCGACCCTCACTACGAATTTCTGGAGGGCGACTGATGTGGTTGTGGACGCCGTTGTCGGATAAGGTGGGCTGGGTGTTGGCCCTCGTGTTGGGGCTGGTGGCTCTGGCCATCGTGGGGCTGCTGGGGTGGGCTCTCATCGAGGCGGTGCCGACCCTGTTGGAGGGCTGGAAGGTGACGGACGCTCACCAACGGGACACGGTTCTGGCGTTGCTGTTAATCCTGAACCTGTTCTCGCAGACCCGGTGCAAGGGCGACAAGTGCAAGGGCGACAAGTGCAGGTGCGAGGGCGGGTGCAGCAAGTGAAGTGGGGGCTCGTCTTGTTGGCCTTGCCGCTCATCCTGTGGGCGTGTGCCGCTGGCTACCAGGTCTGGGTCGTGGAGACGGACGAGCCATCCTTCATAGCTCCCTTGTCGACGATGCAGGCGGGGTACGGCTTCTGCCACGTGTGTGGCAAGGTCCTATGTGGTGTACACTTCAGCGAGCACCTGACCTCCGAGGTGCCGCTTGGGGAGCTGGAGAAGGCATGAAACGACGAGACGTACTCAAGGGCGTGGCCGCGGTTACGGTTGGAGTGTTGGGATTTCTGGGGCTGGGTGGGGAGGCTACCGCTGTCGGCCAGCCCGAGCTGATGACCAAGCCTACAGGGCTTCGGCCCGAGGCCATGGCTGCCTTTTTCGGAGAGACCGAGTGCAAAGACAAGCGGGTCGAGCGACTGTGGGTCAACCCTCTCGACTATTGGCAGATCCCCAAGAACTTTCGAGACCGGGGGCTCTACGACGAGTTCCATGACCGGCGGCTTCTTCGCATGGGCATCATGGGCTTTCTGTGGGGAGCCGAGGTCCGAACGAGCCGCAAGATCCCCGAGGGGCACATTTTGCTCGTAGGAACGAGAGAGCCGCACCCGGGGACCGAATGGGATTTCGTTCCGTCCAACCCAGGCTGGGTCCCTTCCCGGGAGCAGCTCAAGCGGTTCTAGTCCGAGGGTGAAGAGGGATCATGAAGCGACGTGACGTTCTGAAAGCAGCGGCGGTTGCCGCAGGTGCATCGGTGGTGGGGTTGCCGGCCGAGGCAGCCGGAGCCATCAACAAGTCGGACAAGCTCAAGCTGGCCGAGAAGGTAGGCAGCCCGCTCAGCGTGCACCTGGAGGTCCTCCCCTACGGTAATCCCCCGCTGTTCGCTGCCAGCTTTCAGGGGCGTATGGAGGGATGGGACGAGTTCTGGGAGGGTCACTTCCGGCCTGTTGGGGAGCTTCACTTGGCTTTTCGGGAGGTTCGTCAGAGCTTGTCGAAGGGCGGGTATGCTGGGGCCAACCCTTGGCTAGACCGCCCCGAAGCTCCCCCGCACTTGAAGACTCTTGAGGTCGATCACTTTCGTGAATACGGCTATGGGTTGATCGACACGTTGGTCGATCACTGGGCTCTCTTCTACCACTGCCACTACTGGAAGGTCATCAGAGAGCCCTACCAACAGTGGAAGGCTGAGCAGCTCAAGCGGCTGGACCATGTCATGGTCCGATTCGAGGCGGAGCTTGTACGATGAAGCGACGAGACGTGTTGAAGGGCGCGGCGGCGGTTGCCGCTGGTGTTATGGCGACGGGAATTTCCGCCCCTGCCGGGGCGAGGGTCGAGAAGCCCAGCCCATGGGTCCCTTGCTGCGAACGGGACCACAACGGGGACGGCAACTGCGACCGTCATCCTGAGAAGGTTCACATCCGTTTCTCGCTGGTCTTGCCTGGCCCCTACGACAAGCTGGCCGATCAGCTCCAGGAGGGTATCGAGGGGTTTGAGTCCCAGTGGTCCGACATGAAGGTCGACCTGCCGGTCGAGTTTGAGCTGTTGGACAAGGACGGCGAGCCCTGGCTGTTCTCGCCTGCGTGGGAAAAGGGCAAGTCGATGACCACGAAAGCGGACAACATCTTCAAGGACCGGCGGTGGGACGTGGTCAAGCGAGCGGTCTTCCTGCGGAAGCACAGTTACTGGCACCAAGAAATGTCCGCAACGCTGGAGCCAGGGAGTCGCCAGTCCTTAGACTGGCATCGAGAGCAGCGTGAGCGGTTGGGCTCCGTTCACGTGGCCTTCTTGGGTCTGGTGACACCCCTGCCCCGGGACGCCTCGGTAGCGGCAGCGGAGCACGCAGCTCGGCTCCAGCAACTGCCAGGGCTCAAGGAGAAGCCATGAAGCGACGAGACGTTCTAAAGGGTGCCGCTGTGGCCGCTGGAGCGGCCGTGGTGGGCTTGCCGGCGGTGGCGGAGGGCGAGGCCCTACCTCTGTTGAACACGACGTACAGCGGCAAGGACCGGCGGATGACGGTCGAGCTGTTCATCTACCCCAAGCAGGGCGGCCCGTTGAAGCCGCGGTTCCAAGAGCTGGTCGAGGAATGGGAGCGGGCCAACGCGGGCTTCCGTCCCATCGAAGCGGTCACTTTCGAGCCCCAGATGGAGGACGGTTCGTCTTGGCTCGTGCACCCAGCGTGGGAGCCGGTCTCGAAGGACAACCTCTCGCTGCTCTACACGGAGGGCCACAACGTCTTCCGGGATCGTCGATGGGATGTCATCGAGCGAGCGATCCACCTGCGGGAGCTGGGCTACTGGCGGCAGGAGTACGAGCCGAGGATCCAGTCGTACGGAGCCGCCGCCCTCTCCGGTGGCGGTATGTCATTTGGCACCAGCCACTACCGCATGTTCCGTCGAGCAGCTCGCGACCGGCTCTACCGGGTACGGGTGTACTTCGAGGCGATCCCCCTGTCGGAGTTTCGTCGGTTCCTGGGGGCGACGGCGCCTGAGTACGCCCGGCTACAGGACGAGCTGGAGGCTCTGGGCGTGCGTCACAAGAAGGGGCAGATCAGTCCGCGGGCCTACCTCAAGTGCCGACTGGAGCGGTATGAGCGGATGGAGCAGCTCGAAGCGGCGGCACTCAAGTGGGGATGAAGAGGGGGTTCCAGCCGGTGGGTCCGCGGCCTGGGGGCAAGCGAGTCCTCAAGACGGTGACGCTCTCCGACGGTCGGGAGATCGAGTTCGAGGTCTTCGTCATCGACAGCCCAGCGTCGAATTTGATGGCGTGCGGGGTCCAGCTGAAGGCACCCACTGGCGGTTACGGCCGTGTCCCTCGACGAGGGGCCAGCTAGAGGCCCTGGACGACCCTGGCAACGGTGTGCCCACCGGAATCGACGTAGGCGAAGTCGTAGCGGGGGTGGGGGTCTGGGGTCTCGAAGACCCTGCGCTTGTTGTACGCCAGAAGGCCCTCGACCATGGCCTTCTTGCTGGTGAACTGTAGGCTTTGGCCCCAGCCGAGGAAGGCCGTGTAGAGGGTGGGGAACAGATCGAGCTGCTGGTTCATTGGCTGAAGAAGGCGAGGACCGTGGAGACGACGCAACCGGTGCCAACCAAGGCGGTATTCATGTCCGGTCTAGTCGATGTAGAGGTCGACGACGACCCTAGCGGGGCCGCTATCTGGGAGCTTGATGCAGGAGGACTTCGTCTCTCTGAGCCAGGTCTTGGGACCTTCGTCGGCGGCTTTGCGAGCCATGAGGATGCGGGCAGCGGCCACGGAGGGGGCTTGGACGACGGCACGGTTGATGACACCGAGGTCCCAGCCGTTGTCCTTGTCGTTGATCTTGCGTTCTAACAACCAGGGAAACATCGGAGTGTAGGGGCAGCCGAGGCGCTCGCGGACGACCTGCTGGGCGATGAGCTGGCTTGCGATGTTCTGCCGTGTGGAGTTTTCGGGGAAGGCTCGACCTACGAGGGAGTTGGGGTCTAGGATTTCCCGTGCGAGATTTTCGGGTGAGCGGCCTTTAGCCAGCTCGCCACCGATGTAACGGAGAAGATGGTTCACAGTCACTATTATACATCGAAAAGGCCGAGCTGGTTCGTTGGTCGAAGAACCCCAGCAGCTTACCAAGAGTGAAGACGGCCTTGGGCTCACGCAGCTGGATGATGTCGAACATGTGGTAGGCGGGCAGGTCGTTGGTCCACCCCACTGTCTGCTCGCTGATCGCGCTGTCGAGCATAGGGTCATCCTTGAGACGCACCGTCAGTGCCATCGCCGTGGACGGGGTTGCCCTCACTCGGTCGTGCCGTTCGGGAAGCTCGGGCCGCCCTACGCGAGCAAGCAGGACGACATCGACCTCTTCGGGCAAAACGTTGACGGCCATGGCTGTCGTCGAGAGAAGTTCTTCGAACCCCGGGTGGCCCTCGTCACCGGGGCTCAAGACGAAGTGGTAGTTGACGATGAAGGTGTTGTCGTCCACCTCGGCGAACCAGGCTCGAAGCTCATCCCGTATGGGCTTGAAGCCGTCCTCGTTGGCGTCCGGCTTGCTCAGGTCTGCAAGGCGAAGTCGTCGATGCGTCTGGGCGACAGTGATGAGAGGGTTCATTGGGGCTTGGGATCTCCCTTCATCATCTTCTCCAGAGTGGCCTGCGGACCTTCGCCGTGGATGACCTCGGCCTTGCCGGCGCCGACCATGCACGAAGCCATGGCGTGCATCATGGCCACACCTGGGTCTGGTTGGTTCCAGCCACCGGAGTTCCGCATCTCCAGGAGCAGGGCCTTGGGGTCCTCGTTGGCCCTCTTGGCGACCTCGACTCGCTGGGCGGTCGTTTGGAGGTAGCGCCTCATGGGCTTCTGCATGGCCTTGGCAGCGTGGAGCTGGTAGCGGAACCAGGAGCCGCAGCCCTTGCACTCGAAGCCGAGCCAGGTGTTGTAGGTCTTGGTGCCCTGGTGCTCGCGGGGGGCGATGTCGCGGGTCTCTCCGCAGTCGTGCTCGCACACGGCGGTGAAGAACTCGCGGATGTCCTTGAAGTCGGTGGGGTCGCTCATAACTTATCCTTGGGCGAGAAAGACACTCAGGTGCCAGCCCGGTGAAGGCCAGCCGAGCTGGTCGGCGGCCCGGGTGAGCCAAACCACGTGCTCTTCTGGGGGGTCGGTCAGGGGGTCGAGTTTAGTGACAGTGTTGGTGTCCCCGACGGCGGTTTGTCGTGTAGGCTTGCTCGCGAGGAAGGGGACGGGGTACGCGAAGGAGCCCGCATAATCCAGCTCGATCCCCTCTGGGGGGTCAAGGTCGTTGTTCTCGAACCAGGTGCCGTTGGTGCTGTCGTGATTTTCCTCGCTGTCGGAAATGCCGAAGAAGAGTTCTGCTGAGGTGTCGAGTCCCATGGCTGGAGGTCTACCTCGGAGCGGTGGGCCAGTATTCTTCGGGGATGCCTTTGGACACGAGCTTCTCGATGGCGGCGTCGGCTATACCGTCGGCAATACCCATCAAGACTTTCGGGTCTGGGGGTGTACGAACCGGGAGCCCGGCGGCCTTGTCGGCGTGATCAACGACCTTGGTCAGGTCGCTGACGGCCTGGTTGAAGAAGTGGACCCAGGCAGATTGCTCGGCTGCTTCGGAGTACATGCGGTGTATATACACCAGGTGAGGGACACAGCAGGAGGAACCGACCTCCCTCGAAGCCCGGAATTGACCGGATCGGCGGTCGTGCTCGAATCGTCGGACGCCCTGAAATAGGTGGGAAAGGTTGCTGTGCCGGAGTGGAGACCGGCCCCTCACATTTCCTCTGAGGCCCTGTGGTAACCAGCTCCGTCAGGGCTTCCACTCGCCTGTCTTGAGCCACTTCCAGTAGCACTCGGGCACGCCGTCCTGGGACAGGGCCATGTTGGTGAAGCGGAGGTCCTCGGAGACCTCGGGGCCGAGCCACTCGGGCTTGTCGAACTCTTCGTCCCGGCTCTCCAGCTCGATTTCTGCGAGCCAGAGGCCCTCCAGCCGCTCGTCGCTGGTGAACTCGTCGATCTCCCAACGGCCGACCAGGTAACGGCACTTGGTCAGGGCGGTCTCCCAGAGCCCGTCTTCGAGGATCTTCTGAGCGTCCTTGACGGGGATCTCCCACTCGAACTCGGCTCGCTCGACGGTGCCGGGGCCTTTGACCGTGAGCCGGGCGATCGTCACGCCTTCTCGGCTCGACGTGCGTACCCGGACGCAGGGCTCATCCGAGAGGTAGGCTTGCTCGATGTCGATGGGGGTCCCCAGCTCGGGCACGTTCGCGGGGTTGACGAGGAAGGTCCGTTCGATCTCGGTGGCCATAGGTAGTCCTACACCGCCGGTGTATGATAGGCGCATGGACAGACGAACTGTGCTCAAGGCGGGGCTTGTGGCGGTCGGTGCTGTGGCGGTGGGCCTTCCGGAAGCGAAGGCCCGAGCTGGAGTTCCCTTCCTCCGGGAGATCACGGTGACCTATGGGCCAGACACAAGGCCCTACACGCTGGCCAAGATCATGTTCGACGTGGAACCGGGTGATCTCGAAGTCACGCGGTGGGGCCCAGAGCGTCTCAGGGTCTACAAGACCGCGGACTCCTACAAGGAGGTCCCGTTCCGTTACCCTACTGCCTCCGGGCTGATGAGCAAGTTCCGGGACTCGGTGGAGCACTTCATGGCGAGGCGCCAGCCTGGTGCCGAGTTCGTGACGGACGCCGACAAGCCGGTGCGCTTCGAGTTCCTGGGGGACGGCCGTCCTGTCATCCTCCCTCTGACGGGGCGGCCAACACCGTTCGAGTCCGGATCCTTCGCAATCCATCCGGGGGTTCTGGCTGACAAGATGTGGGCCAGCATTCACGTGGCGTTGGAGCAATGGCTCATCCAAACCCAGGGGAAGCGCCGAGAGCAGGCACAGGCGCCGTGGGGACCTTTGTGGATGGAAGGACACCGTCAAGCTCTACGGAAGATCCAGGTGACCTTCCTCATCAAGTGAGAGGCTCATGGACAGACGAACTGTGCTCAAGGCGGGGCTTGTGATGGTCGGTGCTGTGGCAGTGGCGGGCTTCCAGGTTGACGCCAAGGGAGTGTTATCGTGTTTCTTGTCCGAGAAGCTCCCCCTTGGCGCCCTCGCCATGTACGCCAAGGCACCCAACAAGCCGGCCATGGTTCTCCTGGGTGTGGAGCCTCATTGGGAAAACGTCGGATGCCAACCGGCCATAATCACAGAAGGGGGTCACTTCGTCGCAACTGTTTTCAGACCCCGCCTAGTCGTCGCTCCCCCAGTCGAGATCACAGACGACGAATTGGAGACAGCCGCCAGGGTCATGCTTGAGGTGACTGCAAGACGCAATGGCTGGACTGAGGACCCTGAAAAATGGTTCGCGGATCACGACCTTCCGTTTGATCAAGTGACCCGAATCGGCTGCTGGGACATCGCCGTGACCGAGCCCGACTACCTGGGGCGACTCGCCTTCTACAGTCCTGGGACTCACTGCGGACTCGCTCTCTTCAACCCCAACGCAGCTGTGCTTGTCCGGCGGTAGCATCGCGGTTGTGGAACTGCTGGGCAGCTACCTGGAGGCCAAGTTCAAGGTCATCGAGGCGGGCTACGAAGAGGACATCGCGTGGGCCGAGGGGCTGGAGCGTGTCGAGCCCGACGCCGAGTACGTGGTTCGTGAGGCTGCCTGGGTCATCGTCAACAGCGGGTTCCGGTTTCAAGTGGCTCGCAAGCTCTGGCCGAGGATCTCGCAAGCGTTCTGCAACTGGGAGCTTGCACGCATCGACGAGAGCTGCGTCATCGAGGCGCTCGGGGTGCTCAACCACGTGGGCAAGATGAACGCGATCTGGACCATCGCCAAGCTGGTCCGCGAGGAGGGCATCGAGCAGATCCTGGCTGACGCTCGGGAGCCGAAGAAGCTCAAGCGGTTGCCGTTCATCGGGCCGACGACGTGCTGGCACCTGGCGAAGGTCCTGGGGGCTGACGTCATCAAGCCGGACGTGCACCTGACCCGGGCGGCGAAGGCGGCGGGGTTCGACAAGGCGATAGGGCTCTGCGAGGCGATCCGGGAGCTGACGGGTTCACCGTCCGAGCGGTTGACGGTCATCGACTCGGTGCTGTGGCGGTACGGCGAGCAGCAGGTAAGCCAGGGCTGGTCTGACTGGGGCCAACTTTGGGGGTCATAGGACACTTCTACGCCGTGGGGGTATGGGCGCAAATCTGTGCCGGATGCTGGGGGTTCCCGCGGAGGCCAGGTGTCTCTCGTGTGGCGAGACCTTCCCGACGCACTTCGAGGATCACAACCTCGGCCAGGAGGGGCTGAACCCTGGGCCTGGTGAGTGGGCCTTGCGGGTTGCGTGCTCTCATTGCGGGGCACGGTTGCAGCTACGGTTGGTGGTCAACCTCCAGGCGAGGAAGAAGCTCGACGCCCACCTCGGGGAGGTCTTGGCCGACTGGTTCAAGCTCCCGAGCGAGAGGCGGCGGCGGTTTCTGGCCCACGTCCGCAATCACGCGAAGCCCGAGGGGCCGGTGGCGGCCGAGGTGCTTGAGAAGCTGGAGGCGTTGCTGGTGTAGGTAGACCACATGGGAAGCCAAGCGAACTTGTGCCACATGCTGAACGCTCCCGAGGAGGTCGAGTGCCCCGAGTGCAAGAAGACCTTCCGGACGTACTTCGATGACTACGACATCGACGGTCCTTGCAACCTGGAGCCTGGTGTGTGGAAGCTCCAAACCCAGTGCCCACACTGCGACGAAGAAGGGCGCGAGGTCCCCTTGATGGTGGAAATCGAGGTCAAGCCGGCGATCAAGGTGGTGCGGTACCCTTGAATGGCCCATTCCGCCGCCCTGAGAGCCCCTCTGAGGCCGTCCGGCGCTCCGGGCGGGCCGGAGGGGCTTCTGAGCTTGGCGGCCCTCTGAGAGGCTCCTGATGGGCTACACGCTGGAGCAAGGTTCATACTACCTGCGGTCGGGGTCGACCATTCGGCTGATGACGGACCAGGTGACCATCGCGTTCTCCCACAAGCCGCCGCCGGAGGGGGTGGGCTGGACGCTGCACAAGCACGGTCGGCTAGAGAGCGTTCAAGCCTGGTGGCAGGAATACCAGCAAGCGGCCGGGCCTCTCTTCGGGGAGATCCTGCTCATCACCTTCCCGCTTCACTTCGACGTGGACCGCATCAACGCCATCATCGAGCATCCGTCGAAGTTGGCGGAGCTGCTCGAAGAGGCGGACGAGGTGGCTACCTTGCTGGGAGACGACTGATGCTGGACCGGGTTGGCCCGAGGGATTGGAGCGGGCTCGGGCGTGGGAACACTGGCTGCGGGTCAGGCGGGAGCCCTAGCCTCCCAGTCGGCGATCAGCTCCTTCTCGTTCCGGACGAAGACCGAGATGGTGCACTCGCCCCGGGCGAGGGTGGCCCCCGCATCGACGTAGTGCTTGTAGCCTTCGAGCTTCTTCCAGCCGCCGTTCATGAGCTTGTGGGCACAGGCGAAGGAGCAGACGGTGGCGTTGAACATGTTGCCGTCGCCCTTGCCGGTGGCGGGGTTGGTGGCGCAGGTGTCGAAGGTCCCGTGGAGGTTGGCGAGGTTGCTGTCGTTGCAGAAAGGCTTCATCTCGAAGACCTTGCCGCAGCTGTCGCACTTGAGGGCTCGTAGCTCAGCCTTCTTCGTGTAGGTGATTCTCTTGCGGCCGGTGACAGCTTTGCGGAGGGTGACGGTGTTGTTCACGGGGTCTTCTTCAGGGCGTCTTGGAGGGTGTCCGCGAACTGGACGTAGAGGGCCAGGAGGGTGCCGGCTCGCTGGGAGGCCATGGGTCCGTTGTTGCGGAGGTACTCGACGACTTCGGCCCGCTCCTGGGGGTCTGACTGGAGCCAGTTTTCGAGGGTGAGGTAGAGGGCTCGTCGCTTGGAGTCGGCGGGGGCGCTGGTGATGGCGCTCTCATCGAGGATGAGGGGCTTGTAGCCGGGCGGGGCCATGCCGTGGTTGAGGATCTTGACAGCTTCTTCTCGGAGCACTTCCTTCCGGAGCTTGTCCATCGCCTCTTGGTCGATGGTGATCCCTTGCTCTCGCATCTTATCGAGGGTGGGTTGCATTTTGGCCAACACCTCATACTCGTCGAGGACATTCTGGGTGCCAGTGGGGCCGTGTTCGCATTTGACGGCCGTGGTGTTTCGCTCGGTGGACTCAGTGTTGTCGTCGACAGCCCTGGTGAGGTTGACGATGGCCTTGATGAAGGAGGGGATGTCCCGTTCGAAGAACTTGCGGCCCATGGGTGTTTTGGCGAAGTCGATCATGCGAGAAACCAGTGGTCGAGTTGGTGGTTGCCGAGAGCGTCGAGGATCTCGCTGAGGCGTTCCTGCTCATCGGATGGGCGTGATGCCCACTGTTGGCAAAGGGTCGTGAAGCTGGTCATGTTGGGCGTGCCGGTGGTCCAGGTCAGGACGCGAGCGTCGTTGACCCGGCGAGCTTCGAGGACCTTGTCTGTGTGGGCGGCCCCGATGAACTCGACGATTCGGTCTTCGCCAAACTCCTCAGTGAGGGAGTCGAGGTCGTAGACGTAGAGGCCGACGGGGCGGCCCTCATTCCAGTGGCTCATGGTGGCTTTCTACGAATAGTCGTCGTCGGTGTAGCGAGGGCACTCCCCCCACGTGATTATCGAACCACTGCCGTCCTCACCTCGATGGGGCTCCTTGTCGTGGCCCCCGTCTAGGTCGCATTGGACTCCGTCGGTGGTGTCCGTGCACTTGCCACGACGAGCCTTGCCACGACGAGCCCTGCCACGACGAGCCCTGAGTCCTCGGTGTGGTTTCAAGGGCTTGGCCTTCGCCATGATATCGGTGGCCATCTCGAAGTCGTCCTCGCGTTCGGCTTGGAGGGCCTCGGGCGGGAGGACGACACACTCGTGGTCGACGGGCTTGCCGTCGCTCAGGCGATGGCCCCTGTTGCAGTAGGAGGACATGTAGACGTCCATGATCCTACTTACACCGCGGCGGTCTTTCTGGTTGCCATCGTCTGGGTCCTCTCAGGTGTGGGCTGACGCCCCTGAATCCCCCACCGAGGCTTTCCACTCGGAACTCCAGGTTCTACCCTGGCGTTTTCCCCTGGGGTGTCCGGTCGATCAAACCAGAGCTGACCGTCCCTTGTGGCGCCTTACAGGCCGGTCTTTTCCCTCGGGGTGCGGAACGGTTGGTCCAGTCCGCTTGCTACTATGGGGGATTCAGGGGCATGAGCTTCGGACCTTTGAGGCCCGTTCTGAGAGGACTACGAGGGAAGTCGTGTGTTGTTGAGCCCCATCGGAAGTTTTCTTCTTGTGGCTCCGCTCCAGCGACCATGAACGTAGCTCGTGCCGCCAACGTCGTTGCCCGATGGCTAGCCAGAGCGTCCCGCTCCACAGCCGTGAAGCTCCTGAAAGCCTACGCGGACGACCCGAGCAGCTCCAACAAGGCCGAGCTATCCGACTGGGGGATCAACATCTTCCGAGAGGGTGCTCGCAAGCGTGACTACGACCGTGCTGAGATGTCTGCGATCATGCGAGAGGAGGCCATCCGCATCCGCCGCGGGGGCTTCGGCCCTGACGAGAGCGGGCTCAACGGCTACCTCAAGGTGAACCGGGCCGGCAGCATGTTCCAGCTGTCTCGCGCCATGCGGGCTGGGCTCTTCTGCCAGCTCGTGGCCAACGGCCTCATCCGCTAGGGCTTCATCGCCCGCTCCCAGTCCGTAACGAACTGCTTCATCGCCTTGATGTTGTCGAACATGTCCTTGGCCCGCTTCTGCTTGTGCCTGGCCCAGTACTCCATCTGCTGCGAGCGGGAGTCCTTGAGGTAGCGAGCTACGTCCCCAGGGTCTTCCTCGGCGACGGACTTCACCTGCTCTTGCATGTGGGCGAGGCCCCGATGCATCAAGCCGAGGTCCATGCTGTTGAAGCTGCTGATCACTCCGTCGAGCCGATCAGCGTCTGCCTTGCTCCACTTGGCGAGGAACTTGGCCGCTCGGGCGTCAGAGTCCTTGGCCGCCTGCTTGGGCTGAGAGGTGCGGTCGTAGTCGTGGCTCATGTTCGGGGTGTTCCACAAGAGGGCTAGCGACGGCCTGGTGGCTTCGGGATGGGGCCGAAGTCGAGAAGCTTCTTGGTGTTGGCGGAGCCGGGGTCCCTACGCTTGGGGGGCTCCCTGGCTGGTAGCTCCACGAGTTTGCGGTCGAGCTTGTGCTTGACGTAGACCCCCTCAACCCAAGCCCGCTGCCTCTTGCTGAGGTCGATGATCTTGCCGTTGACCAGGTCATCGTACATGTTTTGGAAGGCTCGCTTCTCGCTATGGCTGAGCTTGAGGGGTGGCAAGGTCAGGAGTGCCCTGATCAGATGGAGGCTAGTACGCTTCTTCATGCGAGGATGCTTGGGTCGTCCACGGTGGTCACATCGAGGTGATCGCCCCGCTTCTGGATCTTGACGAAGCCCGACGCGGATGCCTTGTCGAAGTCGGCTCGGTTACGCCGGCCGGTCTCGAACAGCTCTTCGACGAAGCGGGAGCCCTCGAAGGCGAAGCACTCGCCGGTCTTGCGGTTGAAGAGGACGGTGATCACAGGGTAACCTTTCTTGTAGGGAGTATAAGAAATATTGTGGTCTAGGGGTCGCGGCTTCGAGGGGTCGCGGACTTAGCCCGTGGCACGCCTCGTGCTCTGGAGGTGAACCATGCTCGTCAAGTTCTCCTGCGGTTGCATTGGGTTCCTCGGCCTCTCGGACAAGGCGCTCGTCGTCTCGGCCTGCGATGGGGGAGGGCACGACCCCGAGGTAGGGCTCTTCTGGCGGGACCTCTC
>SDBV01004047.1_pt1 | contig 21260 bp, 19 predicted proteins | sample 2277081 | NCBI WGS metagenome assembly SDBV01 (sample SAMN10402039, study PRJNA504765) | marine sediment metagenome | isolation source: marine sediment core GS10_PC15, 223 cmbsf | place: Arctic Ocean: Southern Knipovich Ridge | collected 2010 | reverse complement strand
ACCCCAATCGCCGCTCTCCAGGATCCTTCTGATCAAAAGGCATCAATTGTCCTGGAATCTTCCGTGCTAACATCCCAATTCGCATGATTCCTCCCTCCTCCTGGAAAACCCATCGCTGTGTCGCCGACGTCGAAATTGAATCCGGCGGTAGCCAGCGAACTATTCACGCGCTGCATCTCGGTCCAAGTTTCCCCTCCGTCGGTAGAACGCGAGGCATGGATGTTAAAACGCCGGCGCCAAACTGCGAGGAACGTTCCTCCGGCCGATTCGACAACAATCCAAAGATCGTAACAGGGGTTTCAAATCCTGGGGGGGCGAATCCCGAGAGAGTGATGAACAAGAGTGTGGAGCTGGCTACTCCGACCACAAGAAACCTCAGTAGTCTCTTCCAAGTCGGCCTGACTCGTGCGGCGTACGCCAATTTGGCGTAATTGGTCTTCCGGACACCTTCCAGGAAATGGGTCAGTGCCAGGATCGATTCTGCCTTCAACATAAAACACCCTGGACTGCGTCACTGTGCGATTTCAATAAATCACATCAATATGCGCAGGACCTTGAAACATCGTATAATGCTTACATCAAATTAAACATTTTGTCAAGGTTCGTGATTAAGGAAGATCAAGACAATGGGTAAGGGGGCACTCTATCCTGATCGCGGAAGTGTGCGATAATTGACGCAGCAAACCCTCCATCCTTCTGCAGATTAGGAGGAGCCATCCATGACCGGAACCGTCACCATCACCGAAGGCGAAGAGGCCGTGCTGGATTTTGAGGATTTAGAATAGGCAGTTTGATTCCGTAGTCTCTTAAACTGAGCTCATGACTCACCCCGACCAAACCCAGACCAAATCGCAACGAGCGCTGCCGGTGTTTCTGATCGCGCTTGGAGTGCTGGTGGTGTTGGTCATACTGGCGGTTATGGTCATTATGATGGTACCCATCCCGCCCCACTTCCCTCCAGAAGATCCTGAGATAACTGCCAAGCGCCTCAGCCCGGAGAATGGGTTCTATGCCCTGGAAAGATCATTACAGCTGCTCCAGGTTACAGGTCCATCCCAACCTCAATACCTGTCCGATATGACACACTTGGGCCTTCCGCCGGATCCGGAAAACGAGGAAGCATTTAATAATTACTTGCTGGCTAGACCGTATACGACGGAAGACCTCGATAAGTGGCTCCTGCTGCGACGGTCTCCTTCAGAAGGCGAGGCATCTCCGAGCGTTCCCGAGCTTCGCGAATGGAGGCAGCAACTGATCGACGAGCTTGTCGCGTATTTTGAGAAAACCGTTCCGGCAATGGCGGAGATGCGCGAAGGACTGGACGCCGAGTATTATCTGCAACCTGAGATCGGGGATTCTCACATGGGTATATCTTATTTGGGTTCGTGGCGCGCTATGGCGCGAACTCTTGTGGTTCAGGCTAAGTGTTTTGAAGCTGAAGGTATGTATCGTGAAGCGATGAACAACTATCTCGATACCATTCGTTTGGGAATGTCTGTCGGGTCGGATGGTCCGATCATCGATCGTCTCGTCTCAACCGCCATCACAAGCGTCGGGCTGAATTCCCTCAATGCATCACTTCATCGATTCGACGATCCGGAACTATTGCGGGATGCAATCTATCGTCTACAGGGTGTCGCCGACCGCCAGACCCCTTTCAGCAGAATATTTGAGTATGAATTCCGAATGATGATTGACAACATGTGGTCATCGGAAAACATGTTGGATTTTGCCTCTGACGATTCTTGGAACCCTCTGAAAGGAAAGCCGGTCGCTGGGGAGATTGGAAAGGCGGTCAGCAGGCTCAAAGGCCGGGTCGACGTTATCAGATTCTGGTGGAACGTTGGCGTGTTCTGGGACGATTTTCTTCAGGTGGTGGATAAACCATTTCTTGAATTCGAGAAATTGAGTCCTGATATACCGCCAGATCCGTTGAGTCAAAAGTCCTACAGTGGGATCCTTGACAGAAGTGTTTTAGGCTTCACAAGGAAAGATGCCGCCATTAGGGGGACGATTGTGTCCGTTGCCTTGCGACTCTATCGAATCGAACATGGTGTGTATCCGGACGCCTTGAATGTTCTCGTTCCGGATTACTTGGAAGCCCTGCCCGCAGACCCTTTCTCAGGTAAGTCATTCGTTTATTCCAGGAAAGGAGATGATTTTCTCTTGTACGGCCTTGGTGATGACAGTGAAGATGACGGAGGGGTGCCGTTATATCGGCAGGGGAGTGTGTCCGGCGATCAGATCATCCACCAACCCTATGAAGAATTGCTGGCAACGGAAGCGCGGAGAAGGATGGAGTAGAGAAGAAGATATGGCCCACAGTGACCAAACCCATCCCAAACCGCGACGACCACTGCCGGTTTTCCTTATAGCGCTTACTTCCCTGACAGCATTCCTGATCGTTGCCGTAGTGATCGTCCTTTACACGCCCATCGACCCGTACTTCCCACCCGAAACTCCAGAGAAAAAGGCTAGGCGATTTAACCCTACAAATGGATGGTACGCGCTCGTCGAGGCCGGAGATCTGATAGAGAAGATTGAACGCCACGAGCCAGACGATATGGATGAGCTATTCCTATCCGGTTGGCCCAGTGACCCGGAAAAGGAGGCAGAAGTTGCACAATACCTGGAGCTTGCTGGGCAGGCATTGGCTCAGATGCGAAAGGGTCTATCGGCTCAATACTTTCTCAGTTGCGATCTGTCTAACTTCAGCCAAAGCCAACCAAATCTTTCTGAATGGGAGAAATTAGCCGGTGCCGTCGTCCTGCAAGCGAAGAAATACGAGAAGGACAGTAATTCCCGGCAAGCGCTAAGCAACTACACTGATGTGGTTCGCTTAGGAATGATGATTGGATCTGATGGTGGCGCTCTATATCGATGGACTGGAGCCAAGATCGAAAGGTTAGGTTTGGAGGCTACAAGCAGGTTACTCCACCATTATAACGATCCTGAGACACTGAGGGGAGCATTGGACACTTTACAGGATATTTCTATCAGGGAGGCCCCCCCGTCAACCATTCTCCAGTGGGAAATTCGGATGCTGGAGGGTTCCAGTGAAGAGTTCAAGCTGCGTGTCCTCAGAGCATCTACCTCTTGGCCCCCTCCAACAAGCGACTTAATCCGTATCTTTCGGGCATCTAGTTCTCCAGTACCAAGAAGATTACCACTCATCTCTAGGATAAGAGACCGGTTTAATCTGATCTCCCACAACCGGCAAACAAAAGAACTCATTGACGAGTTGCTGACAATCGCCGATTCACCAACGTGGGAGCGAGAGAAGTTTGCGCACATTTCCACGAGCGACCCCTTCCATGGCCTGTGGTTACCTGTCTATATCCGATGGTTAGCAGCCACTAGGCGTCAAGAGGCTCAACTAGATGGGACAATCATTGCCCTCGCTCTCCGTCTGTATGCCATAGATCATGGAGAGTATCCCGAAGTCTTGGATGCTTTGGTGCCGACGTATCTAGATTCATTGCCCTTAGATCCATTCACGGATAGCCAGTTCGTTTATACGAAGGGGCGGAATGATTTCCGTCTTTATGGGACCGGCGAAGACAAAGATAATGATGGAGGCGTACCCTGGCCGCCGTATCCATTTCACCTTGAAGACGATTGGCCCCTGCCCGAGGGCGACCTCATCATCCACCTGCCCCGGGAGGAATGGGCAGCGGCAGAGGCGCAGAGCTGACAGAGCTTCGTATGCAAGAAAGCGAAGAAACGTTACGTCAGAAAAGTCATTCGCATCTCTCGCGGGCTGGATATTCTTTCACGCCTGTCGGACGACATAGTAGGGCTGGCTCATTAGATCGGTTTCGAAGCCGGGATGCATCCAGGCTTGGCCCTGCTGGTCGTACAACTCGAAGAAGTAGAGCAGAGGATATTGCGAATCGGTATAGGCGCCTGGAATCGTCTTTCGGTAGCGGCCGTCTTTGAGGGGCATGTCTTCCACCTTGTAAGCCTCGGCCTGATTGGCGTGGCGGTAGTGCAAGCGTGCGCGGGAGACTTTGTAGCCAGACTCGAGAGCCATTTCGATCGCCAGCGGTTTCCCACGCTCAAACCGAGGGGGCGGCAAGTGCTCACAGCGCGGCCGCGAGACCGGAGAGGCCGCAAAAAGCGCGGCGAGATCAACATCATCCGGCAGGGGCCGTGTTCCGCTACCCGAACCCGAGGCGGCCTCGGGTTCTTTCGACAGTTTCTCCATGTCGGCCAGATCCTGCTCGATCGCCGGCAGACGGTCTTTCCAGTGGCCTCGCATGTGAGGCGCCAAGCCATAAGTGATATCGTCCACGTAAACCCCATCGGTTTTCGCGACCACTCGTTTCCAGGCGTCGCGGGCGAGGCGATAGTGCTCTACAGCCTTCTCGAGAATCGCCTGGTCGCCGGTGCGCTCGTAAAGCTCGTAGGCGACGCCAGCGCGGAGTTTCTGGGCAAAAAAGTGACCGAGTCCGCTTTGTACGCTCACGTCGATGGCCAACCGCCTGAAGGAGGGGTCGACCAAGTCAGCGGCCTTCGATTTGGCCTCAGCTAGATGGTTTTCCGCCGCTTCGGCATCGGCCTCCAGCCACCGCGCCACATCGAGCGGCGAATACCTCCCGCTGCGGGATCCTTCGACGATTTCATCGGCGAACCCAGCGATGCTGGAGAAAAGCTCTGGATCCAGAGGACTGACCGTACCGAAACGCCTTGGGCTGGGGGAATCTCCGAAAGGCGTTACATTGTAGCCGCTCGGATTATCGGACGGCGGCTCGAAATTGATCGGATAATGACGCCACTTCTCATCGACGATTGGGTTGTTTGTGTAGATCTCCGGCCAAAAGCGATCGTTGGCCGTCGATTGGACGTGGGCGACCGTGAACAAAGGCAGGACGCGGCTGGCATGGGCCAAGGCGGCCTCGCAGTGGCCGGCGGCCTGGCCAAACTCGGTCCTGAGGTGTCGGCGCCAGGATTCGGGAGAAGCCTCCGGATTGTAAAGCAGCCTTCCCCATAGCCGGTAGGTGTAGGCGTGCTTCCGCCAGTCGCCGCCGGACGGGCGCAGAGAATCGTCCGCGTATGCGTTCCGGCCTCCGGGCAGGCCCGAGCCCTTCCGTCCTTTGAAGGAGAGTGGTTCGGAGAGTTCGAGACCTAAACTCCCGCAAAAATGGGCGTAGCGGCCGTAGCCGGCAACAATGGCCGGGTCTCCCCACAGCAGCGTCCGCTGGGTGCCGGGCCAGATGCGGTACAGGACCCCATATTCGCGATCTTCCCGGAGGTAATCGCCATAGCCATAACGGGTGAAGCTTCGGCTCGTTTCCACGATTTCTCCCTGCCGATTGCGACTTACTCGCTCCCTCTCCCGAATGGAAGCCTGATGGTAGGGCAGACCCAGGTGCTCGCCCCAGTATTTGGGGGATACATTGACCGGGTTCCCAGTGTCCAGGGCCATCCGAATCAGTTTGTGTTCGATGCTCTTGGAATGGATATCGATCTCCACTCGACGCCCGGCCCGTTTCACTCCCTCGAAAACCGCCTTCCAAAAACCGTAAGAGCCTTCAGGAACTCCGCTCTCCCCGTGGGCGCGCAAGGTGATGCCCTTAATAGCGGGGCACTCATTCAGCAGCTTATGCAGAGCGTCGCGACAGTAGGCGGAATGCTTCTCCGGGCTCAGCCCCTCAATTGTATAGTTGGCCTTGGGACTGTCGTTCAACTGATAGGCATTACTCCAGAGAGCCAATTGGAAGTCGAGTCCGCGGGCCGTTACTTCTTCACTGATCCAGCGCATCATGGCCAGGTTTCGATCGCGTTCCTCATCGGGCAGTTGGGTGACACGCACTTTATAGCCGGACAACGAAAACAGGAATGGGTAAAAGAAATAGAAATAGGCATCATGCACGTCTGGCGATCCATCATAGCCCAAACCGAAGGCCAGGCTGAAGCGGTTGAAGCGCTGAGCCATCAACATGGAAAGATACGGCCGCCAAAAGGACTTGTCGTAAAACCAGGATTTGTCCTCCACCTCGCTCTGGAAATAGCGCGTTACGCTGCGAATGGGATTGGCCGGGCTCTCGACGGTATCCTCTACGCCGCCCAGCGCCGCCAGCGCCGCACCGGAATGGGTGATGTTATCCGCCATATCGAGCAAGCCGTAAACCAGTCCGCGCACATCAGAGCCGGCAACAAGAAGGGCCGGCTGATTCCCGGCCCGCCCACGGACAAGGCCGACGGATTCCGGGGCCTCGGAAATGGACATTCCGGCGCGATCCAGCAAAGGGCGACTCAATGCAGATCCGCGCCGGGCCACGACAATCACTTCATCCGCGGCTGAGGCGCCCTCAAGCCCCTGATAAATTTGAGAAGAGACACCTTTGACCATGAACGCCTCTTGCAATTGCGCCAAAGCCCACCGCACAGGAGGCTGGCTCAAAATAGGATCCGAGGCGTCAGTCACGATGGAAACGCTCGACTGCCCGCCCTGGGCGTAAATCGAAGGGGCGAAGATGTGACTGCCGATCGCAACCGCACCCGATTTCTTGAGGAAATCTCGGCGGGTCATACCGTTGGCGAATTCTTGGCGGTTACGCTGTTTCATAATAGTTGGACCCTATTGAACTCTGTATTGTTAATGGAACGTACTGAAATATGCGACATCTGGAAATCGCTCGGCAGAACATCATGGTCTTTCAGACGGCTCAGCGGGAGCTTCGCCCTCCCGTGGTCGACCGAATGAGTGGAATGGGAGGGCGAGAGCTTGGCCTGAGCTTGCCGAAGGGCTCGTGCCGAGCCGCAATTGGGTGTTCCCCTTTCTTTGCCGCCTTCGCAAGAGAGCGTATCGGTCGGCGGGCACAGCAACTGCCCCGTAAGCGACAATCAGTCCAGCGACACGAACCGCACGCATTCCGGATCGTTCACCTCGATCTCCTGACCCGTAGACGTCAACCACCCCATCTCCTCGTCAACACGGAAAACAACTACGGTGTCACTCGTTCGGTTAGCGACGACCATATAACGGCCCGATGGATCAAACCTGAAATTTTGCGGAAATTCGCCATGTGAGGAAACGATCTCGATCGGCGCCAACGTTCCTTTTTCGGGGTCGATGGAAAATACCGCAATGCTGCTATGACCGCGGTTCGCGTTGTAGAGGAAACGGCCCGAGGGATGCACGAGCACCTCGGAAAGAGGGCTGGTTCCCTCGAAAGCCTTTGGTAACGTTGAGATCGTCTGCAATACTTTGAGGGAACCGCGCTCGGCGTCGTAGGAAAATGCCGTCACCGTGTTTTCCATCTGGTTGTTGCCGTAGGCGAACCGGCCTGTAGGGTGAAACGAGAAATGCCGCGGTCCGGCCCCGGGATTCACTGTCACAGAAGGCGGATCATTGAAGACCAAAGATCCAGCCGCCGCGTCAAACCGGAAGATGAAGAACTTGTCCATTGCAATGTCCGGCACGACCACAAAGCGGTTGTCGGGCGAAAAGCTCACTGCGTGCGGGCACTGCTGCTGTTCGGGATCGACACTCGACTTGGGATGGTGCAAGTTTACGGAAATTTCACCGAGCCGACCGTCCTCTTTTACCGGCAACAACACGGTATTGCCCCCGGTGAAGTTCGCTACAATCACGGCTCGCCCTGTATGGTCGATATCCAGATGAGTGGGGTGCATCCCGGCCGTGTCGATCTTGTTTAAAAAAGTAAGTTTGCCCGTGCTCTTGTCGATGGCAAAGGCGGCCACGGTGCCGACCGACTCGCCGGTCGCATAAAGAAAACGCTCGTTGGGATGCACGGCCAAAAAATCCGAATTATCGGTTTCGGCCACCACGCCTAGCGGGAACAGCTCCCCGGTCGCATCATTGAACCGACAGGCGTAAATGCCCGGGCTGTCAGGCTCGTACCTGGTGCCTATGTAGACCAAGTACTCGTTGCCGTCGGATTCCTCCGTGGGCGGCTGCTGCGCATTCGCCCCGCAGACGTTCAGCAGAAGCACCGCGCTCAAAGCGCCCATGGCGAACAACGTTCTTCGGAGTTTTTGCATGATCTAGAACCTATGCCGCGGCGCGAACTGAATCTGCCGCTCGCAAGAGCCACACCAAACGAACACGAAGGAAATGCGGACAATGTGCATCTATCTGTAAGATCTCATCCGTTATGAATGGCCGTGATCCTACAATATAATACTAATGTGCATGCGGATTGCTGTCAACCGTGGACAACATCACTCCGCTGAAACGCGGTGTCCGACAAAACCTTAAATAAGATAACCGTAATCATCTGAATTCAAGATCTGGATCTTACTCAAATAACAGCTGGACTTGTATCAGAGGGGCAGGTCACCAAGTAAATCATCCAGCAATTCACCTGCAGAAACACGGGCTTCACTGACAGCATCAGGATCCGGCATAAAGCTCGTGGATATAAAACCAATGGGATACGGGTCAATAACCATTGAACGAACTTTATCGAGTGCTTTCTGTGCAGCACGATTGCCTTCATCGGCAAACTTATTGAGTGCAAAGAATATTTCAAAATCATCAACACCCTCCCGTACTGCGACAAGACGAATGGACGGCACAAGCCCCGAAAGACCGATTTCATCACCGGGATAGACAATATATGCGTCTCCATTGGGCCCTCGGCTAGCCCTTCCTCTGGGATCCCATGAGGGAACATCTACGGTATGCCATCCATATTTCCAGGGATTATACGACCATCCTCTACAGGCCCAGAACTCGAATCCCTTGACTCCATACTTAAAGCAGAACCACGGCATAAGCCTCTCAGTAGCAGGGAAAGGAGTGTCCAAAACCTGCTCCCCATCGGTAGTGTAATAAAATATGTCCCCTTTCTTCTTCAGCTCTTCTATGAGCTCAACCGGAAACGTCCCCTTTGCTCCAACACCCCATGCAGTAATGTGGCCTGCTATTTCATCGATATAATGCCACGAACTGACATATATCGGCACATCCGGAGCTACCTCTTTCGACAAGTCTGCAATGCGGGCAATGTGATCATAAATGTCCGTAGTGCGAGGCTCATCTGAAAGATATAAAACAAAATTCTTTCGCCATCCTTTTTCCGTTATATGATCGATGAAAAGCCGGTAGGCATCCTTATAAGCCTTTACATATTCCGGAGAAAAAGGCTCTAGACCGAATATTGACTTCGCACCCCTAAACCATTCAACGAACTCAACAAAAAAACCTGGGGCATACAGCCACGTATTGTGCAGTTCTTCAATTAAGAATTCTGCCATTTCGTCATACTCTGTCGCATCCATGGAAACCTGTCCGTTCTCATACGTAAACTTCAGCTGGGCTCCAACATACCCCGGTGAAACGTTATACCGTGCAAAGAATCTTACGTCTTTCTTGCTGCCGTGATGGTCATATATCACAGGAATATGGCGTTCATCCGGTAAAACAAGATTCCAGACCTTGACCTCAACAGGCACATATATATTCCCCGTGTCAGCTTTAATAATAATTTGCCCGCGGTATGTGCCCGGCTCAGCATTCGCAGGCACATCGACATCAAACCAGACCGGCTGAGTACTGTTCGCCTGTAATTTCGTTCTCGAGTTATTGTCAATCGGAATGAGCGGGTCAGGCCACCAGTCACACCACCCATCTGATCTTGGAATAGACGGATGAAACCGAATGTAATTAGTTGTTGGAAAGCTGGAATACCATACAGGTGTATCAACTGGAACATATCCAACTTTGAAAATCTTAGGAACCGGGAGTTTAGATCCGTTGGTGTTTTTCAGATCAGTTATCTGAATTTCCACGTTACTGTCATCCGCAGAGCGGATAGCCACCTGAAAAGATTTCCGGGAATTTCGGGATGCATAAACTTTACTCTGATTGACTGAATCCATTGGCTGTATATCCTGGCGGAATACTTTTACCAACGGATCAACTGACCAGGCGGCCAGCGGCCAGCTTTGTGGTTCTATTGACTCAAACACACCGGCACGGACATCCAGACCGGAGGGGTATCCTGTATTAGCAAAAGGAAACTCCACATTCCGGCTCTTGTCCTCAATTTGGGGATTTGGGCTGACATAAAGCCAGAGCGTACGTTCCGTAAACGGTTCAATACTAATAGACGAACGAATACTTTCTGCCAAATTTCCCTCAATATCCCTTGAACGTTCCGGGCGTCTCGGGTCTATAAGGAGAAGTGACGGCCTGACATCGAATCCAAGGAGTTTGCCGATGCGATTGTTCACATGTCGTGTTTTCACTGTAAATACTCCGCTATGAATAGTCCTGCCACTCAAGTTGCGCACATGCAGCGGAACACGGTATGGCCACTCCCTTCCGGCTGTCCATGATGAACCATCGCGTTGTACAGACAGTTTTCTTGTTTCTGCCGGCATAACCCGAACACGAACTCCATCTCTAAGCTGTTTGGATTCCTCAGTGACTTCCAGCCAACCATTAATTACATTGCGCGCCGATTTGCCCCGAAAATCTCTGATATCAGGAGGAAGCCACGCCTCAGAATTGCCGGCGTAAAGAAAGAGCGTAATTGTTGAATCAACATCCGCTTCTGCAGGCAAGGTTATTACATCACCAGCCACAAGCACTCCATTCCGTTTGCGTTGCCCGTCTTCGTTTTCCAATTCAAATAAGTATTCAACACCGCTCCATTTGTATATTGTCCGGTTGCGATTAACACCTTCTACAACAAGATTACTACTCGCAACACGTAAGCCGGCTACAGATTCGCCGATTAATGCCGAAGTGCCGTCGGTCTTCGAGACAGTAACCCGGAATTGATCACCTACTAAAGGAACACCCGACTTATTTTCTACAGTTATCGGAACTCGAACAGTCCAATATTCTCCACCATCATAAGCAAGTGAATCACACCATGGATAAGGTTCTAATGCTTTCGCACTTACTGCAATAAAACCATTTACTATCATCAGCGCAGTCAATAGAAAAGAATAAATATGTTTCATTGTCAATCATTCCTCCTTGAAGCCCAAAACCGCTATTTTACTCAAATAACAGCTGGACTCGTTTCAGGGAGCAGGTCAGTATGCATCCGGCAAACCCTGTGGCCGCGGCAGACAAAAGCTTGGATGTCTGCGAGGTACGCGGCCTAAGGCAGCATCTGGATGACATCCTTTGCCCGCGACTCCGGAGTGACCTTCAACCGCTCAAGTTTGCCATTGCGATAGGTTCCTTCTATAGTCGTCTTGTACGGTGCGTGCAGCTTGAAATCCACGTCCCATTCCTTCGGCCAGGTCGGAAACAGGACTATCTTTTCATCTTCATACTGTAAAAGCATTGCCTGCAGCATCGACATATACGCATCCGGAAACTGCTCTATATTGAGGTATCGGAAGCGCATCCCGGCAGTGGGTTTTACGTATACGGGCGACCGCCAGGCCCGGGAGACAATGTAATCCTGTGCCAGGTCTACCAAACCCAGATACGCCATATACACGCCGTTGTTCCAATTGTTCTCATAAGGATTTTTTAGTGTCAACTGTGCCATCTCAAGATCAGGCTTTCCCACACCATAAATCCGGTACGGATGAACTGAAAACAGCTCGCAATTTTCGCGATTCCCTTTAAGGGTGAATGTTTCCGCCGGCGCCAGAATGGTTTTCCCGTCGTCAAGCTTCCTTGTAGGTATATCCGGCACTTCCGAAAGTAAACGCCCCCATTTTTGACGCTGTTGCGAGCTTGTATATTCTTCAGGCAATTTCAACAGCTTATCCAGTACGAATCTCAGACCCGCGACTTCCGGCATCGGATTAACGCAATCCCACCATGTCTCAAGTGACTGGGCGGGCCAGATATAAAGCTTGCCCTTATCATCACGTTTGTAATGCAAGTCATAGAAAGTGGTAATCTCGTTCGCTATCGGGAACAGCTTGTTCTTGAGAAACTCCTCGTCCTGAGTGTGAGCATAGTAGTCCAGCATTATCAAAGTAAGCTCCAGACCTCCTTGCCACATCCTCGCTGTCCACCTGCATTCCACCTCTGAGACATGCCTGCCGGTGCGATCCCAGCCGTAATGGTCGGTCGGAAAGCCTCCCCAGAAATAGAGTTGTTCCGGGAAATGAGCACCCGCATGGCCAAAGTAAACCCTGTTTCGCTCCTTGGCCAAGGGCAGGGCATTCAGGTACAGATTAAAATAAGGCCCCATCAGCTCATAGTCGCCTGAAGTAATCATCGGCCAGTACATTGCACGGGTATTCATGAACCAATAACCCGGACCCCATACCCGCCAATCGGGATCGTTATCTCCTTCCTCGTTTTCAACGGTAAACATAAAGCCGTTGAATTTAATAGGATAAGTCCCTCTGGAATTGCAGGCATAAATGTAACGTTGCAGCGTGTACGCTTTTGCTACTTCTTCTGTGTCATCATTGCCGGTAATCCGAATCCAGCTGCGATTCCAGAATGTGTCCCACCATTCCTGGTGTGCTCTACGGGCATCCTCGATATCGATTGCGTCAACTTCGGCAATAAGTTCGTCCAACTCGTTCATATACTCCGGTACCGTTATTGGATGCTTGGTCAAAGCATATACGTTGAAACTGTGTCGAGTGCTTGGCTCGGCCGACTTCAGCTCTCTGTCACTGTACGCCATCATTGTTGTCGGATATTGAGGGTGAGGGGCGTCTTCAGCAAATACACCTCTCTTAATTACTGACACGAATCCATCACCCTGTATTGCCCCTCCAAACGTCCGGTATAACAGCGGGTCGGTCATTGTCTTGTAGTAGCTTTCCAACCCCTGAACCTTCATTATCAACCCACATAGAGATTTGACATTATGGTGATACCAGATGACGCGGTCTTTCATTCCCGGAACAATGACGTCAGGATACACTACAGTTGGATACGGGTCTTCTTCTTCAATAATTGAACGAGAGGAGCCATTATCGAAGTTAAGCATGTCGCTGGGTGTGGTGGATTTAAGCTTGTAGCCGGTCTCACGCCAGGTCTCGAAATTCACCCGCATCTCGAATTCATCTTTGCCTTCCACTTCCACGCGAACAACCGGGTTATTGGCATCAACCCAAACCCTAATCGAAACCTCCGAACCTGCCTCACCCACGGTGATCTGGATTTCTCCTTCGTGTAACTTCAACTCCTGCCTAAACGGCAATCCATTGGCAAAAGGATTGGGGGACAGATTTACCCGAACGCGCCCCAGCTTAAGGAGCCTGCCGTTTTCGCTCCAACTGTCATTCTTTGCAACATAGAATACAAGGTCTCCACCTTCTTCGACCCACACGTTCAGAGCAATATCGCCGTTGCCAATAGGCATCGAGCCGGTAGGACCTTCACTGGGACTGTCCCATACAACATTGTAACGGTCGACAGGATCGGACGCTCGTGCGGTTCCGCTAATTGCCAGACCAAGTACTGTGACCGTAAGAAAAACGATAGAGAAAACCCCTCTTTTCCCGAATTTCATTGGTCTGCCTCCATGAATCTGTTGCTCCTCATTGCCCTCAAGCAAGGCAATAGGAAAAGCTATTTTCTTCCTGAATAGCACTGGACTACCGCTGTGAATTCGTGGATCCTCAGTAGAATAGCACCCTTCCTGGACCAGGGCCAGCATCTATTTTGGAGCCATGGCCAGGTGAAGGCCCCGTCGAAACGGAAAAACTCCCCGCGCCTCCGACAAAGCAGGAGCTGCCCGTCCGGATCTTTGTGGTGATGCGACAAGAAGTGGCCGGCAAACGCCAAGGGTTCTGCTGACTCGGCAATATGAGAAGCGTCCAGCCCTTCCTTGGCCGGACGGCCTGTGAAGTCTGAGTCTTGGGGTCTTCGTGGAATTGTGTAGCATGGCCACAGCCTCCTTCCTGAGGTCAAATCCGGTAGACTACCGGTTTTTCCCTCGGGTTACGGCCGCGCCACCGCCCGGGCAGGTATCAGGTAACTTCCTGATTCAGCTAGGCTTATGAATGGGGTGAGCGACGGGAATCGAACCCGCGACCCCCAGGGCCACAACCTGGTGCTCTAACCGACTGAGCTACGCCCACCATGAGAAATTGTCGTAGTGGCTGAAATCAATCTTATCAACTTGACCCCGGGTTTGCAACGGAGCCTGAAGGAGCTGTTGGGGCCGGAGACGGGGGCGAAGCGGTCGATGGTGGCGGAGATGGGGTCGGTTGGGCTTCCTCGGGGCTCTCCTCCGCGGCCGGCTGCTCGAGCTTCTTCTGGACCTCTTCGAGTGTCAGACTGATCGCAGCGAGCTGGGTGACGATCTGCGAGGAGCTCTCCTGAATACTCGTAAGAAGGTTGATCATCTCCTCGTTCTGATCCAACACTTCGGCGGTCGCCTCGACCGGCACACCGTCCTCTTCCAGGCGACTTGACGGTCGACTGTACACGTAGTCGGCGATATCATTCAGAGCGATCCGCATCGCCGCCGTGTGTTCTGCAATTGCTTGAGAAGCACGGGCGGTCACTTCCTCAGCGATGAAAAACCCGCCACGGGGTTCGGTGCTTCGGATTCGCGATTGAGCGTGGAGCGGGGGGCCCGCGACGGACCAGAGCCACGCTCCAACAAGAATCCCTGCAATGGGAAATATGAGTTTCCGATGGATTTTCATGGGCATACCTCCTTGGGTCTATCGGAAAAAACAAGAAATGCCGAATGCTTCCTCTTATTAGGACGGTCTTATGGGCAAATCGAGCCCTTCGTCCAGCCCTGAATCGAGTCTAACAGAGGGTGTTTTCGGAATCAATCCGTGGGGCAAAGCGGAGGGGCCGGGACGGATGATCTTGGTGGGGGCCCGGGGGAGGGAATCGGGGAGTCGAATCGCCTTTGGGCTGCCGGGGGTGAGGCGCGCCAAAGTCTCCACAAATCAAGGGGTTCCGTGTTTGACACGGAAATAGGACCCGGGTATAATGCCTCCACATTTGCCGGGTGGTGTAATGGTAGCACATCAGCCTTTGGAGCTGAGTGTCAAGGTTCGAATCCTTGCCCGGCAGTCATTATCAGTCCGCCCCGGGACCTGTTTCTGAGGTTCGGGGGTAAATTCGTATTTAAGGCGAAGTTGAGCGAGATATCATGGCTGGGAAACGTGTAGGGATTCTGTTGGCGGCGGGTGAGGGTACTCGGATGAAGTCCGCTCTGCCTAAGCCTCTCCACACCCTCGCGGGGCGGCCCATGATCGATTGGTCGCTCGAGGCCCTTAAAAAAGCAGGGACCGACCGGATCGTGGTTGTGGTGGGCGCTGAAAGCTCGGCAGTTGAGGAGCATATCGCTGACCGCGCGGAGTGTGTTCTTCAAAAAGAACGGCTCGGCACGGCCCACGCGGTTCTGGCTGCGAAATCCGCCCTGGAGAACGCCGAAGGGGACTTTGTCATCACCCACGCCGATATGCCCCTCTACACGGCAGATACTTATGACCGGCTTTTCCAGACGCGAGCGGAGACCGGAGCGGCCCTGGTTTTGGGCAGCGCGGTCCTCGAACCGCCCCCCGCATTCGGGCGGATAGTGAGGAACTCCGGCGGCAATGTGCGGCGCATTGTGGAGGACGGGGACGCAACCCCTGAAGAAAGAGAAATCACTGAGGTCAATATCGGCCTGTATTGTTTTGAGAATTCAGCGCTTCTCTCGACGTTGGAGAGAATCTCCAATGAGAACGCCAAGAAGGAATACTATCTCACAGACGCGGTGGAGCTCATCGCGGATGAAGGCCGAACCGTCCGAACCTTCCAGGTGGGAAATCCCGAAGAGGGGGCCGGAGTCAACGACCGGGCGGACTTGGCGCGAGTCGAGGCCGTGCTTCGACGGCGGGTCAACGAGGAATTGATGCAATCGGGCGTGACCTTAAGGGCGCCGGAGACCATTTACATTGATGGGAGTGTGGAGATTGGCAGAGACACGGTTATTCATCCAGGTTGCTGGATCACTGGGCAGACGACGATAGGCGATCGATGCGAGATCGGACCTTACGCGGTCTTACAGAACTGCAAGGTTGCGGACAGTGTAACTGTGCTCCCGTTTTCACACTGTGTGGATTCGCAGATCGGCGCGGGCGCCAGCGTGGGACCGTACGCCCGCCTCCGCCCTGGAGCGTGCCTGGGTCCTTCGTCCAAAGTCGGCAATTTTGTGGAGATCAAAAAATCAGTCATCGGCGAAGGCAGCAAGGTGAACCACTTGACGTACATTGGAGATACCGAAATCGGTCAGAGGGTCAACATCGGTGCCGGAACGATTACGGCGAACTATGACGGGGTGAGAAAGCACAAGACAACAATAGAGGATGAGGCGCACATCGGGAGCGGGACGGTCCTCGTCGCCCCGGTCAGGGTTGGGAAAGGCGCCGTGACGGGCGCGGGGGCGATTGTGACAAGAAACAAGGATGTGCCGCCCGGAGAAACTGTGGTTGGCATGCCTGCCAGGCCGCTCAAGAAAAGAGACAAATCAGAAGAGGGAGATAAGAAGGAATGAAACGGGTATCGCTCAAGGCTGAGAAAAGAGAGACTGGAAAGAAGAACCAGGTAGTCGGCTGCCGCGAGAGTGGAAACGTGCCGGGCGTCGTTTATGGACCCGATCAGGAAACGCTGCCTGTGGCCGTTTCCCATCGCGACCTGGAACGATTGATTTACGATTCTTCTCATGGTCATGCCATCATCGACCTGACTATCGATGAGAACGGAAAATCCAAGACAGTGACAACGATCCTGAAGGAGGTTCAGCTGGATCCCGTTCAAGACGTGCTGTTGCACGCCGACTTCTATGTGGTTCGAATGAACGAGGAATTGGATGCGGTTGTTAGCTTGGTGGTCGTGGGAAGAGCTCCGGGTGTGCTGGTGGGCGGCATTTTGGAGCAGGCCCTCCGGGACCTTCAGATACGTGCCTTGCCGAAAGATATTCCTGATGGGATCGACGTCGACATTTCCGACCTCGAAATCAAGGATTCGATTCACGTGTCGGACCTGGTCGTTCCGGACGGAGTAGAAATCACTGTACCCCCGGACACGCTCGTCGTGACCGTCGTACCGCCGAAGGTTGTCGTTGAGGAAACCACAGAGGAAGCTGAGGTGGCGGAAGAGGAGCCGGCCGAACCGGAAATGATCGGGCACGAGAAGAAGGAAAAAGAGGAAGGGCAGCCGGAGAAGTCGGCCTAAGCTCCCCTCGGGACGGCAAAGCAGGCTGTGGATGAAATTGCGAATGACGAAACGGCCGCTCAGTGTGAGGACTCGCGAGAAGGGGAGCAGAGGCGGTTGCTCGTGGTCGGGCTCGGCAATCCCGGGTCAAGGTATGCTTTCAACCGGCACAACGCTGGATTTCGCGTCGTGAACGTCCTGGCAGAGCGGCTGGAAGCGGAGGAGCTGAGAGAAGCCTATAAAGGATTGGTGCAGCCCGCCGAGACGGGGGGGAAAGAGATTTGGCTGCTCCGGCCGATGACATATATGAACTCCAGTGGTGATTCCGTCGTGCGGGCTGCGACCCGCCTGGAAGTTCTTCCCCAACAGATTCTTGTTGTGACGGATGACATTGACCTTCCTTTTGGCAGCCTTCGGTTGCGGTCCAGCGGAGGGCCGGGAGGACACAAAGGACTTTCATCGGTCATTGACCGGCTGGGTACGCAGGAATTCCCCCGCTTGCGGGTCGGCATAGGGTTTCTCACCGGTCCGAGCGAAGATTTTGTTTTGGAGGATTTTACCGAGGACGAAGAAATCGAGTTAGCGAAGATTCTGGATGACGCGGCGCAAGCGGTTCTTGTCTGGGTCCATGACGGAATCGATGCAGCGATGAACCGGTTCAATCGTCGTATATCGGGAGAAAACGCCGCAAAGGATGAGCAATGAAACACACAATCTCAGTGCTGGTTGACAACGAAGCGGGTGTCCTGGCTCGAATCTCCGGACTTTTCAGCGCACGGGGATTCAACATCAACAGTTTGTCTGTGGGGGAGACCGAGGATCCGAAGGTTTCCCGAATGACCATCGTGGTTGCCGGCGATGACCGAGTCCTCGAACAGGTGGTCAAGCAACTGAACAAGCAGATCTGCGTCATCAAAGTAGTGGACCTGACCCAGGAAGAGTTTGTGGATCGCGAATTGACATTGATCAAGGTTAACGCGGACAACCAACAGCGGTCAGATATAATCGAGATCGTGAATCTCTTCCGGGCCAAGGTCGTTGACATCGCACCCAAATCACTGACGGTAGAGGCGACCGGGGATGAGGGAAAAGTTGAGGCGTTGATTGAACTCCTCAAACGCTTTGGAATTCGGGAAATGGCGAGAACCGGCCGGGTTTCGCTTTCCCGCGGTCCCTGAGGTAAAGGGCGCTATCTGGAAATATGCGCGGGCGACCGCGCGGGAACACTTCGAGAGAGGGGAAAATGGCTAACATCTATTATGACAACGATGCGAATCTGGATCTGTTGAAAGGGAAAACCGTCGCCGTCATCGGATACGGCAGTCAGGGGCACGCCCAGGCGCTTAACCTGAAGGAGAGCGGGGTCGAGGTTGTCATCGGGGAATTGCCCGATAGCAAACCCCGGAAGCTTGCTCAGGAAGCCGGTTTCACAGTTTTGGACGCGGACGAAGCGGCAAAGCGGGGCGATGTGATTGTGATGCTTGTGCCGGACACGGTTATGAAGCATGTCTATGCGAAACAAGTGGCGCCGCACTTGGAGACCGGAAACGCCCTGGTGTTCAGCCATGGATTTAATATCCGGTACGGCTATATTCAGCCGCCGGAAAACGTGGCGGTCTTCATGGTGGCCCCGAAAGGTCCGGGCCATCTGGTCCGGAGCGTGTACCAGGAAGGGGGGGGAGTTCCCTGCCTGGTCGCCGTTGAAAATGATCCCGATGGAAAAACGAAGGACCTGGCTCTCGCTTACGCAAAAGGAATCGGCGGCACCCGGGCCGGGGTTATTGAAACCACTTTCACGGAAGAGACTGAGACCGATCTCCTGGGTGAACAAGCGGTGCTTTGCGGAGGCGTTACGTGCCTGATCAAGGCGGGCTTCGAGACGCTTGTCGAGGCGGGTTACCAGCCCGAAATCGCCTATTTCGAATGCATGCATGAGCTGAAGCTCATCGTTGACCTCCTTTACCAGGGGGGGCTATCCTACATGTGGTACTCGGTCAGCGATACCGCAGAATACGGAGGACTTTCCCGCGGCAGCCGTGTGGTCGGCGAACAGAGCAAGCAGGCTATGAAAGCTCTGCTGGATGACGTTAAGAGCGGTAAGTTTGCCGCCGGATGGATGGAAGAACACGAACAAGGCCGGAAGGAATTCGAAGAACTGCGGAAGGCCGAATCCGAGCACCCCATCGAGCAGGTGGGAAAAGAGCTTCGGAGTATGATGTCCTGGCTCGGTCCCTCCAAGAAGTAAGCCCTTGGGCCCGTTGTCACGCAATGTCGGGTTCACGGCCCGACGAAAGGACTTTCTATAATGGAAACTGAGGCTCAGGTAAAACAGGGCCCAGATATCCAGAAACTCCTGGCGATTCAGCGAATCGACCGGGAAATTGCCGAGATACGCCGGAAACAAGACGAAATTCCGGGCGAAATCACTCGGATTTCCAGCCTCCTGAAGACCCATGAAGATCAGTTGCATGCGGTCGAAAAGGAGTTGATGCAGGCTAAAAAATCCCAGCATGAATCAGAGGTTGAGATCAAACAGAAAGAGGAGCAGATCAATAAGTATCAGGTTCAGCTACATTCGATCAGAACAAATCGGGAATATGAAGCGCTCCTTCACGAGATCAAAGGATTGAGGGCGGATATATCTAACATCGAAGATCTGGGCCTCGAGCAGTTGGCGCGCATCGAAGAGCTTGAGGAACAGCGAATGACTGCCACGGGATCTCTCAATCAAGAAAAGGCAACCGTTGCGCAAAAGACATCCGAGTTGGAGGCTCAGCTAATTGAGTTGAAAGCCAAATTGGAAGAGAAGGAGAAAGAGAAAGAGCCTTTTAGTGGTCAGGTCGATTCGGTGCTTTTGCAGCGATATCGCGTACTGACGGAGAATAAGAGAGATTCAGCCGCCCTGGCGGAGCTGATCAATGATTCTTGTACCGGCTGCAACCAGAAGCAAACCGCGCAGACCGTCAACGAGGTGATGCTGGCCAGAAAATTCATATTCTGCCCAAGCTGCGGCAGGATCCTCTACTGCGCTGCGGACTATTCCTGAGGTCCCTTTCCGTCGTTTCCAAATCGAGAGAAGGATCTTTCCCCACCCGACTATGAGCCTATTCAAGAAAAAGAAATTCGCTTCTTTGAAGCCGGAACGTCCTAAAGACATTCCTCCCGGCGTTTTCGACAAGTGTCCTCAGTGCTCCAATATCCTTTATGTACCGGATCTGAAGGCAAACCAGTTCGTCTGCAAGTTCTGCGATCATCACTTTCCGATCGGTGTGGTGCAGCGCTTTTCCTTTTTCCTGGATGAGGACACTTTTGAGGAACACGATGCGGACGTCACCTCCCTCGACCCTCTGAAGTTCAACGCCGCAGGCCGTTCGTATGCCCGGAAACTCGAAGAAGCGAGGAATCGCACGAATCTTAAGGAGGCCATCCTTACCGGCTCTGCCCGGCTGGAAGGTCTGCCCATCGAGATCGCGGCGACCGACTCCGGCTTTATCATGGGGAGCATGGGCTCCGTTGTCGGCGAAAAGATCGCTCGCGCCGTCGAATTCGCGCAAGGAGAGCGAATTCCTCTGGTGATTATCTCCGGTTCCGGCGGGGGGGCGTCAATGTATGAGGGGATTCTGTCGCTCATGCAGATGGCGAAGGTAAACGCTTCTCTGAAGTATTTCGGGGATAAGGGGCTACCGTACATCTCGATCATAACCAACCCGACGATGGGAGGGGTCGCGGCCAGTTTCGCTTCCGTGGGAGATGTCGTTATTGCCGAGCCCGGCGCGAGAATGGGCTTTACGGGACCGCGGATCGTGGCGCAGATCACTAAGAAGGAAATCCCGGAGGGTTTCCAGAGCGCAGAGTTCCAGATGGAGCACGGATTCGTGGATATGATCGTCCAGCGCAAGGATCTGAGGCCAACGGTTGCCCGAATCCTCCGCCATCTCTGGAGCGCAAGCGACTCTTCATCGTCCTTCTCAAGTTCTTGAAAGATTCCGGCATTGCCCTTTAGAAGATAGTGCCGGCCGGAAGGATCGCGCCTTTCCTTTCTCTTCGCCCAACTCATGAACCCCGTTGAGTACATTTACTCCTGCGCCTTTCGCGGTGTGAAGCTGGGGCTGCACAATACCCGGCACTTTCTTCGTGCCATGGGCGACCCTCACCTCCGATATCCGGTCGTTCATATCGCGGG
>SDBV01004046.1_pt1 | contig 21260 bp, 18 predicted proteins | sample 2277081 | NCBI WGS metagenome assembly SDBV01 (sample SAMN10402039, study PRJNA504765) | marine sediment metagenome | isolation source: marine sediment core GS10_PC15, 223 cmbsf | place: Arctic Ocean: Southern Knipovich Ridge | collected 2010 | reverse complement strand
ACAATGTAGAGTGTAAGCGCCTGCTCCTCACAGCCAATAAGAGCTAATGCTCACTCGAATCTAAGGGTCGATCTAAATCACTGTTCGGTTATTTGGGTCGGCCCTGTTTTTTTTACAATCCTTAAAACTATCCTGTTGATTTTACTGACATTTGGTGGTACTTTGCCTTGGTATCGTTTGAAAAGCCTTCGCACAAGCATTGACAGGACCATTTAAAGGATTGAAAATGAAAACAAAACCATCCTTAAAAACCGTCAGAATTCTGATAACTGCGCTTCTATCGACAACCATATTTGCTTGCGGGTGTGTTGAACGCAAGCTGACGATCAACACAGAACCTCAGGAGGCACTCGTTTATCTAAATGACGAAGAGATCGGCATTTCGCCGGTTACCATCGAGTTTAACTGGTACGGAGATTACAAGGTAAGGATCGAAAAGCAGGGGTTTGAAACGCTGGATACTCACAGATCGCTGATCGCTCCTCTACACGATCATTTCCCGTTTGATTTTATTGCCGGAGTACTGAACCCGAAGCGAATTATAGACAGCTATCAGTGGAATTTTGCCCTGTCGCCCTATCAACCGCCGCTACGTGATGACCTGATAAAGGCAGCCGGTGTTATGCGAAAAAAAACCATCCAGGAGCTCCGGCAACAAGAATCGCTGGAGTAAGTTGAAAAAACAAAAAAACGATCACCAAAGAAAATATGGCCGAAGAATTGGATCGTCTCGAACAACAGATCGAACAAGACGACGCTGTCGAATAATCAAAACGCCCTTGCGCCTTACTCTGCTTCTTCTAACGAACCGGTCGACAACCCAACCTTATCGGAGTTGGCGCTTCCGTACTTGGGAAGCATTACGTGGAAGCAGCACCCCTGCCCCAATGTGCTTTCGACCCATATTCGCCCTTGATGCAATCCCACAAGCTCCTTGGCGATAGTGAGCCCAAGCCCCGTACCATGCTCTCCCTCGCCTTTTAAATCATGAACCTGAACAAAGCGATCGAAGACCTTTTCAATTTCATCCTTACTAAGCCCTGGCCCGTCATCCTGAACAGCCATTTCTACTTCGTCGCCATGATCGCTAACATGGATTTTGATGTTACCGTTTACCGGAATGAATTTGATCGCATTACCGACAAGGTTCGTCAGAACCTGTGTTATCCTGTCGCTATCAAAATTTACCAAAAGGTCTTTGCTTTCCATTACACTCGTAAGAGTAATACCTTTTGCCGAAGCCAACAACTGTAGCGACTCGACGATATCAGAAACAACATTTTGGATCGGCATAACCGCAAGATTAAGTTTCATGGCACCGGACTCGATTTTAGAAATATCCAAAAAGTCCGCAACGATCCGGGAAAGCCTGTCGATGCTCTTGTCTGCCATTTTAAGGCTCTCGTAAAGCTTGTGGCTGACTTTACCCATAACACCTGCCATTGCGTTAGAGACAATGTTTTTAAAAATACAAAGCGGCGTACGAAGCTCATGGGACACCGTAGAAACAAACTCACTCTTAAGACGGTCATGTTCCCGTAGCATCTCATTCGTCTTTCTCAGTTCGTTCTCTGTGTTTTTAATCCCTGTGATATCACGTGCATAAAGATTAACATAATCGGAATCCGCAACAGACGCCAACACCATAGAGTACACTTTGTCCCTGCAGTCAACCTCTATACAATCAGAGCCGCCGGTTTCATGAACAGATTCGATAAACACTAATATATTTTTCGGAACATTTTGATCTACCGCTTCTCCCCATATCTCAAGAAGGGGCTCACTGGCATGGTTGGCATAAATAATCTTGCCATCAAGCGATATTCGCATAACAGGATTCGGATTTTCGCCGGGGAATCTGGCAAGCTGCCTTAGTTCGACTTCTGCCTTCCTGACATCGGTCATATCAAGTATGATGCCGTCCCATAGAGTATCGCCGTTTGACATCCTCTCAGGACGCGAGATAATCTCTATCAGCTTATCTGTTCCGTCAACGTCTATGGTTCCCCACCAGTCAAACGGTTCAAGATTTTCGGCAGAGACCGCGATCAACCGCAACATCTCTGCCCTGTCTTCGGGATTGATCATATCCATCAAAACATTGGCATCGGATATTACCTGATCAGAACGAACTTTGAACATCGTCTCGCATCTGTCACTTATAAAAGGATATTCGAAGGTCCCTTCCGTGCGAAGTATGAATTGAAATACAACACCGGGAACATTGGCAACCATTCGATGATACCGCGCTTCGCTCATGCGAAGGGCCTCGCCGATTCCCTTGCTTTCGGTAATATCTTCGATCATCCCGCCGAAACGGCACACTTTGTCATAATCGTCATGACGCGGTATCATCGTCCAACGAACCCATCGCACGGAACCGTCGCGTTTTTTGAGCTTATACTCTATCGGACTTACTTCGGCGCCTTTGATAACTCGTTCGACCTCACTTCGTACCATCGGACGATGTTCGGGCATTATTATTTTAAAGAACAAATCGTTATCGCTGACAAACTCGTATGCCGCATAACCCGTAACCGCCATACAGCCCCTGCTGCATTTACGCATTACCGGCTTTTCATTTTCCACCGAAACCTTGCACGTATAGCTGGTCATCCTGAGTAACCTGGAATAATGCTCAAGGCTTTCGTTAAGCGTAGATTCCATTATTTCATGCGGACACGGTTTGGTCAGGAACCTGAACACCGAACCTTCGTTAACTGCACAAACGGCAACATCGATGTCTGCAAAACCGGTAAGGATGATACTCACGGTATCGGGACTGAGATTATGGACCTCGCTAAGAAAATCTATTCCGCTAATACCCGGCATACAAAGATCGGATATCACCACCGCAAAAGGCCCGGAACTTGATACCTTCTCAAGTCCTTCTTCTCCGCTGGTGGCGGTATCTATCTCAAACCGCTTTCCAAACTGACGCTTTAATGCGCTCGGTATGTTAGGCTCGTCGTCAACGATCAATATTTTTTTGCTTATATCAGACATATTCATACTCCTGTCTTTCTATCGGCAAATGAAGTTTTTGCCATTTCGACCACCTGTCACAAACTCCAATTCGTTCCAGGTATCCGACATCGTCTCCCTCGAACCTGCTCAAGAAAAACGCCCCCGTCCATTTCTGACATACGAAGATCGGAAACCACAACGTCAAACACTTCGTTTCCCATAACTCCCAGTGCTTCTTGGCCGCTGGTTACGAAGTTTATCTCCCACTCACTTCGAACGTCATGAAGCATCCTGCGCAAACCGTCGAGAACCGCTTTGGCCTCATCGACAAAAACTATTCTTTTTTTATCGCTGCTCTTTGTCATCTCCACTTTCCTGCTCTATTGGTAACCTGATCGTAAATGTCGTACCCACTCCCTCTTCGCTTTGCAGTTCCAGTTTTCCGCCATGCTTTTCTACGATCGCCGAACGCACAAAGCCAAGACCCTGACCGGTACCCTTACCTGCCGCTTTCGTCGTAAAGAAAGGATCGAATATCCGCTCCTGCAATTTCTGTTCTATACCTGCACCGGTATCCGTTACCGAGATCAATACATCCGTGCCTTCAGAACATGACTTAACCGTAACCAGCCCTCGTTTGTCTTCGCTGCTGGAAAGTTTTTCTTCTATGCTGTGCGCCGAGTTTATAAGAAGGTTCAGCAAAACCTGGTTAATATCGTCAACGCAGCACCAAACTGGCGGAATACTCACATCCAGTTCCTTCTCAACATCGGCAACATACTTAAGCTCATTATGCGAGATAATGATCGAGTTCTCTATCGCCTTGTTAAGGTCCGATGGCAGCTTTCGTCGCTCGTCAACATGCGAAAAATCACGCATCGCAGACACAAGCTTCGCAACATGGTTTATCCCGTCAAGCGTTTGCTCTATCGCCCGCGGAACCTCTTCGCTGAGAAACTCTATATCGTTTCGCTCCTGAGCAGAGTTTATCTCACCAAGCAGTTCGTCGGTGATCTTGCCGCTGACAGCCGCTTCGCTTAGACGGCTATAATGTTCCAGAAGTTCGGAAACCTGTCCGAACGAATCGGAAAAGAACCGGATATTATCTCCGATATATTGTATCGGCGTATTGATCTCATGTGCGATCCCCGCAGTCAACCGACCAAGATTCTGGATCATCTGCGTGCGATCAAGTTCACGCTGCAAACGGTTCTGTTCGGTAACGTCGATTATAGATCCGTCGATCTCTGTAACCTGTCCCTTGTCATCGAAAACAGGCTGAGCCTTGTCACGAACTTCCCTGACAGAACCGTCTTTAGTCGTGATCTTGTATTCGATCTGGAAAGCCTCGCCGGTTTCACAGCCTTCCTTGAACGCTTGCACATACCTGCCGGCATCCGCCTCGCACACCAAACCGGCCCAGCCGGGAGCAGCGCCCGTAAGCTCATCACATGAATAGCCCGTAACTTCGACGGCCTTGCTGCTGACAAACTTCATGCCAACAGACTCCTGCATACTCGCAGTATAAAGTATCTCCGAAACGTTATTTACTAGCCGAAGCAAAGCCTCTGCCGAAAGCAGACGATTTTTAATTTCCGTATTCTGCATCATCTCATAACTCTATACATAACACTTCCTTACAAACCTCCGTATTCGTTTTTTCGGCATTTAAGGATGCGATATTAAGGACTTAAAAATAATCTCGTATTGATGTCGTTTTACCGGTAATTATAGAGCGAAGTTTTTACGCATGTTCCGATAACATTAGCAACTGCAACTATAAATTGGGATTTTTGATGACACTTAGATTAGAATTGAAAAGCTTTTACTGATGACATCCGTTGTACGTTCCATCATATTACTTCAAGATCAGCCGGGTTGCTACAGCATATCCCTCTACATTTAAAACAGTCACTTCATCCTGTGACACAAAATCATCCCAGCCCGTCCTGTCCTCGGATTTGGACAGATGAGGAACCGTAAGATCGAACACATCGGCCTCGGAAGATGCTATCATTGGAAGTACCAGACCGCAGGTCACGTTTGCCAACTCTTTTACGGCATCCCAACACTGCTCCTCGGTAAGATCGAACATGCCGCTTATATTCTCTGCCAGCGCCTGAGCAAAATCGACGCCCGCAACCATACGTATCGTACCGCTAACCGGGCCGGAAAAATCTATGTCAGCAGTTATGATAACAGAAGGTGCTTCCGATTCTTTGACAAAAGGCGCTGCTTCCAGAAACACCATCTTTGCCAGAGCCTGACTTACAGCCTCAGTTATAATATTAATCGTATCCATAGTTCCCATCTTATTATACCCTTAACTTCTTTGCAAACGGCAACCTGAACTCGTCACGAGTAAACGCTTTATGCAAAAAATCCTTCCCGAAAATAAAATATCTACTATTGATTTTTCGACCCTTAAGCTTTGACGCTTAACTCGATTATCACGAAATAAACGTCTTTTTCAGTAGAATCCTTTACCAATAAAGTCCCTTAATAAACAACAAAAATAATGTTTTATTGCAATATCAACCTTTTAAATGACCGATAATACCGCAAAAAAAACAAAACTCTGACGCAATCTGTATTGTGATATGCAGTGGAAATGTATAAAAAAATGCCCGCAACATAGATCGCAGGCACTCTAAAATGTTTTCGATTGCAGGGACCGATACTATGCCATGATCGCTTTCCAGCTTTGATTAAGTTCTTCAAGCAATACTACAACCTCACGAATCATTTGTACGTCGCATTTAACATTTGCTTTGCCTAAATGACTATACATAAAATTATATAACGATCTGAGATTTTGAGCGATATCGCCACCCGTCTCCATGTCAAGTACAGTGTTTAGTTCCGTTATTATGTCACGGGCTTTGGTAATATTCTTACCCTTGCTCTCAAAATCGTGGATTTCGATATCTCGGATTGCCTGCTTCAGGAACTTAATCGCACCGTCGTACAACATCACGATCAGACGGCCTTTGTTCTGCGTCATCACGGATGCTTCCTGATATGCACTGAGTCCGTTCATTGGTCTGCTCCATTCACATAGGTTTCCGCCGGACGACCGCCGTTAAGCAGCCGCCCGTGTCGGGTTATTATTGATATGACAGTTAATTATCTAAGCAGTGACAAAGCCATCTGAGGCAGTGTATTTGCCTGACCTAACATCGCTACACCGGCCTGGGCAAGTACCTGGTTACGGGTCATCGCAGCCATTTCCGTCGCAACGTCAACGTCAGATACACGAGATTCCGCTTGCATCAGGTTCTCGGATTGGATATCAAGAACGCTTCGCGTACTCTCTAGCCTGTTCATGTAATAACCAAAGCTGGCACGTGCACTGTCTTTTGTCTTAATAGCTGTATTTACAGTAGCAAGTGCTGCCTGTGCATCGGTAGCTGTTGAGACAGATGCGCCACTAACTGCAAGACCGGCTGTGCCTGTAGTCACATCAACATTGAGTATGTCAATGCTTGATGCCGAACCTGCCGAACTGATACCGAAGTGGATCGTAGTGGATCCAGCTGCACTGTTTAACATTGCAGTACTGTTAAACTCAGTCCTGTTCGCAATACGATTGATCTCTTGTCGCATCTGATCGAACTCATTGTGCATGATATTACGCTGCTGGATCGAGTAAGAACCGGTTGATGCCTGCTCTGCCAACTCTTTCATACGAACAAGTGCGTCATCAATAGCCTGCATTGCACCTTCCATGGTCTGCAGCATACTGATACCATCCTGTGCGTTTCGTGATCCCTGTTTGATAACAGCGATATCGGCACGCATCAATTCACGGACAGCCAGGCCGGCTGCATCATCTTTCGCAGAGTTGATTCGCAGGCCTGAGGACAAACGTTCGATAGACTTGGCAAGATCATCATAACTGATTCCCAACTGTCTAGCAGCATTGTCCGCCATAACGTTACTTTTAATTGCTAACATGTTCCAAACTCCTTAAAATAAATGTCAATAAAACTGCCCGTGTCAGGGCTTTCCTTTCACACAAGTTTTAAAAGAATACCGGAAATATACACTCCGGCCTCGCTACATTTGCAATTATCGTCATAATCCCTTCACACTTGAATGGTTAATTTAGGGGATATAGCGAATTAAGGCTAAGGACCGATAGTCTTTTGGACCAAGACCCCAAATCACCAATTATGACAAAATAAAAATTATAAAAAAAATGAAAAAAAACGTTCCTTTAACACCACATCTCAACCAATTCGCCCCAAACAACGTCCCATAACCCCCAAAACAACCCAAAAACCGACATTTCCCACACAATCTTTGGAATTCCTTCCGCTTTGTCATTCATGCGGTTTATCCCGCATCAATTAGTCCGCTGACGTTTATCCAGCACTTACAAGGTAAGTGCTGTGGTAAATTGGTGCTGGGCTTTTACCCTTTTTTTATGCTTTTTTCCGTCTTTTTGCGTTCTTTTTATCACTAAACGGTGTTTTATCGCGGAATTTTGGTTCAAATGCAATTTATGCCTAAGTTTACGCCCCAGGTGGTAGGCTTTTGGCTTTCCCTACACCGGATGCGTATTGTTATACGTTGAGGATTGGGAATATGCCAGGTAACGCAGCAGCTAACCCATTGTAACGAAACTGCACCAGGTGCAGTTTCGTTACAATAGGCAATTTACAAAAGCTTTTCCTCACTATCTTCATGCTGGAGCGAAGCGACAGGTCGGGTCATATCCCAGTTGACCTTTGGTCTCTGCCTTCATGCTCTTCTTATTGGAGGCGCAACTAAGGCGCAACTAAAGACCCCGTAGGTCTTTTCTGGCGGTTTAGGTAGTTTGAGAATAATTAAAGGTTCCATGGGGGGGGTGAAAAAGTCCCTTTTGCGGGAAATTTAAGGTCCGCGGTACAATAGTGTTCGGCACAGCGGTTGCCCGTTGTCCGCTAATCAGCGTTTGCGATCGCCGCCCAACCCTTATACAGATTCTCAAGCAGCCCGATCACTTCGTTAACCATCCCTGCATCGCATTTACGGTTTGCAACGCTAAGCCGCTTATACATAAAATTATACAAAGCCCTCAGGTTATCGCTGATCTCACCGCCGACCTCCATATCGAGGCACATATTAAGTTCGAAGATGACCTCCTGAGCCCGGACGATCTCACGACCCTTAGAAAGATAATCGGCATTCGCCATCGCCGCGTTCGCTTTTTTAAGGAACTTGATCGCACCTTTGTACAGCAGCACGATGATCTTTTCCTTGTTCTGCGTCGTTACAGAGTTTTCCTCATAAACTGATACACCGTTCATAAGAACTCCTTTTATGTAAACTACAATTAACAAAAAACATTAAAAAAACTGACCGCAGGTCATCCTGAGAACAGCCGAAGCACCTGTTTAATCACCACCAGCCCCCCCAGCCGAATTTGTTTGGAACATTATCTTTTAGATAGTAGGATTTGTTTCGGATTTCAATATTCGGATTTAGTGCTTACGGTTTAGGCAACATGCCATAAAGGGTGGGATGGCCGACTTCGAGATCAGCCATCCCTATTATTATGGTAAAAAGCTTAAATTCGTTATCCCCTAAGCAGTGTCAGTGCCATCTGCGGCATTGCGTTCGCCTGGGCAAGCATCGAAACACCCGCCTGGGCAAGAACCTGGTTACGAGTCAGCGTTGCCATTTCTATCGCAACGTCAACATCGGATATGCGCGATTCCGCGGCCATCAGGTTCTCGGCCTGGATATCCAAAACTTTTGATGTACTTTCAATTCTATTCATCTTGTATCCAAAACTAGCTCGAGCACTATCTTTCATATTAATTGCCATACTGAGTGATACCAATGCCGCCTGAGCATTGGTCCCATCTGTTCCGGAAATGCTTACGCCAGAAAGCCCCAGGGCCGCTGTCTGTACATCGATACCGGAAATATCGATCGACGAACCCTGCTGGAAATGGATAGAGTTCGTAGCTGAGTTATCGAGCATCAAAACGGAGTTAAACTCCGTTTTCGTCGCAATTCTGTCGATTTCACTAGCCATTTCCTGGAATTCAGCATTCATAATGTTTCGCTGAGTCGTCGAATAAGATCCCGTCGCTGCCTGTTCGGCCAGTTCTTTCATACGAATTAAAGCATCGTTGATCGCTGCCAGGGCACCTTCAAAAGTCTGAAGCATACTGATCGCATCCTGAGCATTTCGCGACCCCTGCCGGATAACTGCAATATCAGCTCGCATCAACTCGCGAACTGCCAAACCAGCAGCATCGTCTTTGGCACTATTGATCCGAAGACCGGAGCTTAGCCGCTGAACTGATTGTGCCAGAGCATCGTAACTATTGCCCAGGTGCCGCGCGGCGCTGCTTGCCATTACGTTGTTTTTTATCGCTAACATTATCAAATTCTCCTTAGCAACTCATTTAAGCTTGTTACCCTTTTTGCAAGTTCCGATAATAACCAGCCCCATCGGTCCCTACATCACATATTATCGGAACATAAATACATAACTTTAGAACTTTTGGTCCGATAATATTATTTTTACGAAAAATCGCCCTGATAGCTATAAATGAGGATTTGGAACGAAAAAAACGGGAAATGCAAAAATGCGCAAAGAAATGGCCACCTCATCAGAAGCAGCCATTCTCAATTTATGTCAAGGAAATTGGAGTCTGTTTATTACCCCCTAAGCAGCGTAAGTGCCATCTGAGGGAGAGTATTAGCCTGAGCAAGCATAGCAACACCGGCCTGGGCCAAAACCTGGTTTCTGGTAAGCGCAGCCATCTCGAGAGCAATGTCTGCATCTGATACTCGTGATTCTGCTGCGGCTACGTTTTCTGCCTGGATGTCCAGGACGGACTGTGTTACTTCTAGTCTGTTCATAGAATAACCAAATGCAGCACGAGCTGAGTCTTTTGTCATGATCGCTGTAGTTACTAATGATAGTGCATTTTCGGCTCCAGTAGCGGTGTTTATTCTGTGGCTTGCACTGTTTACATCAATACCCAATGCTAACACTCTAACATCAACAGAGTTAACTGTAATACTCGATGCCGAACCTGAAGAGTTTATGCCAAAGTGGATTAACTGCGTGGCTGAGGCACTATTAAGCATGTTTGTGCTGTTAAACTCAGTTTTTGTGGCAATTCTGTCGATCTCGTCGATCATCTGTCCGTACTCATTATTCATGATGTTTCTCTGCTGAGTGGAATATGAGCCTGTCGCTGCCTGTTCTGCCAGTTCTTTCATACGAATAAGCAGTGTATCGATGGCGGCCATTGCTCCTTCCATAGTCTGCATCATACTAATGCCGTCAGAAGCATTTCTCGAACCCTGCCTTATAACAGCGATATCGGCACGCATTAATTCACGAACCGCCAGGCCGGCAGCATCGTCCTTCGCTGTGTTGATCCGAAGACCGGACGACATCCTCTCGATCGATTTCGAAAGCATGTCATAGCTCTTACCCAACTGCCTTGCAGCGTTTTCTGCCATTATGTTGTTTTTAATAAATAAAGCCATGTCAAATTCTCCTTACATCTTAAACGACAATAACTTGTCAGATAATATACCGATCCAGGTCCGGATATAAACGCAGCTAACAGGCTGAGCAAACATCTTTTTACCGGAACTAATTTTCAATTTTCCTAACCGTATAACAGCAAGGGCTGATAATCTTTTTAATCTGCTCTGCTGACAAGTTGTATTATCGGAGCCGGACGTTATCACTTTAGCTCTTTTAGAACCAAAAAATCACGCTTTAAGGCACTTTAACCCCATTTTTGCCAACGTCCTATAATCTTTTCACTGGGTCAAAATTAAAGTGAATATTTATCGGACCTTACCAAATTTCAACAACGCCATAATGCAAAAAAAAATTGAAAAATTATAGGTCCGTCCAATAAATAGCCCCAAATACGGCTGTGGCGATGAATAATATCGACCCTTAACTAGCGGCTAGCGGATAGCGGTTAGCGTATAGGCAGGTTCAGTGAGGCGAACTGACCGAACAACTCCGACGCTTGTCGATCATAGGCCATGGCAGCTTCGATCTCATCATGGTACATCCCAAGCAAATGCTTTTTACGATTGTGATTGATATAAGCGACATACTTTCGGCTTTTCTTATCCCAGCTCACCCCCTTATACTTCGAGCTTGTCTTCCGCCTCATGCCAACACGGCGGTTACGGTTATTCTCAGCAACGCTGCAAACACGCAGATTATCCTTACGGTTGTTCAGCCCGTCATGATCGATATGATCGACAACCTCACCATCCTTGGCACCCATCAAAACACGATGCATATTAACATGCTTACCTTTTACGTGCCCCCGAGCGTAGCACGTCGCATTACCTTCCTTAGTATGCCACATAACTGTCCGCAAAAAGTCATAGTCCTCGGCATCGATAACCGCGAATTTACCCTTCGTAAGCGGGATCAGCCGGTACGCAGGCACCTTACGAGACTTAAACCGGTAATAGTTATCACAGCCGGCATCGACCAGACACTCTGTCCAGCGGCCGACGTGCCCTGTGTGCTGACGACACATCAGAACAGACCGGTTCCGGCTGGACAGGTACCTCGAAAAACAACAATCTGCACAGTTAACCTTCATATTACCCTCCATATCAGTATTTTGCCCTTTTATAACTTTGCTATTTTTAGCGCGAAGGTTTTTTCAGATACAATTTATGCCTAAGGTAGGCTTAGGCTCAGTCGAAAGCACAGTTGTATCGTTATACTGCGAGCATTTCGACCTGAGCCGTAAACGCCGTAGCTGGGAAAACCAGCCGCTAAAAAAAACATGTCCCCCCATTAAAAGCACAAAATTGTCCTAATTATGCGAAAACAGGGGTGTGAAAATTTTCACAAGCGATGTAAGTGCAGGGGAGGTAAGGAGTAAAAATTTTTTATTTTTTTGCCATTTTTCTAAAAAGTACCCGCGCTTTTTATGCTATTTGGATAAACAAGCTCTTGCTCTGCCGTGTATGATTTGAGGGAACAGCTAAGCGTTGCTCAGGACGACCATAGGTCGCTTTTTTGATTGCAATACGAACATATATTCTGTATAATACGTATGGGAAACAGAAACTTTTGGAGGAGAATATGTGTTAGTGAATCATCACAAGAGATCAACTCTTGATCGCAGGAAGTTTGCGACCATATCAAATCGGAATTCTCAACATTTTTTAAGGAGGAAAAGTATGAAAAAAACAATCGTAATTATAATGTTAGTTGTAATGTCGGCAGGAGCATGGGCAACGGATTATCTCGTCGAAGATGGTGATGAGTTCGGAAATCTGGGCCTTATCGATCATGACACCTTTTTGATGACCGGCGGAGAGGGGCATGCATTAACTTTGCTAGAATGGTCAACCGGCATTATTGAGGATACTAACCCGCTCGACATCCCGGAAACCGCAGGCGGAATATGGAGAATATCAGTGTCGGCATATAGTGAACTTACGATCAACGGCGGTGAGTTTTACGAAATAGAGTGCGATGATTACACAATACTTAATCTTCACGGCGGTCAGATTTTTGGTAGTTTGACAGTCGTTGAGGACCCTACTGCGTGGATACATATCTACGGTTATGGATTTAATAATGATCCGTTTGGCGGTTCGCCCTTAACAGGTTTTTGGGCGGATGATACGGCGTTCAGCATAAATCTGGTTGACGACGGCATATCGACTTATGACCAGATCGTTTTTCACATAGTGCCGGAACCGGTGTCTTTTTGTTTACTTGGTTTAGGCGGGCTTTTAGTCAGGAACAGAAACAGAGGTTAGTTAAAACGAAAGGGGGACAATTATTAAAATAACTTAATGAAAGGAGTCAACGATGAAAAGCAGAAACAGTTCTTTAAGGGGGATTTTTTATTTACTCATCATCCTTTGTCTTACAGCAACAGCAAACGCAGCAAAATCAGTATTTGCTGTTATCAATCACACTGGGGACCTTATTGGTGCATACGATATTGTTGATGATGAGATTACATTCCAGATAGATCATGTGGTGCCTACAGCCAGCAATAAGGTTATTGACATTACCAGTGATCCGGGATCGGAGTTTTTGTTTATTACTTATGAAGGCGAAAACTCTATTTATCTGGTCAACGCAAAAACAATGACAAATGTCGGTCCAATCGAAGCTCCGGGTGCCGATGATTTAGCAGGGATCGTATTTGATAATGACAGACAAAAGGTTTATACGGTAGACAGGACAACCAACTATCTTTTTGTTTATTCATGGGATGCAGATAGTAAAACATTAACTCTGGATGGAGGCGACTATATAGAATTGGAATATGGGAATGCACATGGTATTGCCTTAGATGAAATTAACGATTTACTCTACGTGGCAAACACAACCACTACAGTGCATTGTTATAATACAAATACATGGGCACATGAACAAGAAATTACTGTTGCACACAATGTGATGGACATTGATATTGATGTGGAAAGAAACTATCTTTACACAGGCGGATATGGTTCCCATAATTTTCTTGTTAAGACCTGGCTTGGAGACCCGGGTGCCCCAAACACTTCCGATGAATTAAATATTGGTCAAGGCGTGATCGGATTAGCAGTCGATCCTGATTCGGGTCTTGTTTATACAACCACATTCCATAATGAACTAAGGGTTTACGATGTATCAACTTCTCCATTTACTATGACAGATAGTGAGGACATTAATGCAGGAGCAGGGGTCTGTGTTTCAGATGTGTCATACAAAACTCCTGATAAGATCGGGCTTGTAAAGGAAGATGACATTTCGCCATCCTGCGTTGTCCCTGAAGATGTGATAACTTATACAATTACTGTTGAACCTAACGGGTATGACCATGAATGGGTAGATGTAATCGATCATCTTCCGGCGGGGGTGACGTTCGTACAGGATCCAAATAATATTGACTTTAACTATAGTTATGCAGATCATAGTTATAGATGGCCGCGGATCGAACCGCCTTTCTTAGCCGGTGATATTGTTCTTACTCTTACCGTTATTGTTAATCATGACGCCAACCCAGGAGGCGAATTAATCAATGTTGTTTCCGCAGAAAGTGATGTTGCCTACAGGGAAGATGATGTAAGCACGGAAGTTTGCTGTTGGGGCGGAGATATTATTTACGTTGATGATTCTGCCGCAGGTAGTAAAACAGGTGTAAGCTGGACAAATGCCTATGTCGATTTACAGGATGCTTTAGACAGGATTCGCGAGACCGGTTGCGGCAATGAAGTCTGGGTTGCAGGCGGTACATATTCGCCCGGAGATGACACTACCGATACATTTACTATCCCCGACGGCGTTTCTGTTTTTGGCGGAATGGGCGGATATGAGAACCCTGATATATTTGACCCCAATGACAGGGATGTTATTAAATACAAATCAATTCTGACAGGATTAAATGATAGTGGTCAAAATGAAAAAGTTGTAACGATGGGCAACAAAACTAAACTGCACGGTTTTGTAGTTGAAAATGCTGAACTTCATGGTATTTATGGCGATGATAATTTTACAGTCGAAAGATCGGTTATTCAAAACTGTGACAGCAGAGGTATTCATTGCCAAAATGGTAACCTTACTACCAACTGGTGTGTTATTAAAAATAATGACGTTGACGGTATTTTCAATTCCGGTTCCGGTAGATGGCTGAGAGTCAACAATTGCGATATCTTTGACAATGGTGAAAACGGGATATTTACTTATGGTGGGTCCACGCCCGTTATTAAAAACAGCCAGATACATCATAACGGCCGGAGCGGTAGCGATTACAGCGGGATAAGAATAGAATATCCATCGCAAGTGCCGGTTATCCAGAACTGCACGATCTTCCGTAATGCAGGGCTTGGGTTATATTTTGAAAGTTCAAGCAACGAGCCTGATATATATAACTGCATTTTTTACAATAACCACTATTATGATCGCCAGGTACATGCACAGTTTTCCAGCGGTTTGACTGCGCATTATTCCAGCGTTACGGATGTTAACGATCCTAACAGCAGCGATTGCACGCTGTACGGTGACCACAATATGAGCTGCGATCCAAATTTTGCATATATTGACATTAACGATCACAACCTGCACCTTGACGAATCTTCACCGTGTAAAAATGCAGGCGATGAAACAGTTGTTGGGGCCGGTGAGTTGGACATCGATGGCGACGACCGCATTGATGTTTCCAGTGTCGATATGGGTTCGGATGAGGTTGCATGCACGGATGAAATAGCAAACGATCTTGACTTTAACGGTGACGGGCTTGTTAACTACAGAGAGTTTGCGATGTTTTCAAGGGCATGGCTGACGAGTTTGGGCGATCCGAATTATATTGAGAGATGCGATCTTTACGAAGATGACGAAATCGATCTTTACGATATAAAAGAACTTGCCAATGACTGGGCATGGCAGGCGTGCTGGAAGCATTTCGACCGGGGTCTTGCAATGATGATGGCGATGGGCGGCGGTGAAAGCATGATGATGATGCCGATGGCTATGGATTCTATGGTAATTGAAGCGCCTGCACCTGAGCCGACTATTGAAGACAGAATCGAGCAAACAGAGTATGCCCTCGATTTCTTTAATGAGGTTCTGGAGGATGAAGAACTTAGGCAAACTATCGACCTTGACAACCTGCAAAAAGTGATCGACAGTTTGGAAGACCAAATCGAGGAACTTAGGGGGCAATTACCGTAAATTATCCTTGCTTTTAAAGACAGGTTTTGTTATAATAACCTTTAATTGGAGAAGATATTATGAAGCATTTAATAATCTTATTGAGTTTATTGTTGTCATCTGCTGCATTCGCAACAGATTACGTCTTTGGCCCGGGCGACGAATTTGGAGTCTTGACTCTTACCGATCACGACACATTATTTATGACAGGGGGGGGGGGGCATGACCTAAACCTTCTCGGATGGTCAACCGGAGTCATTGAAGATACCGATACGTTGGTCGGCCCCTATGAGGGCGGTATATGGGAACTGGATACAGGTTCTTATGCTGAACTCACCATCAACGGCGGCGAGTTTTATGAAGTAGGCGCTCACGGTGAAAGTTTGATCCATCTTCACGGCGGTGATATTTCAGGCAGCCTAACGGTCAACAATTCAACTGCTTGGGTACACGTTTACGGGTATGGATTTAATAACGATCCGTTCGGTGGTTCTCCTTTGACGGGTTTCTGGGCGGACGATACGGCGTTCAGCATTAATCTTGTTGACGATGGTATTCCAACATACGATCAAATAGTATTCCATATTGTTCCTGAGCCTGGGACGCTTGCTTTGCTTGGTATAGGCGGAGTGTTGCTTAGAAATCGCAAACGATAATCCAGCTTTTTTTGGAGGTAATATTATGAAGCGTTTAATAATCTTATTGAGTTTATTGTTGTCATCTGCTGCCTTCGCGACCGATTACGTCTTCGGCCCGGGCGATGAGTTTGGGGCGTTATCGCTTTTTGATTACGATACCTTATTGATGACCGGGGGGGGGGGCATGATCTTGATTGTGCTGGTTGGTCAACCGGAATTATCCACGACACTGACCCATTGGTCGGCCCTTATGAAGGTGGTATATGGGAACTGGATACATATTCTTATGCTGAACTCACCATCAACGGCGGCGAGTTTTATGAAGTAGGCGCTCACGGTGAAAGTTTGATCTATTTGCACGGTGGAGATATTTTTGGCGGGCTTACGGTCTATAATTCAACAGCGTGGGTTCATATATACGGGTATGGATTTAACAATGACCCGTTTGGCGGTTCGCCCTTAACAGGTTTCTGGGCGGATGATACGGCGTTCAGCATAAATCTTGTTGACGATGGTATTCCAACATACGATCAAATAGTATTCCATATTGTTCCTGAGCCGGCAACGTTGTTGATGCTCGGTTTAGGCGGATTGGTTTTAAGAAAACGGAGAGCATGAGTAATTTATAATCTAAAAGCAACGGGCCGTGAGCGATTAATGCTTTCGGCCCTTTTTTTTGCCCCCATTTTTCATTCATTTGCCATTTTTCTAAAAAGTACCCGCGCTTTTTATGCTATTCGTTTAGTCAAGCTCTTGTTTTACCGGTATATTTTTCACCATGAACAAAAAAAAGAAATAAAAAAAGCAAATTATTTAAAAATTCCATCAACATTTTGGGGTTAAGAAACGGCTATGTATAATAGGGTATAGCTCGGGATAAGCAAGTGAGGTGACGTGTATATTCAGGATAAATCCTATGAGGGGATATCTTCAGGTAGGTGACGCAACATCGACGTTTTGCATCACCTCTGCTATGAGCCAGCCGCAAACTCGCGGCTGGCTTTTTACTTTGACGGCAAGTGCTGGTTTTAGAGCACTTTAATATTTTCTGCTCCGCTTTATGGCGTCGAGAGGACAAGGCTGACAAAGAAGAATACGTAGCAATATTGAAATATTGCAAGTAATTCTGACCCCGACAGCCGAAGCCGCAACAGGCAGAAAGCGAGCACGAAAAATTAAATTGCTCTATACCAACGTACCGTCCCGATGCTCGGTGTAAACTCATGGTCCCGATACTCGGGACTTCATTCCATCTACGCTGGGTGGGACGGCAGAGCCATCTCCGGCCAAAGGAGAACTAAACACTTGAAATAATTTGGCATGTACCATTTTACAGTGTATGGTTTAAGCGGAATGCTATTATTTTGTCATCACCCTCCTCCGAAGCCAGATGGTCCGAAAGGTAGACGTCTGGCCTTTTTGTAGTGTATACAGAAGTAGAGAAGTCGTACTCGGCGACTTTCTACGAAGCCGGACGTTCTAAAAACGGATGTCTGGCTTTTTTGTAGTGTATACAGAAGTAGAGAAGTCGTACTCGGCGACTTTCTACGAAGCCGGACGTTCTAAAAGCGGATGTCTGGCTTTTTTGTCATGACCACGCCTGCCGTACACCATCGTCAACAACGCTGGCATAAACGATGTCCCCATAAAGGGTGCCGGCGTCCTGTGGCGGCGTCCTGTGGCGGCGTCCTGTGGCGGCGTAGCTCGCAGAGCGAAGACGTAAGCCCGTAGAGCGAAAAGGTAGGTTTTAACGAAGACGGATTGATATTTGATCTTTTATTTGAATTTCAGCTTTGTTTCGAGTTTAGTGCTTCGCACTTCGATATTGTTTTAGGCCAGTGGTGGTGATTCTACGGCTCTGCCTGCCGACTGTGATGCTGCGCCGCAGTTTAGCAATGCGTAGAACACATCGAAAACGGTGACCGTGCCGACGACCTTACCTTCGGCATCGACTACCGGGGTACATCGTCCGCCGTGCTCTGTCATCGTTTGGACGATCACCTGAAGCGGTGCCTCCGGAGTAACCGTCCGAACCGGGCGGCTCATCACCCATTTGCTCTTTATCTGAAGAGTCGCAACATCCATCGAACTTCGCCACTTAGCAAACATCGATTGCAGATAAGGTGACATAGCTCCTCTGATGTCTGACTTTGAGACGATTCCCTGTAGTTTTTCACCGTCCCCGATCATGATGTATCCTGTATCGTCCTGCTGCATTTTTGCTACGAGGTCCTCTACGGTTGCTCCTGCGGTTGCCCATGATACTTGCTTTCTCATAAGGTCCTTCGCTTTTAGTCCTGAAAGTATGCCGCTGACATCTGCGAAATCCCCCGGCAGATATGCGGGTGATTCAGCCATCTTGCTGATTGCCTCTGTTACCGGGCCCTTGTCCTGTGGTTCTTTTGGTGGTTCTGGTGGTGTTTCTTCTGCTTCTGGTGGTGGTTCGGCTGGTGCTTCTTCTTCTGGTGCTGGTTCTTCTGTCGGTGGTTCTGCGGCCGGCTGGAATATTGCCTTTGGATATATCACCGCACAGTTAAACGGGGGTAATGGTGCGACTGTCATTTGAAATGACATGATCGAGATTTCTTCGTCTGGTTTTATTCGTAGCGACTCTTCGGTGTTTGCGCATGCATTGCCAATAAAAGTTCCGCTTTGTACGAAGTGTTTTTGCCCTTCGAGCCCTTCCTGGAATATTCTGTCCCATGCCCCGACGAGTAGGTTTCCGACTTCGGCAAGTGCGTCGCCTATTTCTTCTGCTTCTTGCTGTTTTCCGCTTTCTCTGTTTTGAACGATGACCTGCTCCGGCTGCATTACAAAGGTTCCTGGTAGTGTAAATGCGCCGTCTTTGTCGAATATGATATGAAATTCACCGTTTATGGCGCCTTCTGCTGTGACGGAACAAACTGCTGCAAGCTGCTTGTAAGTATCTTTGATGTCTGCAAAAGTTCCTTCTGTAATATCCGGCTGCTGCGTGGTGACCTCTGTATCGAACATAGTTGCAACATCTTCGGCAAAGGTTTTGAAGGCTTCGGCTGTCAGATCTGATACTTTTGACTGAATTTCTTCTGTCGTGTCAGGCATTTTTCATCCTTGTTAATGTTACGCCATTGCTCTCTCCAGTGGTTCGGATAATATTCACCCACTATTAATAGACAATCGACTATTTAAATGGCATACTTTAGAATATTCTGGTCGGGTGTGTGTGTATTATGAGGGATGTCGAGGCGTTTTTTTGTGGCAAAAAGCGGATTTATCCGCTGATTAGCGGGATTTCGCAAAACAACATGGCTGTGACCAAAAAAGAAACCGCGGATTTCGCTGATTTCGCTGATTTTTAAAAGTTTTTTTCGCTAAAACCACTGTTATTATTGGACGCAGGCTTTCAGGAGTCTTTTCTTGGTCGGCCTCGGGGTCTTAGGGTTGATTCGAGGTTTAGCTGGGTTGCTGTTGCAGCGGTCCATTGTTTGGAGCCGTAGGGGCTGCCGCGTTTTATGCAATTGTCTATTATGCCAATTTCGTCTTGATCGATCGCGAGGTCTATCAACTTAGGCCAGTTGTCAGGTAAACGTTTTGGGCCCCTGCTTAGATTGATCTCTGACTCTGCGCCAAGGCGGATGGCGAGGCTGGACCAGGGCCAATCGGATGCAGACTTTACCATCGACGCGCGTAAGGGGTTGGCTTCGACGTAGCGCATTGCCTTTAGGAAGCGGACGTCGCTTTGGATGGGGAAACTTTTGTAACGGCCTTGGTAGAGGTGGCCGATGCCGACGGTTTTGTGGGCGGCGTGCCACCGTGTAGTATGTGTAAGGGTGATCCAATGCATAAACTTTGAAAGATCACCATCGTTCTTTGGCCAGAGGACAAGGTGCCAGTGGTTGCTCATGATGCAGTAGGAGCATATCCGCATGTCGAAAAGTTTTTGGCCTTGTGCGAGAATGTTTTCAAACGCCTGGAAGTCGGTGGGCTTTTTGAAAATGCGGAGACGGCCGTTAGCACGATTGAGGACGTGATAGACAATGCTACCTTTATCTATTCGTGTTGGTCTTGGCATAATCGCAAATTATAGGGCAAGCAAACAGTTTGTCAACAAAAAAAGGGTCCTGACCCCTTTAATTTCCTGCTCCTTTAATTTCCTGACCCCTTTAATTTCCTCAATTGTCTATTATGCCAATTTCGTCTTGATCGATCGCGAGGTCTATCTTTAATTTCCTCGTGTTGGTCTTGGCATAATCGCAAATTATAGGGCAAGCAAACAGTTTGTCAACAAAAAAAGGGTCCTGACCCCTTTAATTTCTTAATTTCCCGACCCCTTTAATTTCCTCCTGACCCCTTTAATTTATGCTCGTTATTATTGGCGCAGTGTCTGGCGAATCTAAGGTTGCCGGTGTTTAGATTCCTTGTATGATGATGTTTTGTGCTGCTGAGAGTTTGTTTTGCGGAGTGTCCAGCGTTTCGTTTGCGATCATTGCGTTTGCTTGCGTGACGGCTTCCTGATCGATGTCTGGTGCAGCTATGGCCCTGTCTAGTAATTCTGCGAAGCGGCTGCGGAAGATGGTGTCTGAATCGTTGTTGTCAGCAGCGTCTACGCTACCGGTCGGCGCTGCCTTATTGGAAATGCTGTTAAGTGCTATGTTACTAACTAAGTCTATACTGTTGTCCATTGTGTCCTATCGTTCAACTATAAGCATTTCTATCTATGCCCATTTTCGGAAGGAAACATTTTTTCTTTATTAGTTTTTTGCTAGTTTATGAGCTTTTGCGGCTACGCTGTGTTTAAACTTGACAATGCGTTATCTTCTCGGACGCTATCAAACAATTTTCTATTTATTATTTTCTATTTTCTATTGCTCATTGTTTGTTATGCATACGCACTGATCGCTTTATCGCTTATATGCGAGACGGTTTCTTTTTCCTGTTGGTAATCGGCTCCGAGTTGTGAACCTCTTGTCGACGGCGCTGATCGGTCCTGTTGCCGGTTACCTGTCTCGTCGGGA
>SDBV01004045.1_pt1 | contig 21263 bp, 15 predicted proteins | sample 2277081 | NCBI WGS metagenome assembly SDBV01 (sample SAMN10402039, study PRJNA504765) | marine sediment metagenome | isolation source: marine sediment core GS10_PC15, 223 cmbsf | place: Arctic Ocean: Southern Knipovich Ridge | collected 2010 | reverse complement strand
TTCCGGGAAAGCGGTTCCAAATGGCATGTACTATATTATACTGGATATCGGTAAAGACAGGCAGGTCACAAAAATCATGAAAACCAGGTAATCCAATGGATAGAATCGCATTGATCACAGGTACCAACCGTGGCATCGGACTCGAAATCGGAAAACAACTTTTATCACAAGATTGGACAGTTATCTTCACCGCCAGGAATATGGCGGTAGGACGTCCTATTGTCAATGAACTGAGAGAGACTTATAAATCAGCCTGGTTCGTTCAATTGAACGTAGACGAAGAAGAGAGCATCAATTACATGGCCGAATATGTATTGAAAGAATTTGGCAGGGTGGATGTTCTGATTAATAATGCAGGAGTCCTGCTGGATGGTGGGAAATCCTTATCAACACTGGATATTGCAGATCTGCAGAAAACTATGGAAACCAATGTTTATGGTCCCCTTCAGGTTACAAGAGCGCTTCAACCTGCCCTTAAAAAAGGCAATGATGCCAGGGTAATAAATATTTCCAGCTTAATGGGACAGCTTTCCACGATGGGTAAGGATATGCCTGCCTACCGGATCTCCAAAACTGCATTGAATGCTCTTACAGTAATCCAGGCACAGGAACTTGCAGGGGATAAAATCAAGGTAAACACCATGCATCCCGGATGGGTTAGCACTGATATGGGTGGTCCGAATGCCACAAAATCTATTGAAGAGGGTGCAGACACAGCCGTCTGGCTGGCCACTGAAAATGAAATCCCAACAGGAAAATTCTTTAGCGAACGCAAAGAAATTGAATGGTAGCTGGTTTAAAGACTTACCTGGGCATCCTTGCTGAGTGATTTCTCAACCGCCCTGTTTAGCATGATAGATGCGAGTCCGTCAAGGTGATTTACCCTTGGTTCATTTCTATTCCTGACAGCATCAAGGAAATCCTCAATATTAGCCATTATTGATTTCTCGAGGACATCCGGATCAGATGAAATACGTGGGTTTACTTCATTTTGGATAGCCAGCATACCGGTGTAGTCTGTATTTGCTGAGAATTCAATTCCGGTCGTTCGATCTGTCCCCGAAACCTCCATGTCCCACCCGGGATGTTTGCTGTTAAAATGTATTATAGTCTCAAAACTGTCAAAGTCAATTAGTATACTGACCGGTTCACCATTCTTATTTGCATTGGCTTGAAGCGAGATCGGGCTTGTGCCGGTGATATATGATACAATCCTCTGCAATGGCTGGGCAGTACCTGTAAATCCATCAATTTTCATATCCACACCAAGGTTCTTAGGATTGCAATTAATATGGACCTTATTGAGAGAGATATTATCCCCGTCTATAATCTCCTTCAGCATCTCAACAGAAGGGTAGAAGGCAAGTGGATTTATGAGTCCGACAAAACGCCCGGTTTGTTCCATGAATTCAGAAATACTTGCATATTCTCCCAGGTTAAGACCAATGGGATAAGTAGCAAGGATGTCTTTATCCTGTTCAAGAAGCATTACGATATAACTGGCCTTCAGAGTAAGGTTTTCATCTATTAATACGATAGGTGAGGAACTTTTGACTGCTTGCTGGAATGTTCTGGGGATGCTTTTGAGTTTTTTGTGATGACTGAGATGATTCTGATAGAAAGAATATCCGGAGGCTGTTCCCACATAATCCATTGTGAGAGTGGACTTTTTCTCTGGTAACAGGTTACAGGATGAAAACAATCCTATTCCCGCCATAGTGCCTGTGGTTGTTAATGTTGCAGATCTTATAAACTCTCTACGGGATTGCATTTCGAATTGCATTATGCTATTGTGCAGATGCATTATCCTGTTGTGCCTGTTGTCGTTCTACATCTGTTGCCCAGCCTCCTCCAAGTGCTTTGTATAGCTTTACATACGAATTCAGATGGAGCTGGTAGGTTTCGGCAGCAGCAAGTTCTGCATTAAACATTTGCCTATCGGATTCAAGTACTTCAAGATAACTGGTTTGTCCCCCGTTATACCTTGCTTCTGAAAGGGTTGCAGCATTCACTGCAGCGATTACCCTCCGGTTCACAGCTTCGAGCTCCCGGTTGAGAGTTTCTATTTCAATAAGGGCATCTTCAACCTCCCTGAAGGCCTGGAGAACTGTTTCTTCGTAGGCGAAGAGGGACTGCTCAGCTCGCTGATGTTCAACTTCAACACGTCTTTTGTTCTTCCCGAAATTAAAAATGGGTCCAACGATACCTCCTCCGAGAGACCATGCCAGGTTAGATCCTGCCGAAAACGAAGACAGATCAGTACTGACAGCGCCTAATCCAGCAGTCAGGCTTATTGATGGAAAGCGCATGGCCTGAGCCACACCTATTCGGGCTGTCTGGGCATAGAATAGTTGTTCGGCTGCGAGTACATCCGGTCTTCTTTCCAGCAATTCGGATGGGAGGCCGGCAGGAATATCGGGCGATTCAATAAGCTCTCTTAAAGGACCGTATTCAACAGCACGGGGATTCAGTCCCACAAGAGTGGAAAGGGCATTTTCAGTCTTGGATACGAGCCTTTCATAAAATGGTACAGCGCCTGCAGCAATCGCTTCCTGTATCTGTGCCTGGTTCAGGTCCAGTTCAGGAATAATTCCCTTGTTAAAACGTTCCTGAATAATCTCAAGGGCAACTTTTCTGGTTTCCCATGTACGTTCTGAAATTTCCAGGCTTGCCTGGAGACCGAGCAATTGGAAATACAGGTCGGCCACTCCTGAGATAAGGCTAAGCTGAACGGTCTGGTAACCATACTCGGAAGCAATCAGTTCAGCCCTTGCAGCCTGTGTGGCCCTGCGGTATTTGCCCCAGAAGTCCATTTCCCAGAAAACATTTGCACCAAATGCGAAAAGATTGCCCGGATCTGTACCCTGCATCTGGGGATTGGGTTTCTGCCTGGTGGCAGATCCATCATATCCGAACCTTGGATAAATGTCTGCCCGGTTAAATCCTAAGATGGCTTCGGCTTCAAGTATTCTTGAGGCCGCAATTTTAGCACTGGGATTGTGCTTCAGGGCAGTGTCTATCAGGTTGTTCAGGTATTCATCGCCGAATAACTCCCACCAGGCCAGATCCTCCAAGGAGTCCTGTGGTGTGCTCACAAATCTGTATTCCTCCGGGCTCACTACCTCCGGCTTCTCCAGATTCGGACCAACCATACATCCATTAACTGCCAGTATGAGGACAGGGATATAGATAAGAATTCGTTTCATAGATATTTTCATTTTGCTTAATTACCGTGGTGAATTATCGGATTGCCCAGTTGATTCTTTAGAAGCAGCCAGTTCTCTCTTTTGTTCATATTTGCCCAGCCTGCCTATTAATACAAAGAACATCGGGTAGAGGAAAACTCCAAGGAGGGTTGCAATAAACATACCTCCCAGCAGAGCCATGCCCATTACTTTCCTGGCCTCCGATCCTGCGCCAGAAGCAACAATTAGCGGGAATACACCGAGAATAAACGAGAAGGCAGTCATCAGGATGGGGCGAAATCGAAGTTTCGCAGATTCCAGGGCTGCTTCCACCAGTGTCATTCCTTCATCAAATTTCATCTTGGCAAATTCCACAATCAGGATGGCATTCTTGGCAGCCATGGCAATTAGCATTACCAGAGAGATTTGAGTAAAAACATTAGACTCGTAGGATTCACTGAATATTCTTGCCAGCAGCAAAAAGAGCATTGCACCAAAAACAGCAAATGGGGTGCCGAGAAGAATACTGAACGGGAGTGTCCAGCTCTCATACTGTGCTGCCAAAATCAGGAACACAAATACCAGGGCAAAGACAAATACAATACTTCCTGAGCCACTGGACTGTTTTTCCTGGTAGGACATATTACTCCATTCATAACCCATGTCAGGAGGAAGGACCTCATCTGCAACTTCTTCCAGGGCATTCAGGGCCTGGATTGAAGAGAATCCTTTTGCCGGTGCACCTGAAAGTTCAACCGAGCGGTTGAGGTTAAAACGGTTGGTGAATTCCGGTCCGTTGATATCCCTGACAGTTACCAGTGCAGAAAGGGGTACCATAGTTCCTTCTGCATTTTTTACAAAGAAATTATGAATTTTGGACTCATCCAGCCTGTATTCGGGCTCGGCCTGAATATATGCCTTGTACAAACGTCCGAAGCGATTAAAATCATTCACATAATATCCTCCGAGAAATGCACCGATTGTAGTATACAGATCATTTAAGGAGACACCGGCAATCAGTGCCTTGTCCCGGTTTATATCCATGTATTTCTGAGGTACAGATGCCTGATAAGTAGTGAATACGGATGCAATTTCTTCCCTTGCCATGGCTGCCCGCATAAAAATCATAGCCTGTTCTGCCAGGTATTCAGGAGAATTCCCACCCCTGTCCTGCAGCATCATGGTAAAGCCGGATCCGCTTCCAAGTCCCGGGATAGCTGGGGGACCAAAAGCAAAAATCTGTGCTCCCGGTATCTTTGAAAGTTTCATATTCAATTCCCGTGAGATTTCCTTTGCGGTCATCTCCCGTTCTTTCCAGTCTCTCAGGGAAAGGAACATAAATCCACCATTTGTGGAGAAAGCTCCGGATAACATGCTGAAGCCTGTAGCATTGGTTACATATTCTATTTCATCATAGGTGGCCAGGATTGCTTCGACCTCTTTTGCGATCACATCTGAACGCTGAAGCGAGGCAGCACTGGGAAGCTGCATGTTTACAAACAAATATCCCTGATCCTCCTCAGGTATAAATCCCCCGGGTACAAATTTCGATATTACGACGATGGAAGCAGAAAGGATCAGAAGAAAAACCATCCCCCGGGAAATCTTCCGCGTCATTATCCCTGTAATTCGCATGTATCCTTTCGAGGATTTATCAAAGACATTGTTAAATCCATTAAAAAACTTTCCGAGCAGGCCTCTGGAAGGTTTCGCCGGCCGGAGAAGGAGGGAGGCCAGTGCGGGACTCAGACTCAGTGCATTCACCGAGGAGAATGCAACAGATACGGCAATGGTAATTGCAAACTGCTGGTATAGTCGTCCGGTTATTCCTCCCATTGCAGCAACCGGAATAAATACAGCGACTACAACAAGACTTGTTGCGATAATGGGAGCGGTAACTTCTTTCATGGCCGCATTTGTGGCTTCCTTGGGGTTCATTCCCTTGGCAATATTAACCTGTACTGCTTCAACAACCACGATCGCATCATCAACGACAATTCCTATCGCAAGTACCAATCCAAGCAATGAAAGTACATTTATTGTAAAACCGAGTATTGGGAATAGGATAAATGCACCAACTAGAGAAACCGGGATGGCCAGGGTGGGGATTAGGGTAGCTCTCCAGTCCTGAATAAAAATGAAAACCACAAGGATAACCAGTAACAGAGCGATTATAAGTGTAACTATGATTTCCTTGATACCGGCAGTGATGGCTTTTGTGGTATCAAGGGAGATTTCATGCACGATACCTTCAGGAAATCTCAGGCTGATATCATCCATAATACCGGTTAGCATTTCAGACATTGCCACGGCATTTGACCCTGGCTGCTGGTAGATAGCAAGTGCTGCACAGGTTTGCCCGTTAATTCTGGTATATGAATTGTAGGTTTCCACACCCAGCTCAACATCCGCAATGTTCTTTATTTTTACCTGTGATCCATCGGGATTTGTCCGAACGACAATTTCACCGAATTCCTCTTCAGTCTGCAAGCGTTCGGGTAACCTGACCGTATAGGTGAACTCAGTACCAGGAGGAGCGGGTTCCCCTCCGAATCTTCCACCGGGAACAATAACACTCTGTGCACGGATTGCATCGGTTATTTCGGGAATTGAAATGCCAAGTTGGGAAAGCCTGTCTGGTTTTACCCATATCCGCATGGAATAATCGGAAGCTCCCAGTACGGTTACACGGCCCACACCTTTAGAACGTGCGAGCATATCTTTAATGTTAATAGTAGCGAAGTTTCCAAGGAAATTCTGATCGTATCTTCCATCAGGGGCATAGATGCTGATGATCATTACCGGGAATGCAAAGGACTTCTCGGTTTTTACACCGAAACGTTTTACTTCTTCAGGCAATTTTGGATTTGCCGAGGCTACCCTGTTCTGGGTAAAAACAGTATTCATGTCAGGATCTGTTCCTATATCAAAGGAAATCTCCAACGACATAGTTCCGTCATTGGCATTGGTAGATTTCATGTAGATCATATTGTCTACTCCATTTACCTCCTGTTCAACCGGCGTGGCCACTGATTGTTCTACACTAACCGCATTGGCCCCGGTATAACTGGTACTCACCCTTACCATTGGCGGTGTGATATCCGGATACTGTTCAATTGGTAGTCCCATCAGGGAAACCATTCCCACGATCACCAAAACGATCGCAATAACCATGGCCACTATAGGACGTCTGACGAAGAAGTTACCCATATCTGTATTTTTCTGTTTTGTTAACTACTTAATTTCGGGTGTTACCGTTCTCAGATTCCCCGGAAGGGATATTGATTTCGGCCTGAACGGGATTGACAGTCACCCCTGAGCGAATTTTCTGGAGGCCTTCGAATACAACAGTTTCACCTGCACTGAGTCCGGACTCGATCAACCACAATCCATCTTTAGTGACACTGGCTTCTACCTGCCTGAACTCTGCAACATTGTTATCATCCACAACAAATACGCTTTGTTGACCCTGCAGTTCAGTTATACAGCGCTGCGGAACGAGGAGGGCATCTTTTACATTCTCAAATTCAAGAAGCACCCTGGCAAACTGTCCGGGGCGGAGGGTGTACCCTGGATTCGGAAAAGAAGCCTGTACAAGTATTGATCCGGTCCTGGGATCTATACTGCGGTCGACAAAATCAACGTTTCCTTTGAATTCATGCTCAGATCCGTCTGCCAGGATCAGGGTAAGATTATCCTTTTCATCTTGCTTCTCATCCTTGTTAATATCCTTCGGGTCAATATATCGGGTGAGAAAAATATATTCATATTCAGTCAGAAAAAACCGGACCTGAACTGATTCAATATTGGATACGGTATTCAGGACTACGGGATTCGGCTCCCTTCCAACAAAATCACCAATTTTAGCCTGGGTCCGGCCAATTATCCCATTTATCGGGGAATACATTTTGGTATATCCCAATTGTATCCTTACTGCCCGGAGCGATGCCTCAGCTGCTTCAACATAGGCCTCGGATGCCCCATGCTGTGCTACTGCGAAGTCCAGATCTGCCTGGCTCACGGCATTGATCTCGGCAAGTGGACGGTAGCGGTCAAGATCACTTTTGGCCTTTACAAGTAATGTTTTAGCCTCTGCAAGTTTACTAAGCGCTTCTGCCTCTGCTGCCAGGAAGGGCTGTGGGTCAATTGAATACAGTAACTGTCCTTTTTTTACACCATATCCTTCATCAAAATATATCCCTGTCAGGAATCCCTCTACCCTGGCACGAATGGCTATATCAGCCTGGCCGTAGGTTTGTCCCACGAATTCCCTCACCCTTGGGAAATCTTGCTGGATAACTTTGACCACCCGGACTTCAGGAGGTGGGGCTTGTTGTGGGGTTTCAGTTTTACATCTGGTAAAGAATACCAGGCTGGCAGAGACCAGCACAAGAGGAATAAAAAATCGTTTCATAGAATAAGGACTCAATGGTTTCGGTTACCAAATATATTGTTTTTTTCAAGTTTATTGATAAAAAAATACTCATTGGTCTGATATATTCTATCAGGATGAAATAGATCTATGTATATATCACATTATGAATCAGATAAGGCCGAATGACATCAGGACATTGTAATGTATATATCAACAATGTTACATAAATGACAGCCTTTAGGGTACATTTTTTACAGCATTGGTTACCCACCTGATAGATAAACCTTTTCGCACAACCTAATTTTACTAAAGGAAAATGAAATCCATTTAATGATAATACAATTATTAATAAATAAGGAGGACAAAACCATGAAAACCAAAAGATCAAAATCAAGAGAACTTCCCCAGCCCATTAAGATTCTTTTCTTTATCTGCGGAATTGCAGCAGTTTGCCTGCCAAACTGGATTGCACTTAAGGCAGGGAAACCCGTTACCGATCCGGCAGAGTTAGTGAACAGTTTCGCCGACATTATTGTAATAGAAGCAGATCCTGAAATTGAATTGGAGGACTGGATGCTTTCTTTCGATGAATTCCATATCGTCGCAGATGTCGAACCTGAGTTGAAACTGGAGGACTGGATGCTGAACTTTGGCTATGAAGTCAGGTATGCTGATGCTACGGAAGAAAAGGTTGGAAACTATTCATCCAACCTGAAGCCTTTCACCGAGGAATGGATATCCGAATTTGAAACCCACTGGTATTCGGATTTAAGAATCCGGTACTAAATCTGGTACAAGGGGAGATTGTGTCCCACGGTTTTTCGTTTCCCGCGACAGATTCGGTTGGAAAATTCAATTTGTTACACTCGTTATATTTATTGTTACATATCTGATAGACTTAGGGGTAGTTCAATCATTAAAATAGCCTTAGGTTTAATGTTGGACCGCTTTGTGAAAATCAAAGAGGTAACTACAAACTGAGCTGGGTGCAGGAATATTTGAAATAGTATTCTGCACCCGGCTCTCTTTATCGAATACCGGGTCAGGATTTCTTTGTCTCATATTCCGAATACCGGGTCCTGGTTTTATTTGTTCTTTTGTTTTAATAAACTTAACTTACAGGAATACAGGTATTATCTTGAATATTAGTAAACCTAAAAACTAAAAACTATGGCAGACCAAGAGGAACTAAAAAAGAAACTGGACGATTTGCTTGAAGATTTTAAGCAATACATGGAGGATAAGGGTATAGAGTCAGTCACGCTTAAATTTCCAGACGGAGATCGCGATCCAAGGCCTGAAAAGATCGAAGGGGCCAGTACTATTCAGATTTTAGATTATAAACCGAAACCTGGGCAAAAAGGGTAATCTCTGTCTCTAATTTCAAGACGTAGGTTTTGCTGAGAAAATTGCCCTTAAAGGGGACTGCGGATTCTGATGTCCGGATGCTGTTGGTACCGCCAGTTCTCAACCCGGTTTCAGCATCCCATTTATCTAATTTTATTCCCATTGGTCTGCAGGCATTGATGAGCAGCCTTCTCCAATCAGGCATTGGGGCTGACATATACATGCCACGCATTCCCATTGTCAAGGATGAAGATTACCGGAAAGTTGCCCTTGATATACTGTCCGGAAAGCCCTCCCTGATAGGATTTTCAACCTGGTGTGATTCCTACCCCTACTCATTACTGATCGCAAAGGAGATCAAAAAGGCTGCTCCTGATGTCCCTATTATTTTTGGGGGACCCCAGGCATCAATTATCCCGGAACTTACAATGTCCCGGTTTCCCTTTGTAGATTTCATACTTCCGGGAGAAGCGGATAACACTCTTCCCGAATTGATAAAGGAATTGCTCAATGGTTCAATTGAAGGATACAGGAATATCAGTGGCCTTTATTACAGGGATGAAAACCATGAAACGGTCAGTAATTCACATGCAGCAATTATCGGGGACCTGGACAGTCTGCCGGTTCCTGTTTATGAAATGGCAAAGGATGAAGGAATTGTATGGATAGATGCCGGAAGAGGATGCCCTTACAGATGTACATTTTGTTCCACCAACCAGTTCTTCTCGAAAAAATACCGGCTTAAGTCCGTCGACAGGCTGCTGGAAGAAATTGAATATTGCAGCGAAAAACTGGGTGTTCGATGGATCGGGATTTCCCATGATATGTTTACGCTGAAGGAGGCATTTATCAGGGACTTCGCAGAGAAACTTGCCCGAATAAATAAAAAAAGAAAGAAATCCTATTTATGGTCTTGCTCTGCCAGGACAGACTGTGTTTCTGAATCCCTGCTTGAAGTTATGTATAAGAGTGGCTGCAGAGCCATATTTTACGGATTGGAATCTGCTTCCCCGAAGATTCAGAAGGAGATTCGTAAAAACCTGGATCCTGACCTGGCGTCAGGAATAGTCAGGTATAGTGCAAGCCGGGGATTTCACACGGTGGTTTCATATATCATCGCTTTTCCCAATGAAACATCTGATGATCTGAATATGTCGCTCAGGTCAATTATCCTTGAGGCGGCACACGGTGTAAATACACAGGTTACGCTACTCTCAGTGGTTCCCGGTACACCATTATACAGTGAATATCTTAATGACCTGGTCTATGACGGAACGTATTCAGGTTTTTCCGATATTCATATGACCGGGCGATCAGAGGATCTTGTTTTGAATAATCCAGAGATATTCAGTTCGTTTTATCATATTCCCAACAAGCATATTCCAAGGGAAACCCTGGTATTGATATCCAAGCTTGGTAATTATATTGAATTATTCATTCCCACACTTTCCTTGATACGGGATCAATTACTTGAAGATCTGCCAGCCATTGATCTCTGCGGGTATGTTGAGGCACATATTCCGGAAATCATCGGGTCGGACAACTTGCTGATACCCGAATTGTATTTCCTTATCGACTCACTTAGACGCTACCTGGAAAGCTTACTGGAAAAAGATCTGCAACCGTTTGCCAGGGATGTTTTTAAATATGATATGACAAAGGCATTCATGGTAAGAAAGTTCAATCGGTGGCAGATGATCAATGCAATGAATATGAGTCAGAGACAAAGTGAGCGAATCAGGCTTCATCCTAAAAATCGAATAAGGAGACGTCCGTACTGGGATATTCTTGAATCGGAACATTACCTGTACGAATATATCCTGTCTCCTGCCATGATGAGAAACCGGAACAGTTTCCGTAAAGGGTCCTATCATTACCTTGTTTTACCCGTCTCTCACAGGCATGCCAACATTTATAAAATACCCAAAAAGGAACTCTCTGTTTACAGGTTTGAGGGAGAAATGTCAGTAGGAGAGATAATAAACAAAAATAAGGAAAAATTGCCGGAAGATCGTATATTGCGGATAATCAGGCGGATGATTCAATTAGGCCTGATAGAGACCACTTACCCTGAGGAAACTGTTTGATGCCGGCATGAAAAGATTGTTTTTAATAACTCTCCTCTTCTGTGGATCGCTAATCTCCATCTCTGGTCAATCGAATATTGACTCGCTGATCCAGTCGCTGGACCAAACCCTTGAAGATGCCACCCGTGTAAAATTGCTGATTGAAATTTCGAACCATTTCAGAACCAGTGATTATGATTCTGCCATCTACTACCTGGATGAGTTAATTTTCCTGGCAGAAGAAAGGCATGATGAGAAATCTCTTGCCATAGCCTATTATTATCTCGCAAATGCATTATCGGACATCGGTTCGGTTAATTCTGCCATAGAATACTACAATCGTTCCCTGGATCTGTATGAGGCAATCGAAGATTCATCAGGGGTAGCGCGGGTTTACAATTCCATAGGACATATACATATGGATGAGGGTGATAATGAGGAAGCCCTAAAATACTTCCAGAAGAGCTTGGATATTTTTCGGGCTTTGGGTCTGGATGAGTATCTCCCATATCTCCTGCAAAATATAGGAATTGCACAAGATAAGCTAGGTGAACATGAATTGGCCCGCAAAAACCATTTACGGGCACTTCACATGCTGATCGAGGCCGGCGATACGATCAGGGTATTTGGCTCCGCCTATTTAAATATGGGTGAAAACTATGAGCTGACAAATGAACTGGATCTGGCATTCGAACATTACGAAAAAGGATTGGGCATACTCAGGTACCTGGATAACCGCCCGAGGATGGCTATTGCCTATACTAATATCGGAAGGTATTACTACCTGACCGGACAGTTTAACCGGGCGAAAGTTTATGCTGATTCAGCAATGTCTCTTGCAGAGGAGCAGCATATTGTTTATTCAATGCGTGATATTTCAATGTTGTACAAGGATATATTCGAGGGAATGGGCGACTACCGGTCAGCATTGAAATATGCCCTCAAGTACAGCGAGATTTCCGATCAGTTAAAACTTCTCAGGATTAATAAGCAGTTGGAAGACTTCAGGTTTGGGCGGGAAATGGCCCAGGTGGAAAAGGAGAATGCCATTGCTATGCAGCGTGTGAAACTGACCCGGGATTTTGCTTTCCTGGGTTTTATTTTACTATTCATTACACTTGCATTTATTTACCATAATTTTCGCAATAAGAAAAGGGCAAATGCAATCCTGGCTGAACTGGATGAGCTCAAGTCAAACATGTTCTCCAATATATCCCATGAGCTACGTACTCCACTTACATTGATTCTCGATCCTATTGAACAGATGATGGAAGATGATAGCAAAAAACGTCCCAGCGACCGCACTCTGAAAACTATGGAGAGGAATACGCTGAAAATTCTGGGACTGGTAAACCAGATGCTGGATCTTTCGAAGCTGGATGCCGGGCGCCTTAAAATAGACCTAAGCAGGGAGAAGATATTACATCACATTAAGATCATTGCCTCCTCCTTCAATTCCCTTGCTGAGAAAAAGGAAATTCACTTCATGTGCAAATACCCGGAGAATGAGATTGAAACCTGGGTTGATACGGACAAGCTTGATAAAATCCTGACGAATCTGTTAAGCAATGCTTTTAAATACACACCTGAGGGTGGATCCGTTTCTCTCATTGTCAGCCTCAAAGAGAGTAAGAACAAGAAATCTGATATTGATGCCGATCATTGGTTATTCATATCTGTACACGATACGGGAAAGGGTATACCGGAGGAAGACCTGCCTAAAATATTCAACCGGTTCTACCAGGTTGGAGACATGGATGATCCGTCAAGGATTGGAACAGGCATAGGACTGGCTTTAACCAGGGAATTAACGGATCTGATGAAAGGAGAAATAGTTGCTGAAAGTAAGATGGGACATGGGACTCATATCAATATTTCTCTTCCCCTCGGCAGATCACATCTGAATGAGTCAGAATACTCCCTGGTTGAAACTCCATCTTCGACAGGCAGGTCAGAAACTATATCCTCCACTGATGATGTTGTTCCGGAGCCGGTAGAATTTTTGGAAGATTCCCCGATCATCCTTGTTGTCGATGATAGTGAGGATATCCGTACTCATATACGCGATCATGTAACGGGATTTAATGTACTGGAAGCAGAGAACGGGGAAACAGGGTTGAAAGCTGCCCTCGAAGCCATTCCTGATTTGGTAGTCACAGACCTTCGTATGCCTGTTATGGATGGAATTGAACTTTGTAAAAGGCTCAAGGAAGATGAGCGAACAAGTCATATCCCGGTTATTATGCTCACTGCCAAATCCGGGGTGGAGAGCCGTCTTGAGGGACTTGAAACGGGAGCTGATGATTATCTTACCAAGCCATTTAACAGCAAAGAGTTGGGTATCAGGATACAGAACCTTGTTTCTCAGAGGCAGAAGCTACGTGAACTATATCGGAAGGAGTTTCTGTTGGAACCTTCAGCAGTCTCCGTGGAATCAGCCGATGAGAAATTCCTGAACCGGACCCGCGAACTAATAGAAGAGCAGCTTGCCGACCCGGAATTAAGTGTGGAAGAATTGGGTAAGTCAATGGCTATGAGCAGAATGCAGTTGTTCCGAAAAATTAAATCCCTCACGGACCAGTCCCCCAGCGAATACATCCGCACCATCCGTCTCAAACGGGCTGCCCAGCTGATTAAATCCGATTACGGGAATCTTGCTGAAATTACATACGAGGTAGGATTCAACCATCCGTCATACTTTGCCAAATGCTTCAGGGATCTATATGGGGTAGCACCCTCGGAGTATGCCAAGAATTAGTTCCACAGGATTTTCCTTGAACGTAATATTCATATCGCTGAGGTTTATTTTTATTTGGATTTAATATTTTTAAGCAATAAATATAATTTTTTCCGAATAATATGAATAGTAGTATTCAATTATGTCATAATTTTTAAACACTGAAATAAAAGATATTATGGCAGAAAAATCAAATTCGGAAAGGCCTGGCCGAAGAAAATTTATTAAAAAAGGAATGCTGACCGGTGCTGGTGCTTTAATAGGCAGTGGTCTTGTTTCTTCATGTTCCGACGAAAAATCAGGGGAATCTTCTGAAAAAGTAAAACTGCTGACCACGGATGGAAAACTGGTCGAGGTTGATAAAAACCAGTTACAACATATGTCTATGGACCTGGCGACCAGGGAAGAATCGAGGCAGGGCATTCCGGGTAGTAAGTTCGTACTTGTTGTTGACCTTTCCAGGTGTAAAAATGCGAGAAAATGCAAAATTGCATGTGATGAGCATCATAATCTAACACCTGACCGCCCTTTTATTAAGATCCTGAAGATGCAGGACAATCCAAACTCATCACCCTATTGGATGCCCAAAAAATGTTTCCAGTGTGACAACCCACCTTGTGTTAAGGTATGTCCTGTGGGCGCAACCTATAAACGTAGCGACGGAATTGTACTGGTTGATAATGTCCGCTGTATAGGTTGTCGATTTTGCATGGCCGCATGTCCTTATTCAGCAAGGGTATTTAACTGGGGAAAACCCAATCCTCCTGTTGATAGGGAAGGTGAGGTTTATTCGCCTGAATCAAGTTCACCGAGTTTAATCGGGACCGTTGAAAAATGTGACTTTTGTCCGGATACCATCAGACAAGGCAAATTACCTCCATGTATACCTTCATGTCCCAATGGAGCATTGTACTTTGGAAATGAACTGGATGATACCGTCACCAATGGTTTTGAAACAGAAAGATTTAGCGAGTTGCTACGGGAAAAAGCCGGATACCGGTACATGGAGGAGTTGGGTACGCTGCCAAGAGTTTACTATTTGCCCCCGGCCAACCGTTCATTCCCTTTTAAGGATGATCCTTCCATCGAATCAAGCTAATATTAAATAATTCATAGGTTTATAAAATGGATAAATCAATAAATGACCAGGCAAGTGAAGGATATCTTAAAGAGATCCAACATGATTTGTTCATGACACTTTCGTGGAAATCCCGGCGCTCAAAACTGTGGCTTGTTGCATTGTTTTTAATCATAATGCTTGGAATTTTTGCCTATTACAGACAAATAAAATTCGGACTGATTGTTACAGCCATGAGGGATTATACTTCATGGGGGATCTATATTTCAAATTTTGTGTTTTTTGTGGCAGTTAGCCTGATCGGATCACTAATGAGTTCCATCCTTAAACTTACGAATGCCAAATGGAGTACACCGCTGACAAGAATTTCTGAAATTATTGCAGTTGCTTGCATTATCTGTGCATCCATCATTATTATTGTCGACATGGGTCGTCCTGACCGCTTTTTCAATGTCATCTTACATGGCAGGATCCAATCTCCGATAATCTGGGATGTAATTGTGATTTTCACCTATTTAATAATAAGCCTGCTGTTGTTATACCTTCCCCTTATACCTGATATAGCACTCTGCAGAGATCATTTGTCATCGGTCCCGAAATGGCAGAGAAAATTCTACAGATTTTTATCCAGGGGATGGAAGAGCAAACCTGAACAATATAAAATCATTTTGAAGTCCATCAGGATACTAAGTATCATGATTATTCCTGTGGCTTTTGCGATTCATACCATCACCTCATGGCTGTTTGCCACTACATGGCGACCCGGATGGGATAGTACCAACCTGGGACCCTATTTTGTTTCGGGAGCATTTATGGTCGGATCGGCCGTTATTGTCGTTGCCATGTATTTTATACGAAGGAACTTGCATCTGAAAAAATATATAACAGAAAAGCATTTTGACAATATGGGCAAACTACTGGTTTTATTATCACTGGTTTATCTGTACTTTAATATAAATGAATACCTGGGTCCGGCTTTTAAAATGGTTGGTGTTGAAGGGGAGCATATAACTGAATTATTTACCGGGAAATATGCTCCGATGTACTGGATGGTACAGATCTTTGGTATGATATTACCTATCCTGGTGATGCTTCCCAGGAAGGGCAGAAAACCCTTTCCAATGCTGATTGTTTCATTTTTTGTAATTCTTGGCGCATGGTTTAAACGTTTTTTGATTGTTATACCTTCTCTGCAGCATCCATACCTGCCAATCCAGAATGTTGACCAGTCATACAGGGAATACTTTCCCACCTGGGAAGAATGGGCCATCTGTGCTGCCTCTGTCGCCGGAGTGTTGTTGATTATTACACTTTTTATGAAAATATTTCCCATCATTCCGATCTGGGAGTTAGCTGAAGAAAAAGGCGTAAATAAGGAGCAAATAAAATAATAGTAGCCATGATGATTTATAAGAGAAGAAATCGTTTCCAGCTGTTGTCTAAAAAGACCGGTACCTGTTTGATCGTTCTTTTCCTTATGGTAATATCTATGTCCCCGGTATTTGCTGTTTCACAGGATGATGAACTGATCACTCCGGTAATTCAGTTGCTGTTTTCAGAGGAGGATTCCATCAAATACGTTACCGCAGTGGCAAAGGATTACACCAGTGATACGGCGGGAATTCCGGTTTCAGAACTGGACATCTATTTGTATGTAAAAAGATCCTTTAGCTTGCTTGCTATTGGAGAATACTATAATACTACGGATGAAAATGGTGAAGTGACAATTGAATTTCCCGGAGATCTGCCTGGAGATTCAGATGGGAATGTAATTATTATTGCCAGGATCGATGAAGACCATCGTTATAATGAGACAGAGGTCAGTGAAATTGTAAATTTTGGAATCCCCGTTCAGATTGATTTGGAATCTAATAAAAGAAGCCTTGCAGCAGCTGGAGCAAATGCTCCTTTAAGTTTACTCCTGCTTGTGAATGGAATTATCCTGGCAGTTTGGGGCGTAATCATTTACATAATCATCCAGATATTTAAAATAAGCCGGGTAAAATAGTAATTATGATCCTGAAGATGCGTGCCAGGGCTCCTGTTTGCAGGAGGTCAGGTTTACAGTTTGTTTCTCTCAACCTGGTAATAAACGCCTCTCTCTCTTAAATAATCCACCACATGGTCGAAATTCCCTTCCTGCTGTCCGACGTATTCCGGTGGTAATACCCCCTTTTTGTCAAGCTTTCCCCGGAGAATAAGGTCTGCAACTGCAGTGCATGTATATCCTGTGGTGCGTGCCATGGATATGGTATCGGTTTCCAGGTCGTATTCATCGTACAGATCATAGGCATATTCCACCTTCTCAGAATTTTCTTTCCCCTGAATAATTATTTTCATGACCGTAAGGTCGCCTTCCCCCTCTTGCAGCTTCCATTTTGGAAACAGAAGCTTTGAGGTGAAATCAATGGGACGAATTTTTTTATCACCAAGACTGATTTCATCGTATGAGAAAAACCCGGTTTCCCTGAGAACCTTGATGTATTCCGTGGTACCGGGGTAGCGCATGGTCTTTTCAATCATATTAGGAATATCCATTGTGGTGAGAAGGGACCTTAGTCCATCCGAATTCCAGGCTTCAAGAGTACCCACAGTGGGGAAATTCTTAAGCTCTATGTCGGAAAGGGCCTCCCTGGTAACCAGGTGGCCATTTTCCATATAACGAGCAGGACGAGTGTATTCTTCGATAACATCAATGGGGGAGAAAACAGCCCTGTATTCATAGGGCCATTCACGGACAAGCGGGAGTCCCCCAACATAACAGCGAAAACTCTCCACTTTCATTTGCCGGGTATGATTGCCAAGGATAAGGTTTCCCATTCCTGGTGCAACACCGCAATCAACAACCACGGTGACTCCATGCTTCAGGGCAAGGTCATTATGGGCAAGAAAATCTTCAGGCATAAATGATATGTCAACCATGTTTTTCCCGGCTGTAATAACATCCCTGAGTGCATTAAATCCCATAAAACCAGGCAGGGCTCCAATTACGAGATCGTATTCGGATACCTGATCTGAGATCTCTCCAGGCACACTAAGATCAGCCTGTCTTGTACTGACACCAGCTTTATTAAGCCGTTCGAAGCTATCGGTGTTAATATCAATGGCTGTAGTATCGTATTGTTTTGCCAGGTCAATGGCGATGGCACTCCCAACGAGACCTGTGCCCAGAACAACAATTTTATTCATTACTTTTAATTTTTTCTGTGTATTTCGAATTTTCCCAAATCTAGAAATTTCCTTCCAGTCTGGCACTTATTAATGCTGAAATTTTTGAATAATTGATGAGTTTGTTTTGGACTTTTTTTAGCATCTTACGGTACCTAATCATTATCTAATAATACAAATCATGGATGGTTTTCATTATCTGGACTGGATTGTTCTGGGATTATTTGTTCTTGGACTGGTTGCTATCATAGTATGGGTGAGTCGGATGAAGGAGGATACAACCTCAGACTATTTCCTCGCTGGCAGGGATGCCGGTTGGATTGCCATTGGTGCTTCAATTTTTGCATCCAATATTGGTTCTGAGCATTTAGTGGGACTGGCAGGTGCCGGAGCTTCGAGTGGAATGGCCATGGCACACTGGGAGATGCATGGTTGGCTGATACTTGTTCTTGGCTGGCTTTTTGTCCCATTCTACGCCCGCAGCGGGGTGTTCACCATGCCGGAATTCCTGGAGCGGCGGTATAATTCAGCATCCCGTTCCTTACTCTCCATAATTTCACTTGTATCCTATGTGCTTACCAAGGTAGCCGTGACCGTTTATGCCGGAGGTATTGTATTTAAGGAAGTCTTCGGCATTGATAGTCTCTGGGGAATAGACTTTTTCTGGATAGGTGCCATAGGACTGGTGGTGGTTACCGGTATATTTACTACGATAGGGGGTATGAAAGCCGTCTTGTATACTTCTGTGTTGCAGACACCTGTGCTGCTGGTGGGATCCATTACCATTGTTATCGTCGGACTGATAAAGGTAGGCGGCTGGGGTGAAATGCAGGAAATCTTTGAACAAAGCAAGAACCTTACCGAGCATGGTGATTCAATGATGGGATTGATGCGTTCTTCAAAAGATGCTGAATTCCCATGGACCGGGGTGATACTGGGATCTGCAATAATCGGGTTCTGGTACTGGAATACAGACCAGTTTATCGTTCAACGGGTACTGTCAGGACGAAACCAGACCCAGTCAAGACGTGGAGCCATATTCGGTGCCTACTTAAAACTCCTTCCGGTATTTATATTCCTTATCCCCGGACTTATCGCATTTGCCCTCAATGAGAAAGGTTTAATAGAGCTGACCGATTCTGATGCTGCATTTCCAACCCTTGTAAACCAACTTCTACCAATAGGACTGAAAGGGATTGTGGTGGGTGGAATTCTCGCTGCGCTGATGAGTTCCCTGGCAGCTTTATTCAATTCATCAGCTGCTCTGTTTACGGTCGATTTCTATAAAAAATACAAGCCTCAGGCCACCGAAAAAAATCTGGTTTTCGTGGGAAGGATAGCCACAATCGTAATTGTTGTCCTGGGTATTGCCTGGATACCCGTGATGAAGGGGATAGGAAAGGTCCTTTATGAGTACCTGCAGGACGTTCAGTCACTTCTTGCGCCTGGAATCGCTTCGGTATTCCTGCTCGGAGTATTTTGGAAAAGGGCCACTCCGGCAGCCGGGTTTGCGGGACTTGCAACCGGTTTTGTACTTGGAATGATCAGACTTGCCTTTAATATATTTGCAGATTCTGTTCCCGAAGATACCTGGTACCATGCAATATGGGTTGCACCCAACTGGCTTCATTATGAGATCTACCTGTTTGGAATTTGTCTTCTTGTGATTTTTATGGTAAGCTTTTTCACCGAAAGGGCTTCAGATGAAAAACTGGTTGGTGTGACATATTTCTCATCAACACCCGAGCAACGAGCTGCAACCAAGGCAAGTTATTCCAATTGGGATGTAATCAACTCAATAATCATTATAGGGATCATAGTTGCCTTCTACATCGTATTCTGGAGGTAATTATTTTTTTTTGAACTTTCCCTTTTTGCCGCTCTTTTTCTTGAAAGTCGGTTTTTTGGAGAAATAAACCGGATTCCACTCTGGTCCATCACCCAGTTCATGGGGAACAGGTAATTTATGGATTTCGCTGCCGATAAGTTCTTCGATACGCTTCAGACGGTACATGTCCTCCCGGTCTACCAGTGTCAGGGCCACCCCGGTAGAAGAGGCGCGGGCAGTCCGGCCTACTCTGTGAACATAATCTTCCGCATCTGCCGGTACGTTATAGTTGATAATTAAACTGATGTCCTTAATGTCTATTCCCCTGCTGAGAACATCCGTAGCAACAAGGATCCTTACCTGTTTCGCTTTAAATTTCCCGAGGACCTCTTCACGTTCTCTCTGCTCAAGGTCCGAGGAAATTTTTTCCACCGAAAAATTCTTCTTCTTGAGAGATTTATTGATTTCAGATACGCTTTTTTTAGTAGCGCTGAAAATGAGGATGCTCTGGTATTCAGGTTTATCCGCAATAAGACTGTGAATCAGAGGGATTTTTTGCTCGTCATATGCCAGGTATGCAGCCTGAAGTACCCCTTCGGCCGGTTTTGACATCGCAATGTTTATTTCGCCGGGATCAACCAACGCTTTCTTTGCAAGTTCGCGAATCTTGGGAGGCATTGTGGCACTGAACATCAGTGTCTGCCGTTTCTTTGGAAGGTGGGATATGATTTTCTGGATATCCTCATAGAAGCCCATATCCAGCATCCTGTCAGCCTCATCGAGTATCAGGTGGCGGATATTGTTGAACTTTACATAACCCATGCGCAGGTGCGCGATAAGTTTACCCGGAGTGGCCACAATAATACTGTTTCCCTGGGTCAGTGCAATCTTTTCCTGTTCCCACTCGCTGCCATCTCCTCCTCCGTATATTGCAAGGGAGCCCACAGGTACAAAATAGGAAAAGCCCTGGATTGCCTGGTGGATCTGGACGGCCAGCTCCCGGGTTGGAACAATGACAAGGGTGTCGGTGTCAGGATAATCTTCCTGTGCCAGTTTATTAAGTATGGGTAGGATAAAGGCTGCAGTCTTGCCGGTACCGGTCTGGGCACAACAAATCAGGTCCTTCCCGTCTAAAATCTGGGGAATTGCCTGTACCTGTACCGGGGTAGCTTCTGTAAAGCCCATATAATCAATGGCTTCTTCAAGCCTCTCATCAAGATTAAATTCTTTAAATGTCATTCTTTAGTTTTTCGCAGCGACAAAGGTAAAAAATAATTAGGTCTGACAATCCCGGACCCGTTTCAATACATAGTTTTTTGCTATATTCATACTCTCTTTGAAAACCACTTTCTTACATTTATTTTGGTTTAAGTTTTATATTAATACACTACCTCGAATGAAACGAATCAGCAATTCATTTTTATTAATCCTTTTTTCAGTTTGTCTGATGTATGGACAACAGGATACTTATATTTTTAA
>SDBV01004044.1_pt1 | contig 21267 bp, 17 predicted proteins | sample 2277081 | NCBI WGS metagenome assembly SDBV01 (sample SAMN10402039, study PRJNA504765) | marine sediment metagenome | isolation source: marine sediment core GS10_PC15, 223 cmbsf | place: Arctic Ocean: Southern Knipovich Ridge | collected 2010 | reverse complement strand
TAATGTAGACTTCTAAATTACCGTTTACTCTTTTCTTACATGAATCCCTCTGATCTCTTGATCCGGATGAATCCCGCAAAGACCAGCTTACAAAATCACACCTATCTTTATCTATCTCGCTAATTTTGGTTGAAGCATCCCCAAATACCCTTGCCATAAGAACTGTAGTCCCACTTTTCCAGGCTTCCAGATCAAACTCTGTATCATCGATTTTCGAAATTTGTTTTTCAAACAGTTGAATGTACTTATCGGTCATCATGGTCATATATTAAAAGAATAAAATTTCATTACAGAATTACATGGCATCAAATTTAGAGACAATTTTCCTTAAAAGATCTTTTGGAATTTTATTCCCGCACAGAATTAAAACCACATTCTGGCCATTAAAATTGTTTTTATTTTTAATCAGTGATGCGAGTGCAAGTCCTGCTGCGCCTTCGATGAGCATATTGTGTTCAACAATGATCATCTCCATGGAGTTCATTATTTCGGCTTCCGATACCTCAATCCATTCATCTACCAGCTCGGAGCAATATGGAAAAGTAAGCGTGTTCTGCTCAACTCCACCGGCTGTACCATCGGAAATTGTAGGTTTTGAAGGAATATCCAATATTTTCCCTTTCATAACCGATTGGTGCATAACCGCTGAATTTTGAGGCTGACAGCCAATGATCCTTGTTTCAGGGCTTTTCTTATCGAGGTATCCCGCAATCCCTGAAATCAATCCACCACCCCCGACAGGTACAAAAATTGCATCGGGTACTACATCTCCCATTTGCCCGAGGATTTCATATCCAATCGTACCCTGTCCGGCAATTATATCAACATCATTATAGGGTGACACATAAGTAAGTCTTTCCTGGATGGCAAATCTTTTAGCTTCCATTTCGGTATCAACAGAATCATTACCAAAAAATTTCAGAGATAGATTTTTGTAGTGTTTTATCTTGTCAGCCTTGGTTAAAGATACATTCTCCGGAAGAAATATGATCCCTTTCATTCCTACCTTCTGAAGTGCATATCCAACCGCTGCTGCATGATTTCCCGTTGACGCGGAAACTACAATTTTACTTTTATCATTTTTAACCAATTGCAATATCTTATTGAGCGCCCCTCGTGCTTTAAAAGACCCCGTTTCCTGGTAGTTTTCAGCCTTGAGATATACATTGCATCCTAATAGTTCAGAGAAAGCAAACGAATATTCAAGTGGAGTTTTCCTGATATAAGGTTTTATCCTATGATACGCTTCTTCAACTAAATGTGATAGATTCTCTGCCATCAGGAATTTCTGATTATTTCAATGTCAACAATTTCTTTTGCCACAGGTATTCCCAAAAGTCTTCCCCCATCGGAAGTGACAGCAAGATCTTCTTCAATACGAATTCCTCCAAATTCAGAATAATCAACCAATTTTTGATAATTGATAAATTCTGTGAATTTATTTTCACTTTTCCAGATCGAGATTAATGTGGGGATAAAGTAAATACCAGGCTCAATGGTGAGTACATTTCCTGCCACAAGCTTTTTTGCCAACCGTAGATGATTTGTTCCAAATTGCTCAGAACGACTGGTCGACTTATCATAGCCGACATACTTTTCCCCAAAATTTTCCATATCATGCACGTCCAGCCCAATCATATGGCCAAGGCCATGAGGGAAAAACAAAGCATGCGCACCGGCTTCCACGGCCTCCTCCACATCGCCTTGCATAATGCCCAGGTTTTTCAGGCCAGAGGTTATGATTTTTGCTGCCATCATATGAATATCCTTGTATGGAACACCCGGATTGATTGCCGCAGCAGTTTTTGTTTGCGCTTCCAATACAATTGAATAAATTTCTTTTTGTTGATTTGTGAAATTATTGGAAACAGGAAATGTCCTCGTCATATCACCCGCATAATGCATATTATTTTCAGCACCACAATCCACAAGCAACAATTGTCCTTCCTTTAACTCGTTACCAAAGTATTGGTTGTGTAAAACTTCGCCTCTTACGGAAACAATGGGAGGAAATGAAACACCGGCACCTTCAGATAAGGCAACTTTATAAACCTCCGCCATTACTTGTCGCTCCGTCATTCCCGGTTGCGCAAACTCCATGGCTCGCTGATGCATTTTTGCTGTAAGCGTAGTGGCACTGTCGAGTTCCTCTAATTCCTGCTCTTCTTTAATTGACCGTTGATTAACAACATTAATTGTTAACTCCTCGGAACAATTAGCTTCCACCCACGGAGGTGACTGTTGAAATAATTCGGAAATAAAAATATTCTGTTTATGCCTGTATGGGTTCAAGAAATGGACTTTGTTGCCTTTTTTAGCTGCCTCGGTAATATAATCAGCTAAGTCTTTTGAACCTTTAATAGTATCGATGCCACATTTTTCCGCATACTCCTTCATGGGTGTAACCGGCCCTGTCCACACAATATCATTGGAGGAAGGGTCGTCCCCAAATAAAATATCCTGGCCCGCATCGAAATCGATACCGGCATACAAACCGGGAATATCAATTCCGAAATAATATAAAAATGTGCTGTCCTGGCGAAAAGGATACACATTCCCAGCATAATTCATCCCAACTTCATCATTTCCCACAAGCAGGCCGATACCGCCCGGCATGGATTGTCGGAGTACATTTCGTCTTTTCTTATAAGTTTCTTTTGAAAACATAGTTCTTTATTTTTTATCTTAAAATAAATCCATTTTTTAGAGGATCGTCAGCGTCGATCAGAAATTCGTTTCTTCCTGTGATCCAGGCTGTCCCTTTTACATTGGGAATCACAGCTTCGTGCTCACCAAAAGTAGTAATTTCATTCACGGCTCCTGTAAATGTTGTCCCCAATATACTTTCGATGATCATTGAATCTCCGCAGGCAATATCTCCTTTTTTATAATGAATAGCCATACGTGCCGAAACCCCTGACCCGGTAGGGCTTCGATCCACTTCCCCATCGGCAAATATGCATACGTTACGACTATCGGCAGCGTCGGAATGTGCTTTCCCGGTAAATATTGTTCCATAAAGAAAACTAAGGTCTTCTTCAAAGGGATGCCTGATATCATCATCAGATTGCATTACTCCTTTTTTGATATCCATTCCCAACCGGATAAGGTTTTGATAATTGTCGGGTGTCATATCAATTCCGAGTGCATCCGCATCTACAAAAGCATAAAAAGCGCCACCATAGGCTAAATCATAATCTATAAGGCCTAAACCCGGAATATTCACTTTTCTATTGATCCCTGAAACAAATGAAGGCACATTGTCAAAAGATACGTGAATAACCTTATTTTTCTCAATCGTAGCATAAGCGTGGAGTAATCCGCATGGGGCATCAATTTTTATATTTGTAACAGGTTCCGTTTTGTCTATCCAACCCATTTCAACAGCCAGCTTCGTTATGGCAATGGTGGCATGGCCGCACATGGTAGAGTAACCTTTATTATGCATAAATATGATCCCGAAATCAGCTTCTTCAGAAAATGGAGGTGTCAATATACATCCATACATATCGGCATGGCCGCGAGGTTCAAACATAAGCGCTGTGCGCAAATGATCGAAATTTTCCTTCAAATAACTTCTTTGGGATAACAGACTATTGCCTTTCAATTCCGGAAACCCTCCAACAACCACTCTTAAGGGTTCACCTTCAGTATGCATGTCTATAGTACTGATCTTAAGATAATTATCAGTTACATTCAATGTACCGTTTGCAATTATTCTTTCGTAAACCGTGCTCATAATAATCAGTGACTAAAAATAAAAAAAGGAACTGCCAATGCATGACAATTCCCGGGCTATTTAATAGATTCCTTTGTATTTGTTTATGCTGAAAATTCCTGATAGGTGGCGTCCAGTGCTTGTTTCAGGTCATTGATTAGATCATCAGGATCCTCAATTCCGGCTGAATATCTAATCAGAGTTTCTGGAATTCCCAATTGGGCCCTTTGTTTTTCAGTTAATTCTACATGTGATCCGGTGGCCGGAGGTGCAACAATAGTTTCAACCGCACCCAGGTTTGCAGCGCAATGTGCATACTTAAGCTTCGGAAGTAACATACGTACGGAATTAAAATTACCGGCAAGTTGAAAGCTTAGAATGCCGCCAAAACCTCGCATCTGCTTTAAAGCAATCTCATGATTCAAATGGGTTTCAAGGCCAGGATAAAAGACCTCGGTAACAAAAGGATGATCGTTTAAATAGTTCGCGATCTTCATAGCAGTGCTGTTTTGGCGCTCTACACGCAGCTCTAAAGTTTTCAAACCACGTAATAATAGATATGCAGCTTCCGGATGAAGGGTTGCACCGTTTATTTCCCGAAAGTGATAAATAGTTTTAATCATTTCAGTGGCGCCACAAACGATTCCGCCAAGCGCATCGGCATGTCCGCCAAGAAACTTCGTGGCGCTGTGAATCACGAGGTCGGCGCCGAGCTCAAGAGGACTCTGGTTGATTGGGGTCGCAAATGTGTTGTCAATAACGACAATAGCTCCAACATCCCTGGCACTTCTGGCCAGGCGTTCAATGTCAATAACCTTGCATGTGGGATTCGTTGGGCTCTCCAGGTATAGTATCTTGCAGCCTTTCGCGATTTCATCTTCAATAGCATCGAAATCAGTACTATCACACAGTACCGCATCAATCCCGAATTTTGGAAAAAATTCATTAAAAACAACATTAGTTCCTCCGTAGGTGTCTTTGATACTTACGCAGCGATCACCTGGACTAAGAAGGGAAAATAGGGTGTTGCTAATTGCCGCCATTCCAGTGGAGAAACTTGTGGCGGCTTCTGCCCCTGCCAATTGCCGGACTTTTTCCTCAAATACCGACACAGCCGGGTTTGAATTACGACCATAGATGTGTCCTTTTTGTTTACCTAGCGAAACGTCCCTCCATTTATCCAGATCGCTGTAGCCAAAGGAAACACTATGTACAACCGGAACCTGCGTAACGGAATCCATTAAGTATTGCTCCTCTCCTGCCCAAACAGCTAGTGTTGATTTCTTTTTTGATATATTTTTCATGAAACCTCCCCTTTTTATTTACTGATTCATCAAAAGTGGTTTTTCTTAAATATACTACCGTATAAAACTGCCTCCTATTAATAAATTTATGTAGAATAGAATTATAGACTGAACCATCTAGATATTGTAATTTAAGTTAGTTGATTAATTAATAAAGTATGAATTCAGCTATAATCAATTGTACAAAATTATATAGAAAGGATATATATCATTGTTTTAACATTTTTGATATTCTATCTTTCAATGATTAAATTTAATTAATCATACATTGATTAAAAATGCTGCTAATTTATAAAACACTAATAGTGAAGTCACTCATTCTAATATTAATAAATCTTTCAACCATATCTTCTTATGCGCAATCAGAAATAACAATTTATTTTGATAAAGATTGGAATAAAACTTCTGCCACGAAATATGCTGAATACTTTAGAATCATCAAAATTGATGAAAATGGAGAAATTGATGGTAAAATTCGGGGTTATTACATAACAGGCGAACTTCAATGGGAAGGTCGTTTTTCTGGAAATTTTGATTGTCCAAATGCTGAAATTTGCTTACTTCAGGGAATTTGTACTTGGTATTATCAAAATGGTCAAAAAAGTTCGGAGGGATATTATAGCAATGGGAAGCTAATTGGAAGCGAAAAATATTGGGATGAAAATGGAAATTTATTAGATATTAAGAAAGAAACTAGACAGCTCACTTCTTCTGAGTTGGTAATAAAATCTTTCATTAATTCAAATATCAAAAATAATACCTATGATCCTTTGCAAGGAATTTGGAGTGTTGTTAAAGATTTGCAATCATACTTACACAAAAACCCATTTTCAAATGATCTATCTTATAGTAAAAAAGGTATTGTAAAACAAAATAACGAGTACAGTGTATTTACCATTGATGAAGGTCGTTCATCATTAAAATTCTTACCTACTAATGAAAAAAATAAATTTCGAGTTACCTATAAAATGGATTCATATTTACACTTGGGAGGTGCAGAACTTTATTCAAATAGTTATTTAAAAGTAGTAATCAAACTTAATAAAGAGTATATAAGAAGTTATATAAACCGGAATAATAAAGTAAGTCGCCAAGTTAGTGCTGATGACTTAGATATATTCATAGAAATGAAATTTACTAAAATATATCCTTCTAAAACCGATATTATAGAACTTATAAATGAAATCATTGAAAATACACCAAGTGAGGGTTCAGGATTTGCCATTGGCGATAATTATATTGTTACTAACTACCATGTTATTGAGTCATCCAATACTATAAGAATAAGAGGTATAAATGGCGATTTTCACAATTACGTTAAGGCAACAGTAGCAAAACAAGATATACAAAATGATATAGCAATATTAAAAGTTGAAGGAAATGTGTCTATTGATCCAATTCCATTTTCCATAAATTCAAGTACATATGATGTTGGCGAAGATATATTCGTATTAGGATATCCATTAACAGCAACAATGGGAGAAGAAATAAAACTTACAACAGGGGTCATAAGTTCGCAGACAGGATTTCAAGGGAGTATTTCTAATTATCAAATATCAGCTCCTATTCAACCTGGAAATAGTGGAGGACCATTATTTGACAAATCGGGTAATATAATTGGTATTGTTAGCGCAAAACATTTAGAAACAGAAAATGTGGGATATGCAATTAAAATATCATACTTAGAGAACTTATTGGATTTACTTCCTCTAAATGTTAACAAGGTGAATAACTTAATAAATATGCCTCTTACAGAGCAGGTTAAATCAGTCAAGAAATTCATATATATTATTGAAGTAAATCATTACTAATTTTAGGACGAAAAACCAAAATCAATAAATTTGCAAATATGAGCGGAAAAATCTTATTATAAAATTTCGACAATTTTCTGTCATGAAAATATTTTCATATGGTTCGAATATGTTGCCTGTAAGAATTAAGAATAGAATTGATTCTTATAAAGTAATTGAAAAAGGATTCTTAGAAAATCATTTACTTAGATTTCATAAAAAGAGCAAAGATGGCTCAGGAAAAGCAGATGCTTTTTTTACTGGAAATAGAAATGATACAGTTTGGGGAGTAATTGGAGAAGTTGATGAAAAATCAAAAATTATTTTAGATGAAATTGAAGGACTCAACAAAGGATATATCCAAAAGGAAGTAGAAATTAATATAGAAAAAGGTACTGAAAGAGCAATTATTTATAAAGCAGATAAGATATATATATTTCCCAAGCTTTTTCCTTACGATTGGTATAAAGAATATGTATTGAAGGGAAGTATTTTTTATTCTTTCCCTAAAGAATATATTGATTCAATTGAAAACATCCCATACAAAAGAGATTTAGATACAAAAAGAAGAGAGAGAAATTTTAAAATAATTAATGAAGTTGGCATCTAGCAATGGATAAAATAACATCATTCACTAGATATTATAGAGACAAAAAACTTATTGATATTTCAATGACTGAAATGGAATCTTTAATAAAAAGTGACGACAATAAAAAAATAATCGCTGAATATATATATGAGCGATTATATACTCGATACTTAAAGATTTTTGACTTTGAATGCAGCAAAACGGCAAAATTTGAAAAGAAGGACGAAACTTTAACAAAAAATATATTTGATGAAGAATTTAAAAATGGTTTTATCATGTTAGCAAGTTGCTCATTATTGATTGAAACTTTTGCTGCATTTTTAAGTGGAGAAAATGAAACTCCCAGTAGGCTTTCTTCTAACAGATTCAACAAGGTTTTTAAATATGCAGTAACAAATGGTAATGACTTGAAAAAATTTAATGGGAGTGATTTTTACAAAAAAATTCGATGTGGAATATTACATCAAGGAGAAACAAAAGGGAAATATACAGTAACAAGAACAAAAAGTGCAAAACTAATTTATGATAATAAAATTAATGCTTACAAATTTCACAAGGCGCTAAAAGAACTATTAGGAATATATAGAAAGGAATTAGAACAAAAAGTATGGGATGATGAAATTTGGGACAATTGCAGACAGAAAATCAGGTACATAGTTAATAACACAAAATGAATAACTGACCATTTCCATACCGTAGAGTATTTTTACTCATACTTGGTATAGTATGATGTATGATGGACACATCCTCCTTTTACAAAATCATCCCGGCCCCCACCGTTTCATTCGTGGCTTCATCAATTAAAATTATGCTCCCTGTCACCCTGTTGCGCGTGTACCGGTCATATAGCAATGGTTTGGTGGTGCGGATGCGAATACGCGCAATGTCGTTCATTTCAATTTCAAAATCATCTTCAACCCTGTGCAAACTGTTGATATCCACCTTGTAGTGTATCTCCTTTACAATACAGCGTACATCGTTTGTAGTGTGTTTGACACCATATTTCCCATTGGGAACAATGGGGGTTTTACTCATCCAGCAAACCATCATTTCGATATCCTGGCCCATTTTTGGCTGGTTATTTTCCCTTACAATCATGTCGCCCCGGCCGATATCGATATCATCTTCGAGTTGCAGTGTGACCGACATGGGTGCAAATGCCTCTTCCAAATCACCATTCATTGAACTAATTGATTTTACTTTGGAAGTAAACCCCGATGGAAGCACCACTACATCATCCCCGGGTTTAAATATACCTCCGGCAATTCTGCCGGCATACCCACGAAAGTCATGAAAATCATTGCTTTGAGGCCTGATCACTGTTTGTACCGGAAGCCGGCAATCAATATGATTATGGTCACTTCCTATATGAATGTTCTCCAACAGGTAGAGTAAAGTACTTCCCTGGTACCAATCCATGATGTCAGATTTATTAACAATGTTATCTCCATTCAATGCACTGATAGGAATAAATTGTATGTCCTTCACACTAAGCTTCGAGGTAAATCCTTCCACATCAGCACGTATTTTTTCATATACATCTTCACTATAATCAACAAGGTCCATCTTATTGATGCAAAAGATTATATGAGGTATTCCCAACAGGGTAGCAATAAAGGTATGTCGCTGCGTTTGTTCCAGTACGCCTAGACGTGCATCTACAAGAATGAGTGCAAGATTGGCAGTGGAAGCACCGGTCACCATATTCCGGGTGTACTGGATATGACCTGGCGTATCGGCTATGATAAATTTTCTTTTGGGAGTTGCAAAATACCGGTATGCAACATCAATGGTTATACCCTGTTCGCGTTCCGCGCGGAGTCCATCCGTAAGGAGTGCAAGGTTCACTTGTTCATCCCCTTTTCTTTTGCTCGACTCTACAATAGCCTCATATTGATCAACGAAAATTGATTTTGAATCATAGAGTAATCTACCTATCAGTGTACTTTTTCCATCATCCACACTACCGGCAGTTGTAAACCGGAGCAATTCCATATCAAGATAGGCTTTAGTATCAGTTGTTGAACTCATTGATTTGTTAATAGATCCATTTTAAAAATATCCTGTTTTCTTCCGGTCTTCCATGGCTGCTTCCGATCGTTTATCATCAGCCCGGGTACCCCTTTCGGTTGTCCGGGCGGCGGCCACCTCTTCAATAATCTCTTCCAGGGTGTGCGCCGATGATAGCGTAGCACCGGTACATGTCATATCACCAATGGTCCTGAACCGGAGAATGCGTGTTTCAATTACTTCATTTTCTTTCATTGGAATGTAATCGCAAACGGCCATAATAACACCATCCCGTTCGAATGATTGACGTTCATGAGTAAAATACAACGAAGGGATAGTTATTTTTTCACTGTAGATGTATTGCCAGACATCCATTTCAGTCCAGTTGCTAATGGGAAACACCCGAAAGTGCTCGCCATGATGCTTTTTCCCATTGAATATATTCCAGATCTCTGGCCTCTGGTTCTTTGGGTCCCATTGTCCAAATTCATCCCGGTGTGAAAAAAAGCGCTCCTTTGCACGTGCTTTTTCTTCATCACGGCGGGCACCCCCAATGGCACAATCGTACTTGTATTCTTCAATGGTATCCAGCAATGTGATGGTCTGAATGGCATTTCGGCTCGCATTATATCCTTTTTCCTCTACGGCTTTCCCTTCATCAATGGATTTCTGTACCGAACCAATTATTAATTCAGCGCCGATTTCTTTCACATAATTATCCCTGAAATCAATTGTTTCCTGAAAATTATGACCTGTATCGATATGTAACAACGGGAAAGGAATTTTAGCAGGCCAAAAGGCTTTTCTTGCCATATGCGCTACAATCAGTGAGTCCTTCCCTCCGGAAAACAAAAGGGCAGGATTTTCAAACTGCGCGTACACTTCACGAAGTACATATATGGCTTCCGATTCCAGTTCTTTTAAATGAGGGAGATTATATGAAAACATTTATAAAAGGTCTTTATCTAAGAAGAGGCAAAACTGCCTCAAATAATTTATTAACAGAAGCAGTTACATCTTCTTTTTCCGTATTAATTGTAATGAATGGTTTTTCACTGGGCTCAAAGGGTGCATCCAAACCGGTAAAATCCTTTATTTCACCTTTTAGTGCTTTTCGATACAACCCTTTTACATCCCTTTTTGCACATGTATCGAACGAAGCAGAAACAAAGACTTCACAAAAATTTTCGGAACCAATAATATCACGGGCCATTTTCCGGATACTTATTGTAGGGCTTACGAATGAACAAATTGTAACAACCCCACATTCGATGAATAATTTTGCAGTTTCTGCAACACGCCGTATGTTTTCTTCCCTGTCCTCATGGGAAAAACCCAGGTTGGAATTTAATCCGGTCCTCATATTATCGCCATCCAATAATCGTGTAAGAATCCCCTCATCGTGCAGCCGGCGTTCCAACCCAATGGCAATGGTACTTTTTCCCGATCCACTTAAACCCGTCATCCATAAAACACAGCCATTTTGATGCAGTAAGGACTCTTTTTCGCTTTTAGACAGAGACCTGTCAAAAATAGGATGTAGATTTTTTGTCATAACAGGCGGCAAAGATAGGTCAGAACCCTAAACAAAGGAAACTTCCATTCAGCAAGTCTTTTTTATTATAAGTAAATGGTTTATCTTGAGTATTCCCTTTATACATACGCCCTCCGGCAGCTTCCAGAATTGCCTGTCCCGCTGCAGTATCCCATTCCATTGTAGGTCCATGCCTGTAATAAAGATCCGCTTTACCTTCTGCTACCATGCAAAATTTCAACGAACTACCAACGGAAATAAAATTGACAACATCGTACTCTTTAAAAACGTCATCTTCCTGTGGGGATGCATGGGATTTACTTCTTGCTGCAATCCTGTCTTTTTCCCGGTTATTGATTTCGATTTTTTGAAATACTTCCATGCCTTCTTTTTTAAAAGCCCCTTCTGCAGATCCAAAATAAAATACACCGGTTACAGGAACATAAATAAATCCTAGCACAGATCTATTATCTTCAATCAAAGCAATATTTACAGTAAATTCCCCATTTCGCTTGATAAATTCCTTCGTTCCGTCAAGCGGGTCGATCAGCCAGTATTTCTTCCAGGCATTCCGCTCCTCGTATGAAATTATATTATCATCCTCCTCAGACAATACAGGAATTTCAGGAAAGTGTTCTTTCAACGCGGTGATGATGACGTTGTGAGACGCTTTGTCAGCGAGCGTTAGCGGTGAATTATCCGCTTTAAAATCTACAACGGAAGAGAATGCTGGATCATTGTAGATCTCAATGATCTTATCCCCGGCGTCTTTCGCAATCTGGCATACTTTTTCAATATCTAATGGCATAATTATCGCAGGTTTGTAAAATTTTCGCAATTATACATAATAAGCGCATAAATAACCCAGCCTGATCACCCTATTGGTACACTGGTTGAGGATTTATTATTGGTATCTATCCGGACTGAGTTTATCTATTTTTATTACTGGTTCTTTTTCTTCTACAATCTGGGATACCAGTTCACCGGTCACAGGCCCCAGGCTATGGCCCAACATCGCATGTCCGGTGGCTATTACCAGGTTGTTGTGTTTATGGGACCTTCCGATATAAGGCAGCCCATCCGGTGAACAAGGGCGCAATCCTGCCCATACTTTTTGCCTTATAAGTGATTCAAAATCATACCCGGGTAAATAAGAAGTAACAGCCTTCAGGTAACCAGATACTCTTTTCCGATTGATTGACAGATTGTTACCGGCAATTTCCATTGTACCAGCCAAACGCAAATCAGGCCCCATTGGGGTTATCGCTACTTTTGCTTCTGTTAAAATTGAACAAATATTCGGAGATTGTTCAGGAGATTCCAGTGTAATACTGTATCCTTTGCCACCCTGCATAGGCAAATTTATTCCCAGTTGTGCTGCCAGTATATTCGAATGAATTCCTGCTGAAAGAATAAAATGATCTGCTGTATACACACCTGCTTCTGTTTCAATTTCATTGATCTTTTCTCTATGAGTTAATATTTTAGCTGCATCTACTCCCTTTATTATCTCTACCCCCCTTTCTCTTAGTTTTCGTTCGAGAGCAAACATGTATAATCCAGGATCCATAAATGCATCACCGGGGTAATAAACAGCTCCCAATGCTTTATATTCAATACCTCTTTCCAACATACTGAGTTTGGATGAATCCAGTACTTCGGTGGCAATACCAAGTTTTTCAGCAATTTTTGCTGTTTCGGTCTCTTCCTTCTCCCCTTTCGCAGTATTGTAGATCATCAGCAATCCATCGGGTTTGAAAAAAACGTCTTCCCCTAAAGCAGGAATTATTTCCTTGTATAAATCCCTGCTCCGTACATTCAGGTCCCGTAAAAGCTCAATGGAGTCATTAACATGGCTCAAAGTGGAATGGCGGTAAAATTGCCAGATCCAGCGAAACAGGTTGAAATCGAATCTTGGCCTGATATAAAAAGGACTGTCGGATTGAAACATCCATTTAATTCCCTTCGATATTATCCCGGGAGATGCAAGCGGAATAAAATGACTGGGCACAACCATACCGGCATTACCATAAGAAGCGCTTGAATTATCTACATTTTTTTCGAGAATTGTTACCTCATGTCCGGAATTGTTTAGAAACCATGCGGCATTGTATCCAATAATCCCACCACCTATAATGATAATTTTCATGACTAAATTACCTGGAAGCCCAATGCGTACGGATCATCTTCTTCATCAATGATGATCGTATTAAAACCTGTAATTTTAGCCCAGCCTTCAATTGCCGGAATTACGGCATCGTATTCCCCTACTTTACAATAATCTTCTATCGTTCCCTTAAACACACTCCCAATAATGCTTTCATGGATAAATTCATCTTCCTTTTTTAGCCTGTTTTTTGCAGCCCACTGGGCCATTCGGGAAGAGGTACCCGTTCCGCAAGGCGATCTGTCGATGGCTTTATCTCCATAAAATACAGCGTTTCTGGCTGTTGCCTTTTCGGAAATAGTGTTGCCATCCCACAATACATGACTGCATCCGTTAATTCTGGTATCCTCCGGGTGTATAAACTCATACTTATCATTAATTTTTGTCCGGATTTCCCGGCTTATGTCAATAATTTCAGATGCATTATACGCCTGGAAACCTTCGAAATTTTCCTGCTTGTCAATGATGGCATAAAAATTTCCACCGTAGGCTACATCAAAACTTATGGATCCGAGCCGTGAGCTTTCTACCTTGAGTCCCTCTGAGTGTAAATAGGAAGGGACGTTAATTATTTTCACCGTTTCTACCTTTTCACCATTCATTTTATAAGTTACATTTACCAATCCAGCCGGTGTCTCCACCTGTAACTGACCAGGATTTTTTGGGGTAACCAGCCCTTGCTCGATGATTACAGTAACCGTACCGATGGTTCCATGTCCGCACATGGGAAGACATCCGCTGGTTTCGATAAATAGTATTCCAATATCATTATTAGGATCAGAAGGCGGGTACAATATACTCCCCGACATCATATCATGCCCTCTTGGTTCAAACATAAGACCTTTTCGTATCCAGTCATATTCTTTCAGGAAATGAAGTCGTTTTTCCATCATACTGTCGCCATGAAGATCAGGTCCACCCTCTACCACTACTCTTACCGGGTTCCCGCCTGTATGGGCATCAATACATATAAATGTCCCTTTAGCCATTATTGATTTTTTCATAAACGAGCCGGGCTGCTACGAGATCTTCAATAGCGTGTCCAACAGATTTGAATAATGTGATTTCATTTTTTCCTGTACGTCCGGGTATTTCTCCGGAGCAAAGCCCCGCTAGTTCACCACAAATTTCTTCTCTTTTTAACACACGGTTTTTTATTGGGATTGCGAGGTCCCCCGATTCAGAGGTAGCCCCTTCAATGGTATCTACATATACCCTGGATTTTCTAATTACCTCATCATCCGCTTCCCTCATATCGGGTTTATATGAACCCACCAGGTCGATATGCTTGGAGTTGGTAATCCACTTCCCATTGATCAATGGATCATGGGATAATGTTGCTGATGAAATGATCTGAGCACGGCGAACACCTTCCTCGAGGTTTTTGATAGCTTTTACATTAATTCGTGCTACTTTCATTTCAGTGGCCATTCTTTCTGCTTTTGAATAGTCCCTACCCCAGATCATCACTTCCTCAATATTTCTTACAGAGCAATGTGCTTTGATCAGTTCAGGAGCCAATGCACCGGTTCCGATCATCAACATCCGGGTAAAATCAATATCGGCCAGATAGATAGATGCAAGTGCGGAAGTTGCTGCCGTGCGAAGTTTCGTTAATACCCTGGCATCCATTATCGCTAGCGGCTGTCCGTTTTTTGCATCAAAATATAAATACAATCCATGAATGGATGGCAAGCCAAATTGGCCATTATCCGGCGATATGGTCACAATTTTTACTCCAATATCCTTACCCTCTTCCCAGCAAGGCATCAATAGCAGTGTTGAATCTTTATATCCCGGGTTTCTGAAATTATGGTGGTGCCGTTTGGGAACTTTTAACTTATTTGCAAATGCTTCCCTTAATGCAGGAATTAATAAGTCGTGGGACAGGTGTTTTTCTATTTCATCCGAACCTATAAACTGCATGACTAATTTGATTTAGTCCATTCATTATTATATAACCTCCATATATCCAGGGGATTACTTTCCTGCAATTCTGCCGGTAATAAATGGTCCGGCCAACCCTGAAATGACAGCGGCCGGACAAAACGCCTGATAGCAGATGTACCAACAGAAGTAAACCGCGGATCAGTAGTAGCCGGAAAAGGTCCGCCGTGTTGCATCGATGGACATACCTCCACACCCGTAGGCACACCATTGAAAATAATCCTGCCAGCCTTGTTTTTAAGTTTTTCAATCTGGTTCCCGAATTCTTCCAGATCTTCGGGAGTACCCATTATTGTTACCGTAAGTTGTCCTTTCAATTGGTCGACAACATGATCGAGTTGTGTCCTGTCACTGCAATTAACAACAAGCGAATAAGGGCCAAATACCTCCTCTTGCAATTTGGGATTGGTGACAAATACTTCCGACTCCACGCTCGCCACCAGCGGTGTTCCCTTGTTTTCAGAATCATCTGAATTATTTGAAAGTGATATTACACTGTTCTGTCGGATTGCTTCTGACTTTTTCTGTTCATAGTTATCCAAAATACGTTTGTTTAGCATTGTAGAAGAAGCAATAGCTGAAATTTCTTCTCCAAGACACTGTTTAAAAGGTTCCAGTAACGTGTTGTCCACTCCAATCAATAATCCTGGATTGGTGCAGAACTGGCCGGAACCAAGTGTTATCGATCCCGCAATCATCTTTGCAAGTTCAGAGGGATTGTCTTTTAAGGCTCCGGGTAACAGTATGATCGGGTTTGTACTTCCCATTTCTGCAAAAAATGGTATTGGCTCTTTCCGGGTGTTTGCCAGGTCAAACAATGCCTTCCCTCCTTTAAATGAACCCGTGAATGTTACCGCTTTAACTTCGGAAGCGGTTACCAGTTGTTGGCCCACTGAAAATCCGGCATCCTGAAGATGTGAAAACACGCCATCGGGCATTCCGGTCTTTCTTGCAGCTTCAATAATGGCGGAAGCTACCAATTCACTTGTTCCGGGATGGCTGCTGTGCGCTTTCACAATTACAGTATTCCCCCCGGCAAGTGCAGACGCTGTGTCTCCTCCGGCAGTGGAAAATGCCAAAGGAAAATTACTGGCGCCAAAAACAACCACCGGCCCAATGGGAACCAGAAGTTTTCTTAAATCAGGCTTTGGTAAAGGTTCCCTGCCTGGAATGCCCGTATCAATGGTTGCTTCTATCCAACTACCGTCCCTGACAAGTTCCGCAAACATCTTCAACTGGCCTACCGTCCGGCCCCGTTCCCCGATTATTCTTGCTTCCGGTAATCCTGTCTCTTTAACTGCCCTTTGAACAAGTACATCGCCCAGTGCCAGTAGCTCATCAGCAATTTTTTCCAGAAAATCAGCTTTATCTTTCCCTGTAGTTAATCGATATTGCTCAAAGGCGACTTCAGATTTAGCAAGGGCCTGCTCCACTTCATCTGCTGTTGCAGAAAAGAACGAATTATCAATTTCTGTAAAGTTGTCAGGATTAACAGCAGAAAACGTTTTCTTCCCTTCACCTGATAACTCAAATCCAATATTGTTTTTACCTGTAATCATAATTATATATTTAAATAGTCAGGAAGCGTGGGTCTGCCGGCAAGAGATGTTTGGATTATATTCATAACCCTTTCGCGTTCAACCCCCGCCAAAGGCAACCTTGGTGGCCGTACGTTTTCAGTGCCTAACCCTGTGGCAACTTCCGCAAGTTTGATATTCTGCACTAGCTGTGGGCTCACATCCAGTTCCAGTAAAGGAATAAACCACCGGTATATTGAAATTGCTTCAGCGGTCCTTCCGGCTTTTGCCAGTTTATAAATAGCTACTGTTTCCTTTGGAAATGCGCAAACGAGGCCTGCAACCCATCCATCAGCGCCCATAAGAATACTCTCAAGAGCCAGGTTATCTACCCCACTTAAAACCTTAAACCTGTCACTAAATTCAATTTTTAAACGCGTGAGATAAGTTATATCACGGGTAGACTCTTTAATAGCTTGAATAGTATGAATTTCAGATAATTCTCTGAACATATCAAGATTTACAAAGACCTTGTAGTCCACGGGATTATTGTAAATCATTATCGGTAAATCAGTTGCCGACGCGACTGCCTTAAAATACGTTAATGTTTCCCTGTCATCAGCTTTGTAACGCATTGGGGGTAACAACATGAGGCCATCTGCACCATTCCCGGCAGCATCTATTGCAAATTGCACTGCATCTGCTGTAGTTTGTTCAGCAATGTTCAGGATGACCGGAACACGGCCGTTACTTATTTTCTGCGTTTCTTTCAAAATGATTTGCTTTTCAGCAGTAGTAAGGCTGCTTGCTTCACCTAATGTACCACCCAGAATAATCCCGGAAACGCCGGCATCTATCTGTGCTTCAATATTTTTTCCAAATACCTTCAGATCAAGCTGATCATCTGAATCAAATTTTGTGGTGACAGCGGGGTATACCCCTTTCCATTCAACATTCATTTATTTCAATTTTATATTCATGCAAAATTAGATTCTGCATTTTAATTATTTGTATCAAGGTTAGCCAATATCAATACTATTTTATCATATTTGCTATTTATTCAGCATATTTATGATAGTTTAATATTATAGATGAAGCCTTTACCATTTCATGTAACCAAGCTACAAAGCGAATCGATAAAGGTAGAAACAGATATACTGCCTCATTTCTACGACTCACTTCATTTCCACAAGGATAATCAATTGACATTGATCAGGAAAAGTTTTGGTACTTTGTACATCTCCGACAAAATCATACCATTTTCAGAAGGCGATGTCTTTTTTATTGGAGAAAATATACCACACGTATTTCGAAATGATGATTTCTTTTACTCAGGTAATGATCGAATAGCAGAGTCGATCTCTATTTATTTTGAAAATAAATTTTTAGGAAATGAGTTTTTCATGAAGCCGGAATATAATCGGATAAAGGATTTAATCACTGCTGGAGCAACTAGTTATAAGCTAAAAAACCAACTGAAAGAAGGTGTTAAAAAAGCCTTGATGCAATTTCCGGAATTGTCTGGTCTGGAACGCATCATACAGCTTTTGGTCATACTCAATAAAATGTCGGGGTCAAAAGACCTTCAAATGTTATCCGATATTGGTTTTGCCAAGAGGAAAGCTAGTGACAATGCACGCATAAGTGCTGTATTGGACCATTTAATTGGTAACTTTCAGACAACCATTTCACTTAAGGATGCTGCTGCAATAGCCAATCTGAGTGAAACATCCTTTTGCCGGTATTTTAAGCTACATACGCGCAGAACATTTTCTACTTATCTGAATGAAATACGAATTGGACATGCCTGTAAACTTCTGATGGAAAAGGAATTATCCGTAAGTCAAATATGCTATACCTGCGGATTCAACAATATTTCGAATTTTAACCGCCAATTCAAAGCGATGAGACTTTGTACTCCAAGAGAATATGCACTTCGCCATCAATTGCCGGGAAAATAATTAGCACGCTTTCTTTTAGCGGCCATGGACAAGTCTTCGATGGACTTTACTATTTTCTGAAAAATATCAAAATAAAGCGTGACCCAAAGAATCAGTGACATTACCCAGATAGCTATGATGTTAAACCAAACGGTGCTGAAAGTGTAACCTAGAAAATATTTTGTTGGTGTATAAAACTGGGCCGTGAAATCGAACAGATTTACCGGATGCGGATCCGAAAATACAGGGTATTGCTTCTGTACCAATCGATCTTTTGATTCTATGATTTTTATTAAACTGTTTTCATTTTTTACCAGGATATCTACCCCACTGTTGGTATAGGAGTTTCTCATTGCATTGAATGCGGTCCTTTTTTCTTTGGTATCAGTCATTTCAGTAACCAGTTTTTCACGCCGGTAATTCAGGCGTTTATACCTGGTGCTATACATTCGGTTCAGGTCATCTATAAAATTTTTTGTATTTTCATGTACTTCAGGAGTGAAGCCTGCAAGGGTCAGGTTTTCAATATCTTTGAATTTCCCCGGACCAACATCAATAAGTCTTTCTTTCAGTTCATTTTGAAGTACCCTGAAATCCTTTTCTACAGATTTGATATTATCCTGCCTGCCTGCACCAACGTAATTTGAAACGTTTGACAATTTGGTGAGTAATTTTGGAATGTAATATGTACGCTTGAACTCTGCTTGTTTTAATTCCTTGTCCAGATCGTAAAAATAAGATTCAAACCTGTTGTTTTTAAATTGATTCACCATTGCAGCTTCAAAAGCCCAGCGGGAAGCCATTACGTCCCCAAACCAGGGGACCTTGTCCGTTGTTGCAACACTGGGGTTAAACTTATCAAAACTTACCACCACACCACTTAGTATTAGTTGGGGGATTATTAAAAGTGGGATGAGGATATAAATAGTAACAGCCGATTTAAAAGCAGATGAAATATTCAGACCTGTTACATTAGCAAAACACGAAACTGTAAATAAAATGAACCACAAGCTCAGTGTCATATCGTGTAATTCAAGTATCTGATTGCCGATAACGACAAAAGTAAAGGCCTGGATGGCAGAAATCACAAACAGAATGCCCACCTTAGCATTCAGGTAGCTTAACCTGCTCAGGTTTAGAAATGATTCGCGTTTTAATATTTTCCTGTCTCGCAAAATTTCCTCTGCACTTACCGTTAATCCCATGAAAATCGAAACAATAATTGCCATGAAAAAGTAAATTGGCAAATTATCATTTTGGCTGAAAACATATTTAGTAACACCATCTTCCAACTGCACATAATAGCGGATGAGGTAACTTAAAAACAAAGCAAGTAAAGGTGCTTCCAGAAAAGTAAGAGTGAGATACTGTTTGTTACTTAATTTTGACAATATATCACGTCGGGCAAATATCTGAAATTGTTTGAATTTCCGTGGTAAAAAGAGATTAGATGTAATTTTCGATCTTTCATTTTCTACTTTAGACAATGTAATCTTTGAAGTAAAGTGCTCATTCCATTGTACAGGTGATATTTTTCTTTGGTCTGTAAATCTTCCAAATTCGTTCACCAGTTTATTTTCAATTATAGTAAATACTTGTTCTGCATTTACATTTCCACACTCTATGCAAGCGCTCCGGTCCTTATTGACAAGGTTGACCAGGGTCTTAAAATAAACAACGGCTTCCAAAGGATTTCCATAGTAAATCTGGTACCCTCCTACATCGAGGATCACCATGCTATCAAACATTTTGTAGATATCCGATGAGGGTTGGTGAATGACTACAAATATCATTTTCCCACGAAGTGATAATTCTTTTAGTAAGTCCATGATATTTTCAGAATCCCTCGAAGAAAGACCGGAAGTCGGTTCATCAACAAACAAAACAGCAGGTTCCCGAAGCAATTCAAGGCCAATATTCAACCGCTTTCTTTGTCCGCCACTAATTGTTTTATCGAGTGGTGATCCCACTTTCAGATTTTTGGTTTCCTGCAATCCTAAAACCTTCAACTTTTTAATCACCAGATCATGTATTGCTTTTTCCTCAAGGTTGCCAAAACACAATTTCGCTGCATAGTAGAGATTTTGATAAACTGTAAGGTCTTCTATCAGGGAATCATCCTGAGGAACATAACCTATTACTCCAACAATTTCATCCTTTTCTGAATGAATGTCGATACCGTTTATAAGTACCTGGCCTTCGGATGGTTTTTCAGTCCCGTTCAACACGCTCAGCAGTGTAGATTTGCCGGAACCACTGGAGCCCATAATACCAATTAATTTTCCGCCTTCTTCTGAAATGTGTATATCCTGAAGGCCAACATAGCCCGATTTAAACTTATAGGATATATGATTTGCAGTGAACGAAAGACGGGTTTCAGAGGATTCATGAAGAAACCTGCTCACCACATCACTGTAATAAATAGATGATATTTTATTTCCTCTTATTGTAGATCCGGTTGGGAATATGCTGATCTGGCGGCTTTTTAGAGGTACTCCATTCAGCGTAAGATCCGAGATACCGAGATATTTTACAAAATATGTCTCATATTCAGAAATTCTTAAAATCACCATGATTCCGGTTAGGTTTTTAGCACTTAAATACTTTATCCCTTTTGTTTTAATTCCGGCACCATCATCAATAATTAAAATATTCTTAGAAATTAGTTCTTCCTCATCGGTTCCGCGAACAAATTGCTCGATATCATGAATATCAGATTGACTAACCTTGATAATTTCACCAATATAAAAA